>Ga0137371_10002385_pt1 | contig 14988 bp, 13 predicted proteins | sample SagtaG_7_FD_104919 | JGI IMG/M metagenome (GOLD analysis project Ga0137371, IMG submission 104919) | Vadose zone soil microbial communities from Sagehorn Ranch, Mendocino, California, USA - Sage1_R_40_16 metaG | ecosystem: Environmental > Terrestrial > Soil > Vadose zone | place: USA...
ACCCCAGGCACCGATTGGGCAAGGACAACAAGCTTGCTCACGGCAATACCCTCACCAAAGGTCAGATTGTCAGGTTGGAAGAAACCACGCTTTCCATTGGGCAGGATGCGATTGCTGAAGAGATCAAGGAGAGCAGCCTTAACATGACCACGCAAGAAGTGCGGCTGGACACAGATGGTCATCTCGATATCCAGTGAGACATAGTGTGCCGGTAATACCAGCAAATCATGTCCCATGCGACGGTAGCCTTCCAGGTAGGCCGTGACTCCATCTATCAATGCCTGGTCCGCCTCCTCGCTCCCCAGTGGATCAATCACTACCAGCGCCTCATACCAGCTCCCTGTCCAGCGCAGCGTTGCTGCTGCCCGCTGCACCCCCGGGTACTGCCCGGCCAGGCGAGCATAGTCCTCGGCAGTGATAGCTCGCTTTAATGTAGTGCGGAAAGTATGCGGTGCGAATAACTTGACTTCGGACAATGACTCTGGATCTGTACCGCCATGCACGGCAAACGGGTTGCGCGGTTGCAGCGTTACGCCGGCGAGTAGCGTCTTGCGAAAGACAACATGAGAAATGGCCTCTGCACCCACATTACCAGGCGATCCATTCCTGGTACGATACCTGGCATGGAAGCTCGTTCCTGCTTCCGGCTTACGCCCTAGCTCACCAGCCCCAAAGCGCAAATGAGCAAACCCATCGCTGTCTACTTCGGCCACAAAGTCATAGTCATCACTCCCGCTGCTTAACAGGTCATAGCGCACAAACCATTTAGTCTCATTGTCTGTATCCTGGGGCGTCCCTCCGCTCTCCGCTTCAGTCTCCTCGTGTTCATCTTCCTCCTCGTCCTCATCTCCGGTTGGGTGATCCATGTCCTTGGGAGGGAGAGGGGGAGTACTCGTCAGCTTTATCCAGGGCAGCGCTTTACGTGGGTCCTGCAGGACCAGGCGCTTGGCCGATGTCATCGATACCGGCTCATCTGGATCCGGAATCTGTGGTTGGAAGAATGGAGCATCCGTTGATAGAGGCTCACTGAACGTTATGGGGCCCTGTTGCAAACGTGGACGGAACAAACCTGGTATCACCTCAACGTCTCCAACGATCCCTCCGCACTCACACCTGGCTACTGTCCTCTCCCTGGGAACAGGGTCTAAATCCTCCTCTTCGGTCTGCCCATAATCCACCAGGATGACATTCCCACGAGCAACAGAGATATTTTCAAGCAACTGGCAGTTCAGATCAGGTGAGCCTCTGTCCGAGAGACAGAGCGGAAATGGTAGCGCATCCTCTACCCCCCACTCGATTTCTAGGACAGGAATTGGTGGAGTATAGAGCGTATCCAAGGCAGACTCTACCCTGGTCAGGCGTACCACATGGCGATGTGCCGGGTCAGCATCGGCGGGATTCCCCGTCTTGGGACCAAGTACCTCTTCAAAGATCAGCACATCGCCAACCTTCAAGTGTAGTTTGCGTTCACGCTCAGTTGCTTGCCCTGGGGAGTACGATGTATCTTTTGGTGGCTCCTGGTGCTGCATCGTCTTGCGCTTCGGATTTGAGGATTGGGAAGCAGAGTCCGGCGATCCTTTCGATGATTCCCGCTGCTCTTGTTGCTCTGGCGTCTGCTCACTCGGCCCCGGCTCTGATACAGGTACAGAATCGTCCAGCGTAGCCGATGTAGCGCCACGAGGTAAGCAGCATTCGTGCTCGTCCCAGATGTAGAAGTGTATCTCGTTGTGGGCCTCGTAAAGCTGGATGGCCTGTTGAGGGTCTGTGAGCAGCGGCTCAAATACCTCATAGTCACTGGAAGGAATACCTTGCAGGTTCTCCTTCGTAAGCATGGTGCTGCTGAATCCAAGAGTCTGACCCGTAATGAAGTAGGCATCTTGTGGGAGTGTGGCATCGCCACCTGTTGTCTCCATAAAAAGACATGTGCGGGCATTACAACCTTCATGCATCTGGTAATCAACCAGCCGTACATGCCGGCGGACGGAGATGCGCTGGCGAGCGGTTTCCAGGTAAGCCTCGGTTGCCACAGCATCCTGGTAGTAGCTCAGGTAGTCGCCAACATAGGCCAGAATCTCTACCAGCGCATTCCCAATGTCCGGTATATGTCGCTCCTGCCAGTCCGGCATGATCAGAGCCAGGCGATCCAGGATAAGCTGGCGGAAGCTGGCATAGTCCTTTGCAAGATAATTGATCTCTGGCTCTACCAGAACACCTGGTGGACAGGTGTCTACTGGACAATCAAGGCCGCTGGGGCAATTTGCCTTGAAGGAGAAATCTACACAGGCATAACGTAGATCAAAGCCTTCGAGCGGCGTTTCAGTTGGTCGCCCATACTGATCCGCCTCGACCAGGCACAGCGTATAGGTCGAGAAGTCGCCCGGCTTATCCACCTTCACCTTCATGCAATCATCCCGCTCCGGATCCTCATTGCGGCAGAACGTCACTTCCAGCACCTTGATGTTTCGCACGCGTCGTCCCCCATCAATCCGCACATTGCCTGGCTGCAATTCTCGCTCTGGCGCTTTCAGCAGGAAGAAGATGGTCAGAGTAAGCTGATCCTCACTGACATCTATATAGTCAATGCCATTCAGACCACCTTGCTTCCCCTCGGTAGCTCGTATCGCCTGGCGTCGCTTTGTATCGTCACGACATATCTCACTGGTCTTCAGAATTTTCATAGTTCTACACCGTCCGCGTAAACTGCACTACCTGCCGCTGATTGTTGCGACGCGCCACGTACTGGATAAAAATGCTCAAGGTCGAGTCCACACTGGTCACCTCCAGCGCCTGCAACTCGATCAGGTCGCCCAACCAGCGCTGCAGGTTTGCCTGCAACGTGAATTTCACGGCAGCCGCCAGTTCGGGACTATTCGGACCAAAGACTAGCTGCTGCAGGCCGCTGCCGAAATCAGGCCGGTTGACTCTTTCACCGGGATTGGTGAAAAGCAGTTGCTCGATCATGTCCCGGATGTGGTCATCATCGCCGGTTCCGGCGGTGCGACCACGGCTATCAAAGTGGAATGGAAAATCAATATTCATCACTCACATCCCCTTCGCTCGAGTCTGGGTAACAACGATATTCAGCGGTGTACCAGTCGGGGCGCAAATCGCCTGGCTATCTTGAAGCAATACAGGCACTCCTCCCGCAGTAACGCGCAAGGCCGCAGTAATCCATTGAGCAGTGACACATGGGCCATTCGCGGCTAGTGGCGGAGGTAACGCACAACCAGCGACTGTATAAGGAGCTGACTGTGTCACGATTTGCTGACCACTCACCTTCACACGCGGGTTTGGCACCGTCGGCTGCGCCTGCCCTCCATGCGCACACAGCACCGTTGCCCCCTGGTGCAGTAGAAATCCTGGCATCACATCACCTCCAGAGCGCCATTGTTGACGGAGACACTGGCTGTTGAGAGCGTAATCTTCTGATCACCGTTACTAATCTCAATTCCATGTCTATCCATCACGATCTTCAATTTATTTGTTGTCTCGATGGTAATGCTGCTAAGCCTATCAGAGTCGTTTATCGTTATCGTCGCTATGTGCGTCTTGAGTAACTTTATATCAGGCCCACTCGCCTCCTTCGGTACCGCCAGGCTCGTCAGCCAGAAACTTCCCGTCCAGATCGGGTAATCCGGGTCGCCATGCTCAAACTCCACCCAGACAAAAGCATCCACGGGCGGAATGAGATACAGACCCACACCATCACCCGCATAAGGCAGCGCAGGCAGGGCCCAGCCGCTCTTCTTGTCGCCCAGCACATCCTGCGCCTTGAAGCGTATGCGACCCAACCCATTCGGGTCATTGTTATCTGTCACTATCCCGCGGTATTTGCCATAAAATGGGGGACACTCCCCATCCATACCATTCATTCCGTTCATCATCTCTCCGTTCCGATTTACGGTGTCCTCATGTACTGCATCCTAATCCTCCGATGGCACAATTGATGTGCCCGACGCGCCGCGCCCATCACGGGTCAAGGTGAAACGCTGCTTATAATCTCCGGTCGGAAGCCGCGTGATTTCATGCACCACCTGTTTGACATAGTAAGTGCCATTGTAACTCTGCCCAGCACCACGCACATCCACCAACCGTCGTGCTCTTAAGGCCCTTCCATAGCGAACAGCATCCATCTCCCCGCTCGCCTCGATCACATCGGAAGTTTCGCTAGAACTTGTAAACAGCCGCAACAGGGCCTGGGCAAAGCTGAGATTTGCAGTGTCACGCGAGAACGTTTTGCGTAGAGGCCTGGCCGGATTACTCGTCAGCGATGGTAGAAACGAGCTGAGCGCGGGAATCTGGATTGCCAGCTTGGTAAAGGGATCAACGATACTCACCTCTGCCTCACTCGGCCCCAATGCATTGAAATGAAAATTGATGGGTGTATCTACATTCGTCTGCGGTCCCATATTCATCGACAATGCTGGTTGCCGTTCCCCCTGGCGTTTCTCTGGACCCCAGTACGCGATATTCACACCTGGCACATTCGTTGGCTCAACGAAAAAGACGAAGCCGTTCTTCTGAGTCAGTTGCCGGATGTATCTCAGATTATTGCAATGCTGCGTTGGAATGCGCTCTTTATCGCTGGGCGTGTCATTTGTCTCGGTGACATCGGGCACAAAACCGGCAGCAGCGAGTATCTTCTTCACAATGTCGGAATCTTTTTGATGTGGATGAATGTCATTCTGATCATCAAAACTGAGCTTGATACTGATATCCTCACCCGTTACACGCAACTGAGAACGCCCCGGTTCATTGCCCGGTAGGACCTGGTGATCAGTAATGATGCCATCAATCAATACCTGGGGAAGCCCACCGAAGATCACCATGATGATCATACGGTTGGGTACATCCAGAATATCGCTCCGCAGCAGGCCATATTCAAGCAGCGAATCCCTCCCGATGTTGAAGACTATCTGAAAAGCATCCCGCTGCCGGTCATTATTGGTCACACTCAGGCTCACCAGCGAGTCTACCACCTCATAGGGAGCGGGAAGTGGCACATCTGGCTGGCCAATCAAGAGTTGCAGGCGGATACCGAGCATGCCAACGAGGTCAGGCATAGAGATTAACCTCCCTGTGGCAACGGAATAATCAGACCATGACCGATTTGAGATTCAGCCGTGAGATCATCGGGCCGCATAGCATTATTGGCATCGCACACCAACCAGAACTGCTCCGGGTCGCCGAGATAACGGGCAGTGACATTGTCGAGCCGGTCGCCCTGTGTGACTAGATGCTCCGCCAGCACAACCGCCTTCGTCCCTTCCGGCAGGAAGCGGCGACGCAGGTAAGCCACCGTCCGCCCATCTGGAAGATCAAATGTAGCAACCTCGATGTTGTAGTAACGACTGGTGACAGGAAACATTACACACCTGCTCTCTAAGGCAACTTAAATGGTAACGGTATACCTAGATTTGGGATGCCACTGCTCATGTTCTGTGTCGCCAGAGCTTCCTTGGCAATCTGATGCGCCAGGAAGAGGAAGTAGCCAGGATTGGAGATCTTCAGATCGTTGTAGCTCAGCACATACAGACTCAGATCGACCTTCGCACGAATGGGATTGAGGTTGGGATCATAGTCCTGCTCGGTGATACTGAAGCTCGTCAGGCGCACAGGCAAGACACGCTGCGGCCCCCAGACAAAGATCGTCAGTGGTGCCTGTGGTGGGATAATCTCGGTGTTACCGAGCAGAGCCAGCGTTGTATTCGCAATCACCACGGCACTTTTGGGATAGAGCAGCATCTCCAGGGCTGCGAGAGCCAGATACACTGTCGGTGTTAAGTCTGGCTGGTCGCCTGCATCGAACTCAACATTCAGCGTGATTGTTTCCGTTGGTGGCCCGGCCAGCCGCAAAGCCTCCGTCTTATCGCCCCCATCATACTGCTGACGACCTGCTACTCGCGCCTCCAGGCTGCGCGTCATCGTATCCGGGTTATACTGGAAGACGATGATGCTTTGTTGTATCGGACTTACCGGGTCAATTGTAACAAGTGCGCCTTTGATGAGGCGCGGTGCGGCGGGAAAGGTGGTCATGGGTTATGTCCTTTCGCATATCGTCCTGTCAGATGCATCTTATGGTTGTCTAACGAGCTGTGATCAAACTCATTGGAACAGTTGCCTCTCCAATCATCCAGTAATCCTGAGCACCCTCGTCCTTCAGCTCCACAGCCGCTTTGTGAACGCAGTTGGAGATACGACTCCTATCTTCTGGATGCCATTCATATCGGTCTTGGAACCAGACATGCACCTGGCCGGAAGCCGCTATGACCTCGTAATCGAGCCGATCAATGTCTCCAAATGAATTTAGGAAGTCCGGGTTCGCATAATAGCCTTGTTTAATCTCCACAAATCCTTCCCTCCGCGTGCTAATCGCTTGTGCAAGCACCCTACGCACACCCGCATCTTTTCTGATGACAGCCTCAAGGTCTTCAGGGAAATCTGCTCCACTACCGGACAAATAATGATCCAGGTGGCTTTCTGCGAGCGTAAGTCCCCTGCTTGTCATGATTCCGCCTCGAGCTATTTCGAGAGTTTGACGGGGTGAGAAATTTGCACACACACCACATTCGATGGCCCTTCTCTCGATATTGATATCCCCCAGGGTATTGCTGATAATCCCCAGGATATTCCTGATATTCCCCAGGCCCAGTCCGAGAATAATCCCCATGATAGTCCGCAGGCCCAGTCCGGCACAATTGCGCTGTAATGCTGCCTGTATGTCCGGCCAGTTATGGGTGGGACTGTGGTCATGTCGTACCCCAGGATGAAAAACCGTCCTCGGTGGATTAGAGATCGCATATCCAATCAACGCTCCTCCTGCAGCCCCCAGACCTGCCCCTATAGCCGCTCCTATAGGACCCCCGATGAGAAACCCGGCGATTCCGCCAAGGACTGCGCCAATTCCTCCACCAATAAGCCCTCCTACTTCATCTCGCTGAATAACTGAAGAATTTCCGGCGGCATGAACTTTTGTTATTTTTGAATCTAAAGCACGAGAAGCCTTTCTATCCCCTTCTGTTGACCTCGGAGTTCCTATCTGTAATACCATATTTGCTAGCGCATCCGCTTCTTGTTCATAACCATCTGTAGGCTGACCAAGAAGCAGGCCTTGGGGTAAGAAATTACTTGCTTCCCTCTGCTGCACCACATGCGTCAACTCATGCGCTTGCAACCGCTTCCCCTCACTTGTCTCCGGCTGATACTGCCCTGCCCCAAACACCACATCTCTTCCGACTGTATACGCCAATGCATTCACTGATCTCGCAGACTCCGTAGCTCGTGCATCGGTATGCACTCGCACCTGACTAAAATCATGTCCAAAGCGTAGTTCCATAAACGCCCTTGTTCCAGTATTCAATGGCTGTCCTGGTGAACTCAGCACATCATGCACAATCGGCGGCACGCCATTCCTACCCTCATTCTCAGGTGCAGAACTCACTGCAGCACGTTGCAGCATTCCCTCGCGTTTCTGGCGACACTCCTGGCATTCGTCACCAGTAATGGTGTGTTGACCACAAGCGCATTTGCGCTGCAGGAGACCAGTTTGCACTGATGTGAAAGAGGGCTGTGGTGCTGCTTTTGTCTGGGTTTGCAACTGTGTGCTCATCTGGTCACTCCTCAAAACTTAAACTTGGACTTCAGTAGACCTTCTTCAAATGCCTTTTTAAGCGCTTCTTTTTCTCTATCACCCAGGTTAGTCTGATCTACTTCAGCATTGAATGGACTTGTGATACCTTTGCTTGCCGCAGCATGGGCTGCATTCAAGAGAAGATCCTGAACCCACGAGGGTAAATCCGACTTCCGAAGAAGTGGTTTCAAGGCACTATCCACGGGCTCCCACAATTTCTCTTCTAATGAAATCCCAGGGCGTTGAACTGGCGGTGGAGGCGGTTTAAGGAACTCCGGTATTTCTGGAAGAGAATATGTAGGCGGCAAAACTAATGATGGTCGCGAAAGAGGTAGTTCAGGTATTGGGCCAGGAGCGGTTAACTTATACGTCCCCTTTCGAGGCTCGAAAATGATATCCACACGGCGATTACGTGGCTCAGGGCGCATTGTTTCCACTCGTAGTACACTGCTACCCACGCCATCCGTAGACATGACTTCCTCGGGTACATGCTCCAACTTGAGAAAAGATCGCACAGCCTCAGCCCGTTCCTTACTTAGAGGTATATTGTATGCTTCAGTACCAGTAGCATCAGCATGTCCGATTAATGTTACAGAGGAAGTAGAATAACTGCTAAGGAGTAATAGGATCATGGATGCCAACTTCCTCAACTGACTCTTATGCTGACTGGTGAGATCTGCTTTTTCAGGGGCAAAACCATCGATAGTGAGTGATCCGATAAGTCGAGCTGTGAATGGAGAAGGCTCCAGCGTTAGATCAGGAGAACCTGGCACTTCCTGCCGTTGGATCAGAGGTAGACTTCTACCACTACTGCCTCTCATACTCAGAGACTCCTGCTGTCCTTGTATTGAGCCACGTTGCCCAGAGACTACCGTGGTTGCGATTTGGTGGGCAGCTCGCTCCAGACTATCTGAAGGTTCACTGATGAGTAAATTTTCTGAGACAGGCATACTTACAACCGACCTTGATGCCTGCTGCACCACATGCGTCAACTCATGCGCCAGAAACCTCCTCCCCTCACTTGTTCCTGGTGAATACTGCCCCGTCCCAAACACCACATCCCCGCCCACCGTATACGCTAGCGCATTCACCGCCCGCGCTGACTCTGCCGCATTTGCATCCGAATGTACTCGTACCTGGCTAAAATCATGTCCAAAACGTGGCTCCATAAACGCCCGCGTCCCTGCATCCAACGGCTGCCCTGGTGAACCCAACACCTCATGCGCAATCGGTGGCACAGCAGTCACAGGCGCAGCACCCACCGCCGCTCGTTGCACCATTCCCTCTCGTTTCTGGCTGCACTCAGTACACTCTCCCCCAGCGATAGTGTGTTGACCACAAGCACATTTGCGCTGGAGGATGCCAGATCGAACGGGCACAAAAGATGCTGCTGATGCAGTTTTCATTTGAGTTTGTAACTGGGCGTTCACTTGATCAAGCCTCCATATATTAGCCAACCTAACTAGTTTATTAGGGACTCTCACAATCCTAATGCACTGGGTATAAGATCCACCAAACCATGAAGAACAGCTCCTATTGGAGGCACTGACATTGGATTGAAATTGTCAATATGTGCCTGATACTCAGAATTGCCTGTAATGTGCAAGCTATAAATGGCGTATTTATCACGAAAACTCCATGTGGCACCAGGATGCATCGTCGTCGGAAAGATATCGTTGTCGACATCTTTGCTGCTTTGTAGGTGTGCAAGCAGCCTTGCTCCATTGGTTGGAGTGAAGCCCATACCAAAGACAGTGGCTCCAAACCATGTATTCGTAATTTTACTGATCAAAGGCCAAGTACTGTAGTTCTCAAGTTTCGCGATTAGTCCTAAGAATCCGAGGGTCTTGTGGAAGTCGTTCCAGAAAGGCTCTGAGCCATTAATGCCACGCGCCGTCAGTCCAGATTGCAAATCACGACGTACAACACTCCAGTAACGTCCTTGTGCCGTTGGAGCTGCTGGGGCGGCCGGGGCTGCTGTTGTCGGGGTTTGTGGCGGCGCTTGACGAGCTAGGTGCATAGCTTCACCTAGCATAGGAATAAATGACCGTCCCTGCAGAATGGCGTTTGCCGATGCTTCAGCTTCTTGCTCTGCGGCATCCCCTGGATCACTTATCTCTCGTCTGTCTACTACTCGCTGCATGCCAGCGCTTTGTTGAACAGTGTGAGTTAACTCGTGAGCTATCAGTCTCTTTCCCTCCACCGTCTCAGGCACATACTGCCCTGCACTAAACACTACGTCCCGCCCAACTGTATACGCCAGAGCATTCACTGCCCGCGACGATTCCGCCGCTCTCGCATCGGTATGCACCCTCACATGGCTAAAATCATACCCGAATCTCGGCTCCATAAACGCCCTTGTCCCCGCACCCAATGGTTGTCCTGGTGAACTCAACACCTCATGCACAATCGGGGGCACATCATTCACAAGTGCAGCACTCACCGCTGCCCGCTGCAGCATCCCCTCGCGCTCCAGGCGTTTCTGGCGGCACTCCTCGCATTCAACGCCGCCACTACAACGCTGCAATATTCCGCTGTGAACTGGCGTAATCGCAGGGATTACAGCAGCACGCTGCAATATACTTCCATGTAGGGGCATCCCTTGCGGATGCCCTGTCGCAATCTTCTGCCCTGCCATGGTCTTATGTTGTGCCTGAACCACTACCTGCTGACTCATTTCCCGCTCCCTCCAATTCCGCCATAGACGGCCTGGGCAATCTGCTGCCCCAATATCTTCGGATTACCATCACTCTCCAGTTGCATGCTTCCCCCAGGGACATAAGGCAACGCTCTATCCGCCTGCAAATTCGGAGCCAGTCCATCAGCAGCCAGCAGACGTGCCAGCTCTGCCTCAACAGCAGCTTGCAGCAATGGGCGCTGGATGTGCGAAATGGGCAACCCATCTAATATCATGCGCTCGATGTGGATATTGATGTTCATGTCATTCATGCCTTCACTCACCCCTTCTCTCCTTGTGACGCCACTGGTGCCTGCCAGCGAAACTCGGCTTCGTTGATAGGCCGCTCTAGCTTGCGGAACTCGGCTCGCGCTGCATTCAGGATGAACTGCATAGTTACCGGTGTACCTGCATGAGCGGCGAGAAAGGCGGCATTGAGTGCGATATTGTGGATGCTGCCACCTGTCAGATTGAAGCGGGCCAGCCGGTCGTAATCCAACCCCTCGTTAAGTGGTGTATTCTGGGGGAAGGCCTTCTGCCAGATGAGTTTACGCTCGGTTGGTCCAGGAAATGGAAAGTTGACGATGAAACGCAGGCGGCGCATGAAGGCAGTATCCAGGGCACTCTTCATGTTGGTTGCCAGAATGGCGAGGCCTCGATAGGATTCCATGCGCTGTAAGAGGTAGTTGATCTCAATGTTGGCATAGCGGTCGTGGCTGTCCTTCACTTCGCTGCGTTTGCCGAAAAGGGCGTCAGCTTCATCAAAGAAGAGGATAGCACCCCCATCGTCGGCAGCATCGAAGAGACGCCGCAGGTTCTTCTCCGTCTCGCCGATGTATTTGCTTACCACTGCTGAGAGGTCGATGCGGTAAAGGTTGAGACGCAGGGAGTTGGCGATGACTTCGGCAGCCATGGTCTTGCCAGTACCGCTCTCACCTGCAAAGAGCGCATTGATACCCAGCCCCCGGTTCATTTTGGAGGCAAAGCCCCATTCTTCGTACACTTTGCTGCGCTGTCCTACCTGCTCTGCCAGCTGGTGCAGCATATTCATCTCCTCATCTGGCAGCACAAGGTCGTTCCAGCCTGCTCTGGGGTCCAGGCGCTGAGCCAGCATATCCAGGCGCGGGCGGGCACTCACCTGGCACGCATCCCAGAGTCGATCTGCTAGAGTGTTCTTGTCACCTGATGCCGGGTCCAACGCAGACTGAGCGATGCGCTGGATGGCTGGCAGGTTCAGGTTAAACTGGCCCGCCAGGAGAGCCGGGCTGCCGGGAGCAGCTTCTCCTAGCGCTGCTTTCCAGGCGGCTTGCTGCTCGGCTGTTGTGGGCCTGGCAATATCCAGTGGCAGATTGGCGCGCCCCAGGCGTGGCCAGGTTTCACGGGTACCAAGCAAGAAGAGAGGATGATCACAGCGTGCCAGGAAGCGACTAAGAGGCAACGCCTGCCCTTCGGCAGGTGAGGCTGGATCGAGTTCCTGGGCATCCAGGTAGAGAGCTAATGGTTGCAGCATACTCTCACGTTGCCACAGGAGGGCCAGCATCTCCAGGTCAGCGGGCTGCGAGGGAAGCATCTCGACTGGCAAACGATACAGGGGTCGCCTCAGTTCACTGGCAACCCGGCCCGCCACCAGTTGTTTACCCGGCACATCCGGGCCTACCAGTTGGACAACGGGCAGCAGCGAGCTGGCTGTCGCTTGACGCACGGCCTGCAGCCAGTAGCGCTTGATCTCCTGGACAAGCGCCTGCTGTGAAGCGGGAAGCTCTATCTGCCCTCCATCTACCTCAAGCGGTGCAACAAACGCTGCCAGCCGATCATCTAAGTAGTCTAAGCCTTTGACGTAATTGACGATCCGCTCATCGGCACGCAGCGGGCTGGTAGTAAGGGGTTGGGCACCTGGCTGGTTAATTTCTATCAGTCGCCAGTGGCGAAGTGGTCGTTCCGGCGAGAGCACATCCCAGGAGGGGACATCGAAGAGTGCCAGCGCAAGCGCAAAGGTCGGATAAGGTTTATTCGCATCGTCCTGAGTGCGAGCGCACAGAGTAGCAGTGCGCGTATCCAATTCCATTGCTATGCACAAGAGCAGCACCCCTTGCTCGAAACTGGAAAGCCCCAGGCGTCTGCTCAAAACGACCAGAGCAGGTGGTGACTCCATCTGGTCTTCGACTTCAGCCATCTTGGAGGCCTGTTGTGCTATCTGCTGATCAGTGATTGACCCAGCCACAGCTGGAAGAGCAGCAATCGGTGGAGGAACTGGTTCCGCTGATGACCTTCTCAGGAAGCCTTGCTTCGGTGCCGGTGGTGTAGGTGGTGCTGGCTCAGATGGCAGCGCTGGCTTTGTCGTCGGAGCCTGCGCTCGTCCTGCTTGCCGCTCCAGCAGCAGTCGCAGCCAGACCAGCGCCAGCGAAAGGTAGCGTGCATTGTTCTCTTGCCAGTTCCCTTGCTCGATCATGCTATTACCACCCTCTGCGACGAATCAAACTGCGGTGGCACTACCTTTCGATTGATCAGCAAGCTATCAACGCCATCGACACGCAGGCGCACAAAATACGGACCAGGGGGGAGCGACCCGATATCAAACGTGAGGTCCTGGAATGAAACGGGCGCAGTGAGCGGATCCGGTGGCGCAGGGAAAGCGAAAGGCGTTTCTCGATCCCCGACCAGCAAGCTCACGCGCTGCTCTTGTAACACCGTTTGCTCTATTCCTTGCTCTACTCGCTGTACCGTTTGCTGCACCGCCGGGCGAGCGTGCACCATTATAGTCACATCCGTGATAGTGCCATGGGCGTCCTTTGTCACCGAAGGAGCATCAATTGTAATGCTTGGGGCCAGCGAGAAGGATTCCTCATTGCTGGTGCGAACCACCTCCCCACTTGCATTCCTGAAAACGAGTGCCACGGTATAGAAACCGGCGGGCCAGTTCATGGGGTCATCGGGCAATACCACTGTTATTTCCTCTGCTGTCTTTGTAGTACCGGGCTTCGGCTCAAGGTCGACCGCTGTTAACCAGCGCGGATTCATAAAGCGCACGAGCGTCTTTGAATTGTCGATTTGTTGATCCGCCGGCCTGGTGGGATCCGGCCCTGGGAGCAGATCATGCCCCTTAAGCGTCAGATCATTGGAAGTTGGATCACCTGGATCATTTCTCATCAGCACACTCGGTGGATGTGGCAGAGCTATTTCCTCGATTGTTGGGAAAGGTGGTATCAGACTACCCTGCGCGGTCACTCCACTATCGTTTGGGCCACGAGTCAAGACTGGCAGAGGCGCTTTGGTCGGCCGGGTTCTCTCGATGAGCACAACCGCAACCTCATAAGCGACTGATATCCGGTACTGTGTCTGGAAACCGGACCAGAGCCGGAAGATCTCCTCTACCGATAGGGGCTGAAGTGTGATACGCACCCGCTCTACCTGGTTTTGCAGCTCACTATTCAGGCTCCCCAGTGCTGTCGCAATCTCTGGCGCACCGAGCAAGGGGTGATCGTAGAGAATACTCATCGCATGTCCAAGCAGACGATGACCGAGCACATCATCGTTTCCCTCGCCGTAAGAAGTCAACATATAATACAGGTTCAATGCCAGTGGCGGTATGCTCGTTTCGCCCGACCTCACCCGCTGGGGTATATCCATATTGCGCCAGGCCCCATTCGGCAGAACCTGGTAGAGAAAGAGATTGATCTGGTTGCCGTTGTTGCTGTCACGCGCTTTATCTGGCGGCTTCGTTGAGATGCTGACACCACTCAATCCAGTGCCCTGGTTGACGTTCTGTAATAAGCTGCTCACCGTAGCAGTAACGGCGGCGATAGCCAGAGCATTGCTCATCAATAGCCTCCTTTAGCGCGCTGGTTCAGATATTCTTCCAGGCCCATCACCGGAGGCCCCGACCGTTTCGGTTGGGAATGTGGTGCTGGTGGAGGCGTTGCCCGCACCTCGATGCGACCAATCGTCACTTGAATGGTTGGTGCTGGCGTGGATAACTCCTGCGTAATCGGCGCAACCTCGTGCTGGTTTCCCTTGTCATAAGAATGCCCCATGCGTCCCACCTGGCTGATATCCTGCTGAGGACGAATGGTCTTCAACTCGGCTTGCCTTTGGACAGATGGAACATCCACAACCGAAGGTACCAGGGTTGCCTCTGGGAGCCTCCCTTGTGCCTCGCGTAGGGGCGGGGGCGGGGGGGATGTGGGGTGGGGACGCTTGCGTCGCCCGTCGTGCCCTACCTCGTATTCCTCGTAGGGGTGGGGACCCTTGTGGTCGCTCATCGTGCTCTGTTCCAGCGAGATCCGGTACCATGATGCAGGTTGCCCATCAGGTGTCTTGCTGGCTGTATGAGGAGCCTGTATCGGCATCATGGATGCCTGGTTCTCCTGCGGCACAAGAGGTAGCAACATCTCCGCTGCCTGCACTGTTTGCCCAATCAGGTTGCCAGGTGGTGGCTCTGCTGCTGTAGGGGCGCGATTTATCGTGCCCTCCGTCGTCATCTCGTATACCCCCTGCATAGGGGCGCGATTTATCGCGCCCCAGGCATCTCGTATCTCTTCTTGCTCATCCCCTGCTCCAACAAACTGCTGTTCCGCAGCATACATTGAAGCAATTCTCGGTTGTACTGTTGGTGCCAGACCTAACGTTCGTCCAGCCAATCTCCCAAGAAAATCGGTCATTCCGTCGCCTCTCGTAGGGTGGG
>Ga0137371_10002392_pt1 | contig 14957 bp, 9 predicted proteins | sample SagtaG_7_FD_104919 | JGI IMG/M metagenome (GOLD analysis project Ga0137371, IMG submission 104919) | Vadose zone soil microbial communities from Sagehorn Ranch, Mendocino, California, USA - Sage1_R_40_16 metaG | ecosystem: Environmental > Terrestrial > Soil > Vadose zone | place: USA: California...
CAACTTCCTCAATGCGCAGGACGGAGCCAACCTGCTAGCGCTTTTGCAGTAAGCAAGAGCTACGAGGGAACCTCACGGCTTGTTCCTGCCTGACCTCCTGGTACCAACTATCGAACGATCACCAAAATCTTTTCCAGGGTTTTCAAATGTTGCCAGGATGATTCCGTAGAGGCATGCCTCTACGGAACTTCCCTCTTGCATCCACGCTTATGATGGTGTATTATATAGCAGGTTCGCACTCTCAAGCCTAGAGTGCTAAATGGAGGCAAGGTAGCCCTTGCCTTCTTGAATATACGCACACCACATAACAGGGAGGTATGGAGTATGTCAACGGTCAGTGTCGGGCTTCGACCACTGGGTGACCGTGTGGTAGTCAAGGCCTCAGCCCGTGAAGCTGTTACAAAGAGTGGAATTGTACTGCCGGATACAGCAACAGAAAAGCCCCAGGAGGGTGAAGTGTTGGCTGTGGGTCCTGGTAAAGTACTGGATAATGGCAAACGCTCCACTCTGGAGGTGCAGGTTGGTCAACGTGTGCTCTTTGCGAAATATGCGGGCACAGAAGTGAAGGTTGAAGGTCAGGAGTATTTGATCCTCCGAGAGAGCGATATCGTAGGTATCGTGGAGTAGTTAGTCTTATTATATTAGGTAGGAGTTATTCTAGTGGCAAAGCGATTGCAATTTGACGAACAGGCACGCCACTCCCTCAAGAAAGGGATTGACGCGCTGGCGGATACCGTAAAGGTCACGCTTGGCCCTAAGGGCCGTAACGTCGTACTGGACAAGAAGTTCGGTGCGCCCACCATTACGAACGATGGTGTAACTATTGCACGCGACGTGGATCTGCCTGATCCTTTCGAGAATATGGGGGCTCAGCTCCTCAAAGAAGTCGCAACCAAGACAAATGATGTTGCAGGCGACGGTACAACCACCGCCACAGTACTGGCCCAGGCTATTGTTCAAGAGGGTCTGAAGAATCTGGCAGCAGGCGCCAATCCAATGATTCTGCGCCATGGCCTGGAGAAGGGCGTCGAAACGCTCATCACAGAGATCAAATCTATGGCCAGACCGGTCGAGACGCGCGAAGCCATCTCACAGGTCGCATCTATCTCCGCTGCTGACCAGGAGATCGGGGATCTAATCGCCGAGGTTATGGAGAGGGTCGGTAAGGATGGCGTGATCACGGTTGAAGAGGGTCGTGGCCTCGCAATGGAAAAAGAATATACAGAAGGCATGCAGTTCGATCGTGGTTTTATCTCTCTTTATATGGCAACTAACCAGGATAATACGCTTGCCGAACTGAGCAATCCCTATATCCTTGTCACAGACAAAAAGATTAGCGCTATTGCCGATATCCTTCCCCTGTTGGAGCGCGTCCTCCAGTCTGGCCGCAAGGAACTCGTGATTATCGCTGAGGACGTGGATGGCGAGGCACTGGCAACGCTCGTAGTCAACAAGATGCGTGGCGCATTCAATGTGCTGGCAGTCAAGGCTCCTGGCTTTGGTGATCGCCGCGAGGCCATGCTGGAAGATATCGCCATTCTGACCGGTGCCGAAGTTATCACCGAGAAGCGTGGCTTGAAGTTGGAGAACGCCACCCTGCGCGATCTTGGTCGTGCTCGCACCGTGACTGCCACCAAAGATGTCACAACCATCGTTGAGGGTGAAGGTGAACAGCATGCACTCCAGGCTCGCATCCAGCAGATCCGCGCATTGATCAACGAGACCACCAGCGACTACGACCGCGAGAAGCTCCAGGAGCGCCTGGCGAAGCTCGCAGGTGGCGTAGGCGTCATCAAGGTTGGTGCTGCAACCGAGGTTGAGTTAAAAGAGAAGAAGCATCGCGTAGAGGATGCGCTCTCCGCCACTCGTGCTGCCATCGAAGAGGGTGTTGTCCCCGGTGGTGGTGCCGTCCTGATAGCCGCTCTGCCAGCTCTCGACCGGCTCTCTTCAGAGGCAGGCGACGAGGCGACCGGCATCAATATCCTGCGCCGCGCCCTGGAGGAGCCCCTGCGCCAGATTGCATTCAACGCAGGTTATGATGGCGCTGTAACCGTCGCAGGTGTACGCAACAGCCAGCGCAACTATGGCTTCGATGTTCTGATCGGCGAATACGTTGACATGTTCCAGGCTGGCATCATTGACCCCGTAAAGGTCACACGCTCCGCCTTGCAAAACGCAGCCAGCATCGCAGGCATGGTCCTCTCCACGGACACTCTCATCACCGACTCCCCAGAAGAAGCCTCCGCAGCGGCAGGTGGTGGCATGCCTGGTGGCATGGGCGGTATGGGTGGTATGGGCGGCATGATGTAGTAAACATGGCCCACGAGTACATTACATAGAGGAATACTACAACGGGTGTTTCCTTCTTAACCAGAAGGAAACACCTATTTTTTACGAGACGTATATATGTCTGAATTATAAAGTCCTACTTATCGTTGTCTTCTGACAACTAACCCTTAGAGAAGGATACGCTATCTTGTTTAAATGTTTAACTTTCATCTTATTGCTTGCTGTACTTTCCAGAATCGTTTATACTCAGACTACACACTCAAAACTCGATAGATGATCCTTTTAACAGGCAAGAGAATAATGGTGGCAACTTTCATCCGATAATTTTCCTGGCAGGTGTAAGGAGATTGCGCGTGGCGACTATCTATCTGTCTTCAACTTATAGCGATCTTCAAGACTATCGTGACGTCGTCTATCGCACACTACGACAGATGCGGTATGATGTCATCTCTATGGAAGATTATACAGCCGCGCATCAGCGCCCACTACATAAATGCCTGGAGGATGTGGCAAGCTGTGATCTCTACATCGGTATCATCGCATGGCGTTATGGTTATATTCCACGTGAAGAAAACCCTGCGCAATTGTCGATAACCGAACTGGAATATCGCACGGCAATTGAGAAAAAGATCCCCTGCCTTATTTTCCTGCTTGCAAATGATGTTGCCTGGCCACGTTCTATGATGGATGAAGTCAATGGCGAAGGAGATCAGGGTAAGCGCATTTCTGCTTTACGCCAGGAGTTCCGTCGGGAGAAGATCGTCAGTTTCTTCACCTCACCTGAGCATCTGGCGCGTCTCGTTGGTGCTGCCGTTCATCTCTGGGAGAAAAACTACGCCCAGGTGGAGCGAGAAGAGCGACTACGAGCGATGTTGGCTGACCATAGCGGCTTTCTGCGCGATCGTCTGAATAGCTTTGTTGGGCGACAGGCAGAACTGGCAGATCAGTTCTACCAGGTCATGCAAGAAAACGCACTGTACCTTGACCTGGTGGCAAGAGAATTGGCAGAAAATGATGCACTTGCCTCTATAAATATGATTCAGCAAATGAGTGATAATCCGAATAATCTGTTTTCTCTGTCTATCGATCGTTTGAGGCGGCAATCTACCGAATGGAACGAGATCATTCTACCTATTCTGGGTGTACTGCTTGTAGCCCGAGAACCATTGCCCAGGCGCCATATCAGGCAAATCCTTGAACTACGGGAGCAGAAAATCGTCAGAGAGCACCGACTGAATGATGGACTGGAGCGTCTGGGCGGATTGATCACAGAAGATGGGCAACAACGCTACTCGCTCTTTCATCTCAAATTGCGTGAGTACTTGCGGCAGGACGAGTCACACCCACACAAGCACTACATTTTTGCTCAGGATGAAGAAGAGGACTGGCATAAAACGCTGGCACAATGGTGTGAACAGAAGCAGTCTGGCTTGAAAGTTACTGGCACACTCGAGTTAGAGCGGCAATCCTATGCCGGCCAGTACTATATTACTCACCTGTACCTTGCACGCGAATGGGAGCAACTCTTCGTTGTCCTTGATAGAGGAACGTATGGGCAGGCAAAAATACAGGACGATCCTAGCACGAGATCCTATGTACAAGATTTGGACCTGGGACGACAGGCAACGGCATGGGTGGCATGGAATACAGAGGAAGGTATTGCGTTGCTTCCCCATTTGTGGCGTTACACATTGCTGCGATGTAGCTTGACAAGCCAGGCAGATCGCTACTCGCTTGCGGCGTTTGAACTCTTGCTATACTTGAAAAGGGAACAACAAGCCATAGGTCTGGTAGAGTTGTTAACTGACCCGGTCCATAAAACAAGAGTTTTGCTCTACATTGCCAAATACCTGAAAGAACAGGCATGGAAACAGCCAGAAAGCGTCCAGCTTCTGGTGCGAGCCCAGGAAGTCGCGCAATCGATCGAGGATAACACTACCTGTTCATGGGCCTTTCGCGAACTGAGCAATGCGTATACCCAGGCACGGCTCTTGGATCAAGCAGAGAACCTCGCACGTTCCATCGAAGACCAGATGACACGAGATGAGGCGTTGCTGGATCTGTCTACCGCCTATGCACAGACACAACTCTGGGATCAAGCCGAGGCTATCGTACACGCTATTGAAGATGACAACACACGCTTTACCGCGTTTCTCAATCTAGGAAATGCCTATGTACAGGCACAACTATGGGAATATGCTGAAATGACCTGGGCCAGGGCCGATACTTTTACACAAACTATAGAAGGAAGTTATGCACAGGCTTTAGCATTACGTCGACTAGGTATTGCCTATGCACAAGCGCAGCTCCTGGAGCAGGCAAAAGCTGTATGGGCGAGAGCCGAGGTCGCGATCAGCGCTATTGAAGATCACTACACACGAGCAAGGGCCCTACATAGGTTGAGTGGCGCATATGCACAGGTGCAGCTCTGGGATCAGGCAGAAGCGATAGCGCGTTCCATCGAAGTAGATTATATTCTTGCTGAAGCGCTACACGATTTGAGTATTGCCTATGTGCAGGCTCGCCTCTGGATGCGTGCAGAAAAACTCATTCTTGATATCGACATTGGCGAGACACGGACTGAAGCGCTCCTCGATTTGAGTACCGCCTACTTACAAGCACAGATGCTGGAGCGCGCTGATGAACTGATACATTTCATTGAAAATGACAATATACGTATCGAAGCACTTCTAGATCTGGGCACAGCTTATGCACAGACTCAACTCCTGGAACAGGCTTACACAGTGTGGTCAGAGACAGAACAGGAAATTTATGCAATCAAGGATAATGACACAAAAATATGGGCGCTGTATGATCTGGGCAAAGCCTATGCGCAAGCACAACTCTCTACACGTGCAAAAATAGTATGGACTGATGCTGAAGCTCTTATTCGTACCATTGACCAGCGTGACACACGCATCGCCGCACTACGTGATCTGGGTAGCGCTTATGCTGAGGCACAGTTGTGGGAACAGGCAAAAATACTCTGGAATGAAACGGAAACACTCATATTTACAATTCAGGAGAGTAAAATACAGGCAGAAGCATTGCATGATCAGGTAATTGCCTACGTCAAGGCCCAGATCTGGGAGCGCACTGATGCACTGATCCACTCTATCAAGGAACGCGATATGCGTATTCACATTCTCCTCGAACTGGGCAGCGCGTGCGGGCGTCAGGAGTTGTGGGACCGTTTGAAAATTGTATGGACGGAAACTGAAGCATTGCTTCGTACCATTGACGACAGCCGCACACAATCTCTTGCGCTTCTTACGTTGATTCATTCCTACGCACAGGCACAGCTCTGGGAACAAGCTTATGCACTTCTACGAGCCATTGAGGATAGCGACCTGCGAGTGAGAGCACTGCGCACTTTAGGGATCGCTCTTCACCAGTCACAGCTCTGGGACCAGGCTGGTGTCGTATGGACAGAGATAGAAACTCTGATACCCATGATCGAGAACAGAGATATGCGAACTACAGCAATACTCGAGCTAAGTAACACCTACATCCAGCTATCAAACTGGGAGCGGGCGGAAGCATTGACCTCTTCGATTGAAGACAACAATATAAAAGTCATTGCGATACGCGAACTGGCCTATGCCTATACCTCCATGCAGTACTGGGAACAAGCCGAAAGACAGATTAAGAGCATAGAGAATCGTGAAGTACGCATAACAGCACTTTGTGATCTCGGTACTGCTTATGCACAGGCGCAACTTCTGGCCCCCGCAAAGATATTATGGGATGAGGCCCATACGCTCGCAGCAAGCGAAGACTACGACTCATATCTTGCTATACTACGTAGACTAAGTGCTTCCTATGCACAGACCCAACTCTGGGACGATGTCGGAAGGATAAGGGACGAAATCAACACGTTACGAGGCTCCGTAAGTATCTGGGGTGAGCAGTCCGATGATTTTTACGAGTTAAGTACTACATGCATACAAGCACAACTCTGGGACCATGCGGAGGAATTTATACGTGCCATTCAGAAGCCCGGCATGCGCATTGTCGCATGGCGCGATCTGGGAATGGCTTATGCCAGGGCGCGCCTCCGAGACCGTGCTTCTGCTGCCTGGGATGAGGTTGAATTGCTCATATGGTCCATTCGCTCCGGTTTTGAGCGGTCAAAACAATTGGATGAACTGGTCACCACATATATGCAAGCTGGCTGGTGGGACCGTGTAGAAGCATTCATTCCATCTATTAAAGACCGAACTGCATACATCAAAACCCTGCTTGATCTAGGTATTGCCTATAGCGAGGCACAATTCCATGATCGTGCCCGAGTAGCCTGGAATAGGGTTGAAGCAGATGTCTATGCAATGAAAGAGAGTGATGCACGTAATACTGCACTACTGCGACTAGGTATGGGATATGTCCAGGCACACGAGTGGGATCATGTGAGAAAGCTTCTCGATATCATCGATGATCGGGGCAAACGAATGACAGCCTTGCTGCATCTAGGCAAAGAATACGCTCGCGCATCTCTCTGGGAGCAAGCGGAAACAATAGCCTATGCCATCGAGTCAGGCGAGGAGAGGGCAGCAGTACTCAATGAAATAGCAGATATGATGGTACGAAAGAACGAGCATGAGCGCCTGTTGCATTTGATACAGCGTTCGTGGATACAAGCAAAGACAAGAGAAGATGCAATTCGTCTGCTGCCACTTGTGAGTGGTCTTCTTGCAATCTATCCTGAGATCGGTCTCCAGTTGAGTGAAGGCTCTGTCTGGGCGAATGCATTCCTACAAGGAAAAACGTCTCCTCACATTTCATTATAAGTTTGTTGATTATCGAAAATACAAGGTGGCGTGGTATAATGGAACAACCTTACTTAAGCAGTTTTTTATAATACAGCCATTGAAATGCTTTTTCGCTCAATGATGAGGCGGTGAAACACTATGAGCTATTTGTTTCGCGGGTTCTTTACACGCGCATCTGACGCAGTGCCGAGGCTGCAAGTAATCGATGAGGTCCACCGTCACTGGTGCGACGTTCGTATTCGCCTGGTTGGCAACCCTCTTCCCGGTATAGCTGTGCAGCTAGCAGACAGACCTGAAGATGTCTTTGATGAGAACGCAGAAGAACTTGAAGCCGATCTCCTGAATTGGTGCAAGCTGTTCCCACAGGCACAACTTGTTTTTATCGATGTAGAATGCTCTGGCGGCACATGTCTATACCAGGGCTATGTATGCAATAATGGACATGTTCTGATGCGGGAAGACACTGAAGAGGAAGGGCCTGAGCCTCTACGCCGCCTCTTACGCTACATAGGAGTTGAGCTGGACGAGCGCGGGTACTTTGCCCCTTTTGAACGTGACTTTTTTAAAGGTGACAATCAGGACATTTCAACTTCAATACCAGCTATTAATATTCGAGGTATCGAAACTAGTATTAGAAACTCTAGCGAAATGTAGCGTTTTCTCGCGTTTCATGACACATTTTCCCAGACAAGTGTTTGCTCACGTTCCAACAAGTGACAATCCTCCGGCTTGGCATTCGCGGGCTCGCCTTTCACCCGCTGAAAGGCTAACCGTCCTTCTGCATAGATGGCATTTACCTGTTTCACCCACATTTTTTTGACCAGGACGATATCTCCTTTTTTGAAGCCTTTTAACTCTTCATACATCTGATACCGTACTCGTCCCTTCCCTATCTTGGGTAAGCTGTGAAACTGTTTGCGGGTCTGCCTGGGGCGGAACCGGATGGAATAGATGTTGCTCTAATGTTTTTCTTGCCGCACTGCTGACATTGATAGCCGTCGCGCATCAGGCAGGCGATACGCAGATTTTCGTCCAGACGTGTTGGGTCCTGGTACTGGCTGCCTTGCAATTCAGGGTTGTTTAAACGAGCAATGTCAACCTGAACATCCTCTATAACAATGGATGAGAGAGGAAGCGGAATCTTTCCAATGACACGAATCACCTCCTCCACATTCGTTTTGATGGAAGGAGCAAGTCTGCCACTGCGCTTGCTCGATGCACGATTCTTCCACCGTGCCGGGCGATACCAGCGGCGTGCGCGGCGGCTCTTGCGACGATCTCTGCGATCATCCATCTTCTCTTTGACATCCCGGCGATGGTGAATCTCCGCTGAGAGCAGAACCTGACCGTTTCCGACACAGGCTATTCCGGTCGTGCTACTCCCTTTGTCGATGCCTGCTCGCACTTCTTGTACGTGTCCTTCACACTGCCATGTCAGTTGAATCGTAAAGGGACGATGCGCGATGATCTGTGCCTTGCCTGTCTGCAAAAGTTTGCGTGCTTTGGCAGGCGTGCAGGGCATGAGTGCTGCCCCATCCTGATTGCGCACATACACAAACATAGTGGCTCTAAGCCCTCCTTTCGGAGTAAAATGCTCCTCGCGAGTGTTGAGATGGCTTTTTCCGGTTTATACACCTTCCGCTTTCGCGTACCCTTAATATAAACCGACAGTTGCACCCGACTGGAACCACATCTGGTGGTGTCATGACCATCTCAACTGCTGCTCAGCCATGCCGAGCCCGCTGGTAGTACCATGAATCTATCGCCATAAAACGCTAGATTTTTAGGCACTATCAAATCAATATAAGTAACTCTTCAGGACTCCTCGCCAACTGTGGTGGCTCGCTCGTTTGTGTGTGTGTGGGTGGTGGGATTGACGGCTCAGGGGCCGCCAATCCCACCACCCCAAACGGCTTGTGAAGCGCCGTAGGCACTGAGAAGTCAGGAAAAGAGCACGTGAATAGTTACAGTGCATATATCTTTTCGAACTTACTCGTCAGATATTGCACAAAGTAATTTGGATCGGGTGCCTCGCTAGTAACCCGCGTGATCAGTTCTTCAGGTGTGTAGATGGCTCCAAAGGCGTATAAGCGTTCACGCAACCACTGTAAGACGAAAGATGTATCGCCCTTAGCCAGCCGCTCATCGAAATCTGGGAACTCGCTGCGCAATTTGCGGAAAATCTGTGCCGAGTAGAGATTGCCAAGCGTATAAGTTGGGAAGTAGCCGAAGCCACCACTCCAATGCATATCTTGCAGGACACCATCCGAATCATTGGGCGGCTCGATTCCCAGATACGCACGATATTTAGCGTTCCACAGGGCTGGTAACGACTCAACGGAAATCTCACCATTGACGAGCGCCTTCTCCAATTCGAAGCGGATAATGATGTGCAAGTTATAAGTGACCTCGTCGGCCTCGACACGGATCAGGCTGGGCTGCACCTTGTTAAGCGCACGCACAAAGGTCGCTACATCCACACTGGCAAAGTGTTCAGGGAAGACCTCGCGCACAATAGCATATTGACCCTCCCAATAAGGCTCGGAGCGACCTAACAAGTTTTCCCACAGGCGCGACTGCGATTCGTGTACTCCCAGCGAAGCTCCGCCTGCGATAGGAGTGCGCACAAGCGAGGGAGCGACTCCTTGCTCGTACAGGGCATGTCCACCTTCGTGCAGCGCAGCCATCAAAGACATCTGTAGGTATTGCTCATTAAGGCGCACAGTCAGACGTACATCGAACGGCGATCCAAAGCTGGTAGTAAAGGGATGTGCTGACAACGCAACCTGGCCACGTGTGAGGTCATATCCCATGCCACGCAGCGCTTTATCACACAGTTCCAACTGCTGCTGTTTAGGAAATTTGCCTTCCAGACAAGATGCATCCACGCTATGCCCACTCTCCTGGATGCGCTGTAACAGGGTAGCACTCACATTACGTACAGGAGCAAACAGCTCGTCTATTTTATGTGCAGTCAGTCCTGGCTCGTAATCGTCCAAAAGTGCATCATAGCGTGTCTCAATGAAACCAACGCGATCAGCAACCTCCTGCTGTAGATCGAGCGTGCGCTGTAACCATGGCGCGAAACTGGCAAAATCGTTTTCTCTGCGGGCCTTTACCCACGCCTCAATGCTGGCAGCATTAACGCGTGCCATCTCTTCTACAAGCGTCCGCGGCAGTTTCGTTGCTCTATCATAATTGCGACGTACACGGCTTACCAATCCGCGATCAGCATCGGTAAAATTCGGCTGCTTCACCGCGCTATCCAGTTCGTCCAGCAGCTTTCCCAGGCGCGGCGAGGTCCAGCGCTCATGCAGCAGTCCTTCAAGCGCCGCCATCTGATGCCCACGCACCTCTGCAGCGCCGGGAGGCATAGCTGTATGTTGATCCCAACTCGCCAGCGCCCCAACCGACTGTAGATCAGTCATTTCATGCAGAAGATCAAGCAATTCACTGATTCGTCCATCGCTTTGCGTAAATTCTATAGACTCCATTTTATCTCGCGTCGTCATACAATCTCTCTTTCTTTACATTGATGTTTAGACTAAATTCTTACGAGGCGGCTTGTAGAGCAGACTGAAGCCATATTACAGTGAATAGGGCTGAAGCCGCTTCCCACCTGGCTTCATAAAAATTTAGTCTAAACGCCAATTTACAAGCAGCTATGATAAGTGGATTGTAGCACAATTCAAAGGATTTGATTCTTACAACTCTCCATCATCGTTTATAATGCCAGCTTACCATCTTGCCATTGTGGTAAGGCATGCAGCCATGAAAGAGCTGCGGATTATCGTCGAAGACCATGGGCAAAAAGAGACGATCACTGGGCCAGAGTGGTAACGTCAGGAGCGAGTCCCGCGCTACCCATTCGAGCGTGCCTTCGTGGTTGCCTGCGTGCACCTCGCCATGCCAGCTCTCGATGCGAAAGATAAAACCAAACCAATCTTCGCCCTTCTTCCCAAAACCAGGCCAGGAGATGGTGCCACGTAGCACGGTGCGTTCCGCCACCAGACCCGACTCTTCCAGGATCTCGCGGCGCATCCCACTTACAACATCCTCATCTGGCTCCAGACGGCCTCCCAAACCATTATACTTGCCAAAATGGATATCATCCGGCCTTTTATTGCGATGTATCATCAACACCTGACTTCCATCTGGCGATAGAATATATCCCAATGTAGCCAGAACAGGCTTAAACATAGCTATATATGCCTTTCATAGTACTGAAGTATATGGAACCCCCGTCCTTTTCTCTCCGTTTTGCCATTCACTCTGTTCCCTCTCTGCCTGATGGATGATCTAGACACATCCTACGGGAAAACACCAGATTCTGCAATAGTCTGGCCAGGGTGTCAGGGCTACGGAAAGCTTGAGAGGGGAACTTCCTTTGCAAGACGATCTCTTGCCTGCGCTTTCAGATCTGCTTCTTTTCTGAGGACTTACTTCCCAGTTCATCATCCAGAAGATATCACATAGCCTGTTTCCCTGCTCTGACATTGCCCTGCATGCCTCGGGAGGAACAGATATCGACGAGAGAAAATAGATGATAAATAGATGATAAATGGATGACAAGTCCACACTCCTTCTTCAGCCTATACTCTCTTAAGAGCCGCGGCTTCCTATGAGAAGAAGACATTAATAAGGAGGATATGATGGACACAATACTTTATTCGTTCGCTCTACTGACTGCACTTGATGTAATGGCTCGCCGCTGGGATTTCAACGGCAGGAATAGCGCTGAGAACCCAGACGACTATCTGCCCTGGGTAAGGCAGCAGGATATGCAGGAAAGTTCCAACAAGAGGAATGGCATTGAGAGCCCAGAGCGGAAGCGACTACTGAACTGGAATGCTGTTCATTAAAGGAAGCGTCTCCCATGTTGACCAGCCGTCTCTCCTGGCCTATGCAAGACTGCTGGACCAGGTAGAGCGTGGCGAACTGGAGCCGTAAGAGGACGAAAATGAGAAAATCTTGCAAAAATCTTCTCAAATCAACCTCAAAGCCATCCTGATCTCGGCAGGGCTTTTCCCTTCATGATGTTCAGAGGAGCTTTTACTGGCTGCATACCTGCTCCTTACACCGGAAGAAACTCACCTGAACAGGTATGGGTTGGAGAGACCCACATCGTCGCAGAGATTAAGAAGTACGAATATGCCGGTTCAAATTCTCCAGGAGATCAGCGTAGGCTTGAGCAGTGGCAAGGGTATCCGGGTGTTCTCTTCCTTGCCACTGCTCGCGAATTAGGGGTACCTGTGTACACACCAGGGCATGAGGCAGGTAGCGTTGGCAACGAGGCCATGTCTCAAAAGTTCCGGCAGGAAAGGCGCGGTGAACCAGTCGCAACGCACGTTCTGCCCATATACGCTGCGTCTCTTTCTCCATTCGGCTCTTGAGCACCACCTGTGCTAAGCGATGCATGCTCAGCGTTTTAGCGTCAGCATCGCGCTGCAGGAGAGAGGTGCGACGCAGTTCCGCGATGACGCCATCCAGTTCGAAAGGGTCGGCTGCTATAGAGTGCAGGATGGGACCCAGTTCAGAAGCCCCTCCTATAATCATTTCCTCGGGAATCGCATCAGGATCCAGGAAGGCACAGAGCCGTAGCAGTTCGGCAGCGGCAGGACAGGCTCGTTCCACTTTCTCGAAGGACAGGACGAAGGTGGTGCTGACGGATTCTGGATGGTCAGTGAGCAGACTCCCACGTCGACTCAGCAGACCTGTCCTGCTCTTGCGATAGCGGTCGAAGTAATCAGAGACACTACATCCCGTCTCCTCGATATATGCTCCGGCTTGATCGAGAGCCAGGGGCAGGCCATCGAACAGCTGCGCAATCTCCAGGGCGGCTTCCTGATCTGCCTGGCATGCCGCCTCCAAGAGGTCACCAGGTCCGATGATCTTCGCTCGTCGCAAAAGGAAGAATGCTGCCTCTTCCGGCTCCATCTTCGCCAGATCGAGCCGCTGGGCATAGGTCCCGGTCACCTGACTGCGTGTAGTGAGCAGCACATGCCCTCCCCGCCCTGTAACAATCTCGCTCACCAGTGCGAGATCTTCCACGTTATCCAGGATCAAAAGCCAGTTGGTATGTGTTTCGAGCCATCGCTTCACGGCTGCAACCACCCGTTGCTGGTTCTGCTCATCCTGTTCAGGCAGGTGCAATAGGGAAGCAAGAGCTGCAACATCAGAGCGCAGTGTTTCAGCCGTGTCTGCTTTCACCCAGAACACCGCCTGGTACTCATGGCGGTGGCGGGAGGCATATTCAATGGCCGTCTGCGTCTTGCCGATACCACCCAGCCCACTGATCGCTTGCACCTGTGTCAGCGCCGCCGTTTGGTCTGAGTGGAATAGCGTGTACAGCTGCTCAAGGATGTCCTCACGGCCCGTGAAGAACGGGTTGCGTCGAGCCGGCACGTTCCAGATGGTAAGGCTGCGCCCAGCAACCTTCCGCTCATCCTGGCTCGCTTCCCCGGTAGCAGGCACCAGACCCAGTTCTTCAGCGCTCTTGCCGAACAGCTCACACAGCTTTTGCTGATAGTAGAAACTGGGGAAGGTGGTGCCGCTCTCCCAACGAGACACCGTGACATCGGTGGTGCCAATAATCGTCGCTACATACACTTGCGACCACCGCTTCCTGAGCCGCTGCGCTTTCAATCGAGTATTCGGAGCCACTTGAGTTTCTTTCTTCATCGCCGGAGGCTTCCTTTCCACGACAATCGCTTACCTGCTCTTTGCATATCAGAATCTTTCAACATTATCAAAACGGGGAAAATACGAATTTTTCAGATACGGATTCCTACCAGTCTGCGCTGGCTTTCAGGAGAGCTATATACGCGGACCTGAACGCTTCCTTCAGACTATACTCATTTCAAAGACGAGGCTTCTTGTTGAAGTGTTACACCAATAAGCAGGAGAATCTGCTACTGACAGGCTAGCAGTGAATAGATCTTATACGCTAGTTCAGCATCCTATGTTCCTATAATGGTCCCGGAAAACTGGCCCATATGTTATACTGGTGACTCATTGTAATATACAAAAGTCGTGGCTTGTGCAAAAAAGGAGCACCAGATGACTTCTCAAACATCGCATAACGATAATGAGTTTGAGCGGCGTGTAGTTGACGCTATACCGGCATTATCTCATGAATTTTTGAACACATTGGTCGCGGAACTTGATAATGACGATATTGTAGGAATCATTCTCGGCGGCAGTTATGTGCGTGGCGATGCAACTCCTTACAGCGATATAGACTTTGGCTGCTTTTACAAAGATGACGTAACCCTTCCTCTCAAACGTTTCCAGTATCGTGACGGTCGCTTGCTCAGTATCGCCACCAGAACCGTTGCTGCTGTCCGTGCCGATCTGGTAAGACCCGAAAAAGCTATTTTCTTTGCCGCCAGCCCCCGACACGTCTTATTGGATAAGGATGGCTCAGTGACAAAGCTTATGCAAGATATAGCCGCATTTCGTTGGGAGCCACTACAGCAAGCAGCTAATGAGTACGCCAGCTTTCACATGATGCTAGCAGCCGAGCAAGTTCATAAGATATTGAGCGAGATCCTGAGGCGCGACGATATGGCGATCTCCTATGCCACGGCCAAACTTTTCTCCTGGTTAACAGAAATCGTAGCGGTACAGCGCGGTATATTGATAAAGAGTGATAGCGTCTATTATTTACAGGTACAGGTCACAGTCGGGCCAACCTCAATCTGGACGCGCTATCACAGAATTGTCGCTGGCCTTGATATGCTGCCCGCCAACGTATCACCCATCAAGGTAAAAGCAGTTGCGGCACTTCATTTATATCAGGAAACCATTACCCTGTTACAATCCATTATGCAGCCAGAACACCTTGCCGTAGCAGAACAGGCTATGCGTGTATTCCGTGAAGCCGGTCCTCGCCTCAGG
>Ga0137371_10002394_pt1 | contig 14955 bp, 10 predicted proteins | sample SagtaG_7_FD_104919 | JGI IMG/M metagenome (GOLD analysis project Ga0137371, IMG submission 104919) | Vadose zone soil microbial communities from Sagehorn Ranch, Mendocino, California, USA - Sage1_R_40_16 metaG | ecosystem: Environmental > Terrestrial > Soil > Vadose zone | place: USA...
CCACGCTCCGCCCGCCGATTTCGCTCCCGACCCCGGCCTCATCGCCCAGGTTCGCGACCTCCGGATCGTGACCACCCAGGACCGGGCCTGTCCCGGCGCGTGGATCCAGGCGAGTTACGAAGCCATCCTCGCCGACGGCTCGCGCGTGCCGTTCGCGCGCACCTACGACAAGAAGCATCCCCCCCGCCTTCATGTGGTGTCTCTCGAGCGGTCGAGCCCGGACGCCGTGAGCCGGGAAAGCGGCGACTGGGTGACCAACGCGAACCCGCTGTGGACGGCGGCGTCGGGATTCCGTCTCACCGCCACGCTGAGCGCCAAGCCGGCGGTGCAGCAGACCGTCGTCATCCCGCCCGAGTACGGCTGTATGAGCCACGGCTTCCAGTTCAGCGGCGAGCCGGGCGGCGGGGCGCAGGCCGGTGGCAACGGACCGGACGTGACGGTGCGGCTCGGCATCGTGCGATCGCCCTTCTACGACAAGCTGATCGTAGCGGCGGTGGAACTCGGCTACTCGCAGCCGTACTACCTGTTCGCCGACGGCAATACCATCCCGCCCGCCAACTGGCTCTGGATCGAGTCGCGCGGCGGTCGCGGCGGCGCAGGTACGCCGGGGCAGAACGGCAGCGCTGGTGCGGCCGGACAGGGGGGGTGCCCGCCCCAACCGGGAGGGCCGGGTGGCAGCGGCGGCAACGGCGCTCCTGGGGGGAGCGGCGGGCGCGGCGGCCGCGTCACCATCATCGTCCCGACCGAGAATCCGTTCCTCGCCGGGTTGATCGAAGCGCGCACTCCCGGAGGCCAGGGCGGGCCGGGCGGAACGGGCGGCAATGGTGGCAAGGGCGGCAAGGGCGGCCAGGGCACCGCCGACAAGGACAACCGCCGCTGTGCCGATGCCGCCGACGGCTCCGCCGGCCAGAAAGGAACCGCGGGGCCCAACGGCTCGGAGGGTGCGCCCGGTCCCCGGCCCCAGATCGTGACGCTCCCGACCTCCGAGCTGTTCGGCCCGAATGTCCCGCCCGAGCTCGCAGCGCTGATCGAGCGGGCGGCCGCGCGACCGCGCCGCCCGTAACGGGGCACGCGGGCGGCGGGAAGTCCCATGCCTGATGCCTACGACGTCATCATCGTCGGAGCGGGCCACAACGGGCTCGTCACCGCGGCGTACCTCGCGCGTGCGGGATGGCGGGTGCTCGTGCTCGAGCGGCGCGAGCTGGTGGGCGGCGCCTGCGTCACCGAGGAGCTGTGGCCGGGGTTCAAGGTGTCCACCGCGTCCTACGTGAACAGCCTGCTGCGGCCGGAGATCATCCGCGATCTCGAGCTCTCCCGCTACGGCTTCGAGCTGCTGCCCCGCAGTCCGTCGTCGTTCACGCCGTTCCCGGACGGCCGCTTCTTGTTGATGGGCCCCGACAAGCATCTCACGGCACAGCAGGTGGCGAAGTTCTCCGTGCGCGACGCCACGGCGCTGCCCCGCTACGAAGCGATGCTCGAGCGGGTGGCCGACTTCATCGAGCCCACCCTGCTCCGCACCCCGCCCAACCCGTGGTCGCTCGCCCCGCGCGACCTGCTGCAGCTCGCCGGCCTCGGCTGGCGCTTCCTCCGGCTTGGCCGCGACGGCCCGCGCGCGCTCGAGATCCTGACCGGCGCCGCGCGACCCATCCTCGACCGCTGGTTCGAATCCGAGGAGCTGAAGATCGCGCTCGCCACCGACGCCATCATCGGCGCCATGGCCTCGCCGTCCATGCCGGGCACGGCGTACGTGCTGTTTCACCACGTGATGGGCGAGTGCAACGGCGTGCGGGGGATGTGGGGCTACGTGCGCGGCGGGATGGGCGGCATCAGCGACGCGCTGGCCGCCGCAGCGCGCGCCCGCGGCGCGGAGATCCGGACCAGCAGCCCGGTGGCGCACATCCTCACGCGGGACGGCCGGGCGGCCGGTGTGGCGCTCGCGGACGGCACGGAGTTTCGGGCGCCGCGCGTCGCATCGAGCGCCGACGCCCACGTCACCTTCCTCCAGCTGGTGGATGCCAAAGCACTCCCGGACGAGTTCCTCGCCGCCGTACACTCGATCGACTATTCCAGCGCGTCGCTCAAGATCAACGTCGCGCTCTCCGAGCTCCCCGCGTTCCGCGCGGTGCGCAACGGCAGCCTCCCGCCCGACGCGCACCTGCGCGGCACGATCCACATCGCGCCCACCCTCGACTACATGGAGCAGGCGTTCGACGATGCCAAGTACGGACGCCCCTCTGCCAACCCGATCCTCGAGTGCACGATTCCGTCCGTCGTCGACTCGACGGTCGCGCCGCCCGGCAAGCATGTGATGTCGTTCTTCGTGCAGTACGCGCCGTACCAGCTGCGGGACGGCGGCTGGGACCAGGTGAAGGACGCGTTCGCGGATCGCTGCTTCGACATCCTCGACCAGTACGCGCCCAACTTCAAACGCTCGGTGATCGCACGCCAGGTGCTCTCACCGCTCGATCTGGAGCGTCGCTTCGGCCTGACGGGCGGCAACATCTTCCAGGGGGCGATGACCCTGACCCAGCTCTTCTTCCTGCGGCCGCTCCCGGGCTACGCCGACTACCGCGCGCCGATCAAGGGGCTGTACCTGTGCGGCGCCGCGACGCATCCTGGGGGCGGCGTCATGGGGGCGTGCGGCTACAATGCGGCGCGGGAGATGCTGCGGGACGGAAAGCGTTGAGCCACACCGTCGCCCGTCATCCGTCAGACGCTGGTCCGCAGTGGGACGGCGCTCCGGACAGCGGATGACGGATAACGGGACGACGCAGCAGCCATCCGTAAACTGCACATTCTGCGCACGGCTCGCAACCACGACCGGCCCCCGGCTCAGCGCGCGACCGCGCCGCGGCGCAGGAAATAGATCGGCAGGCCGGCCAGGATCAGCGCCGCCCCGGCGATCGCGTCGCGCGGCTGCTCCCACGCCGTGTTGATCACGAGCCAGAGCGAGAACAGGATGAAGACGATCGGGGTCACCGGGTAGCCCCACGTCTTGTACGGCCGAGCCAGATCCGCCGCCGTGTGCCGCAGCCGCAGCACGGCGCCGCAGGACATCGCATAGAAGACGAACTCCGACAAGACGACGTAGGTGAAGAGGCGGCTGTAGGTGCCCTTCCAAGACGGCTCGGTCGAGATCCAGGTGAGCGCGATCGAGATGATTCCCTGCACCACCAGGGACGGAACGGGAGTCAGGAAGCGGGGGTGGACCCCCGCCAGCCAGCGCGGCAGCACGCCGTCCCGCGCCATCGCGTAGGGGATGCGCGCTGCCGTGAGCACGATTCCGTTGTTCGAGCCCAACGTGGCGGTCATGATCGCCACCGCGACGAGCGCGGCACCGGCCCGGCCCATGGTCACCTGCGCGGCGTCCGAGGCGACGAGCGACGACGCCGCCATCTTGGCGGGGGAAAGCACGTAGGCGAACGAGGCGGTCACGAGACAGTACAGCGCCATGCCGATCAGCGTGGACAGCACGATCGAGCGCGGCACGTTGCGCTCCGGATCCTTCACCTCGCTCCCGACGTAGGTGATCTCGATCCAGCCGTCGTACGCCCACAACGCCGCCACCATCGCGACGCCGAACGGCGCGATCAAGCCCCCGCCCGGAGGCCAGAGCGGCGACAGGTTCGCCACGCTGCCGCCGGGCAACACGAACCCGGCGACGATCAAGACCACCAGCAGGGCCATCTTGATCAGGGTGAGCACGTTCTGGGTGATCGCGCCCAGCCTCACTCCCAGACAGTTCAGGGCCGTGAGCGCCACGATGGAGGCGACCGCGACCGCCTTGATGCCGGCGCCCGCGAGCGGCACGAAGAAGCCGCAGTAGGTCGCGAACCCCACCGCGATCGCCGCGATCGAAGCCGGATTGATCACGACCCCGCTGGCCCAGCCGTAGAGGAACCCCCAGACCGGCCCATAGGCCTCGGTCAGATACACGTACTGCCCGCCCGCCTTCGGCATCGCGGCGCCGAGCTCCGCCACCGACAGCGCTCCCAGCAGCGACACGAGGCCGCCGGCGATCCATACGAGAATCGTCGGTAAGGAGGCGTGGAGCTGGAGGGCGATGGCGCTCGGCACGATGAAGATCGCCGACGCGATGATCGTCCCGACGTTGATCATCGTGGCGTCGAGCAGGCCGAGCTGGCGCTTCAGGTCGGCCATCGGAGAACCTTCATCGACGACCATCCGTACGGGGTGGGCTAGGATAGACGGCACCACACAGCCTCGCAAGGATAGATTCTTGACCCTATGACCGGTCCCCGGTTTGCGTCGTTCACCGCTCCGAGCTCGTACTGGCAGGCGAGTCGCGCCCCCCGCTACAGCCTGCTGTTCGCGCTGCCGCTGCTGGTGTTTTATCAGGTCCTCGCCGTGTGGCTCGCCGCCGGTCCGCGCTCGGTCCGCAACGGAGCCGACGTGATCTTGCAGAGCCTGTTCACCGCCGTGGCCGGGACCTGGGGCCCGCTGCTGTTCATGCTCTGCCTCATCGGCGGCGGCCTGTGGCTCGTGGCGCGCGACATGCGCGCCCACGGCTCGCGTTTCAAGCGCTGGGTGTTCTTGGGCATGCTCGCCGAGTCGCTGCTGCTCGCGCTGGCGTTCGGGATCGTGGTCGGCGGCGTCACGTCCGGCCTGCTCGGGCTGTTGCAGACGCTCGCGCTGGCGCCGGCCGTCGGCCTCGATTGGTGGACCCGCTTGATGGTCTCGCTCGGCGCCGGCATCTACGAGGAGCTGCTGTTTCGCGTGCTGCTCGTCACCGGGCTCGCGGCCGCCGCACGAACGCTACTCGGCTGGACACCCTTCGCGGCGGGGAGCGCCGCGACGCTGCTCGGCGCCGCCATCTTCTCGGCCTTTCATTATCTCGGGCCGTACGGCGACCGCTGGCAGCTCTATTCGTTCCTGTTTCGCATGATCGCTGGGCTGTTCTTCTCAGGCCTGTACCTGCTGCGTGGGTTCGGGGTCACGGCATGGACCCACGCCCTCTACGACGTGTCGCTGCTCCTGTTATCGTGAGCCTGTTCACCGCTGTGCGTCTGCGCGTCTAGCTTTTCCCCTTCCTGTGCGCCTGTGCGCCTATTTCCCGTAGCCTATAGCGTTGGATCTTTCCCGTCGCCGTCTTCGGCAGCTCGTTAACGAACACGATCCAGCGCGGGTATTTGTACGCGGCGAGCCGCTGCTTCACGAAGGCCTGCAATTCCTCCTCCAGCGCCGGCGACGCGACGTGGCCGGCGGCCAGCACGACGAACGCGAGTGGCTTGACGAGCTCGTCCGCATCGGCGGCGCCCACCACGCCCGCCTCCACCACCGCCGGATGCTCGGCCAGGGCGCTCTCGACCTCGGCCGGCGACACCCACATGCCACCCGCCTTGATCATGTCGTCGGAGCGGCCGGCGTACCAGAAACAGCCGGCCGCGTCCTGCCGGTACTTGTCTCCAGTGCGGACCCACTCGCCCACGAAGGTCTGCCGCGAACGCTCGTGCTGGTTCCAGTAGCCGGCGCACGCGCTGTCCCCCTTGACGAGCAAATTGCCGATTTCGCCCGGCGGGACCGCGCGGCCGGCCTCGTCCACGATCATCGCGTCGTACCCGGGTACCAGGGTGCCGCTCGAGCCCGGGCAGACCTTGCCGCGCCGGTTCGCAATGAATGTATGGCACATCTCGGTCGACCCGATGCCGTCGAGAATCTCGAGCCCGAACCGCTCGAGCCAGCGGTCGTAGATCGGCTTCGGCAGCGGCTCACCCGCGGACAGGCAGAGTCGCACCGACCGGAGGTCGTACAGCCGTTCGGCGTCCGCGACCTGGAGCATCGCGGCGAAGGCGGTCGGTACCGCGAAGAACAAGGTCGGCCGCTCGCGCGTGAGAATCTCGAACACCTTTGTCGGCTCGGGGCGCCGGGGGTCGAGCACGGTCGCGGCGCCCACGTGGAACGGGAAATACAGCGCGTTGCCGAGCCCGTAGGCGAAGAACAGCCGGGCCACGGAGAAGCAGCGATCGTCCGGGCCGATCTCCAGTACGTGCCGCCCGAACGCCTCGCAGCAGACGACCATGTCGTGGTGCAGGTGCACCGCGGCCTTGGGCGTACCCGTCGTACCGGACGTGTACAGCCAGAAGGCGACGTCGTCCTTGGTCGTGTCCGCCGGGTCGAGCTCGTCCGACTCCGCGGTCACGAGCTCGGCCAACCCGACCTGCCCCGGCCCGGGCCGGCCCGCCACCACGAGCTGCCGCAAGAACCTGAGATGCGGCCGGACCGTTTCGATCGCCGGTGCCAAGTCCTCGCCGGCGATGACGACCGCGGCGCGGCTGTCGTTCAGGATGTACTCGTAATCGCGCGGCTTGAGGAGCGTGTTCGTCGGCACCGCCACGGCGCCGATCTTCAACGCACCCCAAAACGCGTACACGAACTCGGGGCCGTCGGCCAGCAGCAGCAGCACGCGTTGCTCCATGCCGACGCCGAGCCGTCGCAGCGCGTTGCCGCAGCGGTTGGCGCCGGCCCGCACCTCGCCGTACGTGATATCCCGGCCGCCGCAGCGAATGGCGAGCCGGCCGGCGCGGCCTTCCGCGATGTGGCGGTCGACGAACCAGGTGGCGGCGTTGCAGGCGCGGGGGATGTCCATGGCTCCTGCTAGCGCGGCGCCGTGAGCCAGCGCTCGATCTTGTCGCGCAGCAGCGGGAGGGGTACCGCGCCGTCCTCCAGCACCCGGTCGTGGAAGGTCTTGATATCGAACTTCGCGCCCAGCGTCTGCTCCGCCAGCGCGCGCAGCCGCCGGATCTCGAGGCGACCGAGTGCGTACGACAGGCCCTGCGCCGGCCACACCGGATAGCGATCCACCGGCACCTCGGCGCGTATCTGGGGCACCCGCGTGTGCGCCTCGAGGAACTGGATCCCGTCGTCACGGGTCCAGCCGAACGCGTTGATCCCCGTATCGACGACGAGCAACGCCGCGGAGAGGGTGAGGTCGGCGAGCGCGCCGAGGCGGGCAGTGTCCGACGAGTAGACGGCCATCTCGTCCGCGAGCTGCTCGGCGTACTCGGCCCACCCCTCGCCGAACCCCGGCGACCAGAAGTACCGCGCGATCGCCGGGATGGCCGCGCCCCGCTCCAACGCGATCGACCCCTGGAGGTGGTGTCCGGGAATCGTCTCGTGGAACGTCAGCGCCTCGACGTCGGCCCGGGATTTGTGCTTCGGATCGTAGGTGCTCAGGTAGAAGACGGCGGGGCGGCTGCCGTCTTCGGCCGGCGGGTCCCATTCGCCGACGCTCTCCCGCTCGCGAAACGTGGGATAGGGGCGGATGACGATACCGGCCCGCGGCAAGAGGCCGAACCAGCGCGGCATGGCGGTCGCGGCGCGCTCTAGCGCGGACTGCGCGTACGCCAGCATCGCCTCCCGCGTGCGGAAGCTGAACTTGGAGTCACCGCGCAGCCGCTTCAGCACCGGAGTGACGTCCCGCGACCCGAAGTTCCGCTCGGTGATGCCGCGCATCTCCGCTTCCAGCTCGGAGACCGTGGCGCGACCGAGCCGGTGGATCGAGTCGGGCGACAGCGTGAGCCCGGTCGTCGCGAGAATCGCCCCCTTGTAGCACGCCGCGCCGTTGGGATTGGCCGAGACGCCGATCGTCTTGCGCGCGCGCGGCAGGTACTCCTTGTCGAGGAATTGCCGATACTGACGGATCGTCGGGAGGATGGCGTTCTCGATGAAGCGGCGCAGCGCGTCGCGAAACGCCGGCGTGGAATCGCGCAGCGCCGGGGCGTACAGGGGCGATCGATCGAGCCGCTCGTCCAGCACCTGGTCCAGCTGCTTGATCACGATGCGCACGTTGCTCTGCGGCGCCGTATAGCCCAGCCGCAGCCCCTCGCGCTGATTCGCCATCTCGCTCGCGATGTAGAGGGGAATCGCCTGCCACCGGGCGAGGGCTTGCGCGCGCGACTCGTCCGAGCCGACGGGCTGAACGGCCGCGAGCGACGTGACGATGGGCAGCCAGCCCAGGTTCACGTGACTCACGTTCCACAGCTCGTAGTGGCACGGCCGGATCGCGACCCTTCCCTCGAGCGATGCGCGCATCACACCGTACGCCGTCCATTCGGGCCGCCCGGCGAGCGGCGCGGGATCGATGCGTCGCAGCTCCGCGAGCCACCGGTCCTCACGCGCCTGCCAGCGCCCTCGCGTGATCGGCGAGTTGTCGGGGAGGCGGTCGTGCCGCACCCCGGCCACGCCGTCGAGCGTGGCCTCGTCCGGATGGCGCTCGAAGTAGCCGGCGACATAGGCGTCGGCGAGCCGGTGAACCCGCGCGGCGAGGGAGTCGGCGTCGCCCTGCGCGGCCACGCTCCGGCCGGCGGCGACGATCAGGACCGCGACCGCTGCGGCGCGCCTCATCCTTTGAGGTACAACCGGTCGGGGTCGAGCACGTCCCGGAGCAGTCCCAGCTCCGTCGCGTCCGGCGGCGCGAGGCGTCCCAGCCGGGGGCGGCACTCGAGCGGCCATCCCACGCGCGCCTGCACATCGGACGCCTCCACACCGGGATAGAGCGCGGCCAGCACGAGCTCCCCGGTCGCCTCGTCCACCTCGAGCACCGCTTGGTCCGTGATCACCTTGACCGGCCCCGCGCCCGGCATGCCGCGCTGCCGGCGGGAAGCGCCCCCCCCGGCGCCATGTCCGGGGCTCGTGATGAAGTCGACACGCTCCGGAAACGCGCGCGGCGACAGCTGCGCGACGACGAGCGTGCGGCCCGCGTGAATCGCGATTTCCGCCGCCCCGCCGCTGCCCGGCAGCCGGACCGCCGGTCGCTCATAGGGACCGATCACCGTCGTGTTGATGTTCCCGTAGCGGTCGATCTGCGCGCCCCCCAGGAAACCGACGGCGATCCGGCCGTTTTGCAACATGAGCTGGAACACGTCCGCCATGCCGCACACCATGAGGGACCCCGTCACCAGCGCCGGGTCGCCGATGGACACGGGCAATCGAGCAGGCTGAGCGCCCACGGCCCCCGATTCGTAAATCAGCACGAGGTGCGGCGCATGGGTGGCGCGAGCCAGATTGCACGCCAGGTTGGGGAGGCCGATCCCCACGAATACGACCTCCCCGTCGACCAGCTCGCGCGCCGCGACGCTCGCCATCATCTCGTCGGGAGTGCAGGCGCCCTCAGAACCCGTAATTCACCCCGGCACAATATCGGGCTTTCGCCGTGAGCCTTGCGACCAGCTCCGGACGTTTTTCCAGGTACCCCGCCCGATCCGACACGCCGCGTACGAAGTCGTCGAGGTAGCGCTCGAGTGCGTCGCGATCGCGCGAGATCCCTTCCCACGCAACGTAGAAATCGTTGTCGCGGTCGTAGTACCCTTGTGCGTACGACGGGTGCGCGCCCCACGGCTCGACCACCACCGCATCCACGATCATGGCGGGGATGACCGTGCGGTTGGGATCGGCGCGGATCACCGCTTCGTCCACCAGCTCCTCGACCACCACGATCACGTGCCCCGACGCGAAGGCCGCCTCCTTTTGCACGCCGAGCAGGCCCCAGATCTGGGTGTTGCCCCGGGCGTCGGCGCGCTGCGCGTGGATTATGCTCACGTCGGGGTTCAGCGCCGGGACGGTGGCGAGCATCTCGCCCGTGTAGGGACAGGTCACGTGTCGGATGCGCGGATTCACGCGCGGCAGGTCGGTCCCCATGTAGTTGCGCAGCGGCCAGAAGGGTAGCCGGGCGGCGCCCGCTGCGAAGCGCGCGACCATGCCGAAGTGCGAGTACTCCTCGATCTCGAGCGGCGGCGCGCCCTTCCCCTCCACGGCCCGGCGGAACGCATGCAGCGAGCCCACACCCGGGTTGCCGGCCCAGGAGAACACCAGCTTGCGCGCGCACCCCGCAGCGATCATCTGGTCATAGATCAGATCGGGCGTCAGGCGGCACAGCGTCAGGTCGCGCCGGCCCTGGCGGATGATCTCGTGGCCCGCGGCGAAGCAGATGAGGTGGGTGAACCCTTCGATGACGACGGTGTCGCCGTCGTGCACGAACCGGGCGACGGCGTCGCGCATCGACGTCACCTTGCTCAATCGATCATCTCGGCCAGGCACTGATCGATGATCGCCAGCGCCGTGTCCACGTCCTGCTCGTCCACCACGAGCGGCGGCGCGAGACGCAACGTGCTCTTCCCCGCCCCGAGCAGCAGCAGCCCCTTGCGGAACGCCCGCGCCGTCAGGTCGTGCGGGATCTCCGGCGCCGGCTCGCGCGTAGCGCGGTCCTTCACGAACTCCACTCCTACCATCAACCCGCGCCCCCGCACCTCGCCGATCGCGGCGTGTTTTGCTTCGAGGCGACGCGCCCCCGCGAGCAGCCGCTCGCCCAGCTTCGGGACCCTGGGCAGCAGCTCGTGCTCCACCACGTCGAGCGTCGCGAGCGCGGCGGCGCAGCACACCGGGTTGCCACCGAACGTCGAGCCGTGCGCGCCGGGACGCCACTTCATGATCGACTCCTTGGCGATGATCGCCCCGATCGGCATGCCGCTGCCCAGGCCTTTGGCCGATAGCAGGATGTCGGGCTCGACCCCTTCGTGCTCGCAGGCGAACATCTTCCCGGTGCGCCCGACCCCGCTCTGCACCTCATCGCAGACCAGCAGGATGCCGTGCCGGTCGCACAGCTCCCGCAGCGCGGTCAGGTAGCCCGGCGGCGGAACCACGTAGCCCCCTTCGCCCTGAATCGGCTCCACGAAGATCGCCGCGACGCTCTGGGGATCGACCTTCTTGGCGAACAGCTCGTCCTCGATGACGCTCACGCAGCGCATCGTACACGCCGGCTCGCCCCGACAGTAGTCGCAGCGATACCGGTAGCCGTATGGGACGTGGTGTACCTCCGGCAGGAACGGGGCGAACCCGGCGCGGTGGATCACCTTGCTCGCGGTGAGGCTCAAACCGCCGTAGCTGCGCCCGTGGAACGCGCCCAGGAAGGCGATCACCGCCGGCCGTCCGGTCGAGTGGCGCGCCAGCTTGATCGCGCCCTCGACGGCTTCGGTCCCCGAGTTCGACAGGAACACGCGTTTCTTGCTCGATCCCGGCGCCAGCGTGGCGAGCCGCTCGCACAGGGCCGCGAAGCTCTCGAAGTAGAAGTCGCTGCCGCAGATGTGGAGGAACTTCGCGGCCGCGTCCTGAATGGCGCGGATCACCTTGGGGTGGCCGTAGCCGGTCGACGCGACCGCGATGCCGGCCATGAAGTCCAGGTAGCGGTTCCCGTCCACGTCCTCGACCATGGCCCCCTCACCCCGCGCAATCACGAGGGGGTATTCCTTGGGGTACGAGGTGGACGCCCAGCGATCCTGGCGCGCGACGATCTGCCGCGCCTTCGGCCCGGGAGGCGCGACCACGATCCGCGGATACTCCCTCACGCCTCGATCACCGTGCGGCTCGCCGATAGCTGACCGCGCTGCAGCGTCATTTCCAGTGCTTCCGCCAATCGGCGCACGATCTCGTCGATCTCCGGCTCCGTCACGACGAACGGCGGCGCGATCATCACGAGGTCGCCGTTCGTCCCGTCGGCGTGCCCGACGTTGGGCCACACGACGAGCCCCGCCTGCTGCGCGGCCTCGGTGAACGCCTCGGCGAAACGCGCGGGGCGTGGCAACGGCGTGCGCGTTGTCTTGTCCTCGACGAACTCGACTCCCGCGAGCAGCCCGCGCCCGCGTACGTCACCCACGTGCGGCAGCTCCCGCAGCGCCCCCAGCCGCTCCTGCAGCACGGCGCCCAGCGCGGCACACCGCTCCACCAGCCCGTGCCGCTTCAGGTAGCGGACGGCGGCGAGTCCGGCGGCGCACGCCACGGGGTGGTGCGAGAACGTCTGCGCGTGCAGGAAGCTTCCGGAGCCGTCGGCGATCACGTCGATGATCCGCTCGGGCGCCGCCACGGCCGACAGCGCCGCGTACCCGCCCGAGATCCCCTTGCCGAGCGTCATGATGTCCGGCACCGCGCCGCACGGCTCGATCGCCCACCATGTCCCCGTCCGGCCCGCGCCGCACAGGATCTCGTCTGCGATGAAGAGCACCTGGTAGCGGTCGCAGATCTCCCGCACCCGCCGGAAGTATTCGGGGCGAGGCGTGGATCCGCCGGTCGAGGAGCCACCCACCGGCTCGGCGATGAACGCCGCCACCCGGCTGGCACCGATCCGCGCGATCGCCTGTTCCAGCACCGCACCGCTGCACGCCGGACAATCCGCATCCCGGCCCCCGCACGGACAGCGGTACGGATAGGGCGCGGGGAGACGGTGCACGTCCACCAGCCACTCGCGGAACGGCGTCCGGTATTGTTCGCGCGCCGAGGCGGAGAGCGCGAGCAGCGTGTTCCCATGATAGGCGGGCGCGAGCGCGATGATCTCGTGCTTCTCGGGTCTCCCCCGCTCCACCCAGTACTGGCGCGCCAGCTTCAACGCCGCTTCCACTGCCTCGGACCCGCTCGACAGGAAGTACAGCTTGTCGAGGTCGCCGGGAAGGGTGGCGGCGAGCTCCTGGGCCAGCTCCTCGACCGGGCCGTGGGTGAAGGCCGTCCCCGAGAGATAGCCGAACTGCCGCGCCTGCTGCGCCATGGCGTCCGCGATGTCGGGGTTCGAGTGGCCGAGGTTGGCAACGTAGGCGCCGCCGACGGCGTCGAGGTAGCGCTTGCCGCCCTCGTCGATGAGCCAGCACCCCTCGCCGCGCACGATGCGCGGGAAGGCGCGCCCCAGCTTGCGGTAGAACACGTGGCTGTCGGGATAGCGGTAGGCCGTCACCTTCACTCCAGGCGTTACGACTCGCGGAAAGTTACGACGCGGGCGCGCCGTCGGCGAGCCGGACTGGCCCCGTCTCCGACGGACGCTAGCTTACGCCCAGGATGACCAAGCTGCTGCGCCTGTTGCTCGTCGCCCCGCTCGTCGGCGGCGCTCCGTTGCTCGCCCAAACCGTCCCCCCCGGTGACAATCTCGTGACCGACGGCGTGCCGCCCGTTCCGGCGTCCATCGCGGAAGCCGCGCGCCGCTACAGCGAGTTCCGCTCGGCGGCGTTCTGGGACTGGCATCCGACGCGCCGCGAAATGCTGGTCGGCACGCGCTTCGGCGATGCCCAACAGCTGCACCGGGTGCGGCTCCCGGGGGGCGCGCGCACCCAGCTCACCTTCTTCGCAGACCCCGTCTCCGGGGCGTCGTATCAGCCGGGCGAGGGCCGCTACATCGTACTCAGCAAGGACGTGGGCGGCGGCGAGTTCTTCCAGAAGTACCGCTACGACGTCGCGACCGGCGACGTCACGCTGCTGACGGACGGCAAGTCGCGCAACGTGGGTGGGGTCTGGTCGCACGCGGGCAACCGCTACGCCTACATGTCCACGCGGCGCAATGGCCGGGACCTGGACCTCTGGGTGATGGACCCCGCCGATCCCCGCACCGACCGCCTGGTAGTGGAGCTCACGGGCGGCGGGTTCGCGCCGCTCGACTGGTCACCCGACGATCGCACCCTCCTGCTGCACCAGGCGATCTCGGTGAACGAGAGCTACCTCTGGTTGGCGGACGTCGCGACCGGGGTGAAGACGCTGCTCACCAGGCCGGGCACCGACACGGTCGCCTACGGCGGCGGCGGTGCGCAGTTCAGCCGCGACGGCAAAGGGATCTATCTCACGACCGACCAGGGCTCGGAGGTGCGGCGACTCGCGTATCTCGAATTGCTCGGCAAGCGCTACCGCTTCCTGAGCGACCGTCTCCCCTGGGACGTGGACGAGTTCGCCCTGTCCCCCGACGGGCGGTGGATCGCCCTCGTGACCAACGAAGACGGCGTCGGCGTGCTGCACGTGCTGAGCGCCGCGACCGGCGCGGAGCGGCGCCTCCCGAAATTGCCGACGGGGCTGGTCGGGAACGTCACCTGGCGCCGCAGCGGCGCCGAGCTCGGCTTTTCGTTCGGCTCGGCCCGATCGCCCGAGGACGCCTATTCGCTCGACCTGCCGACCGGGCGGCTGACGCGCTGGACCGAAAGCGAGAGCGGCGGGCTCGATCCGGCCGACTTCGCCGAGCCGGAGCTGATTCACTGGCCGAGTGGCGACGGCCGCTCGATCTCCGGCTTCCTCTATCTGCCCCCGGCCCGCTTCCCGGGCCGGCGGCCCGTCATCATCAACATCCACGGCGGCCCGGAAGGGCAGTCACGTCCGGGGTTCCTGGGCCGCAACAACTATTACGTGAACGAGCTCGGCGTCGCGCTGATCTTCCCCAACGTCCGGGGCTCGACGGGCCACGGAAAGACCTTCGCGAAGCTCGACAACGGGACCTTGCGGGACGGCGCCTACCGGGACATCGGCGCGCTGCTCGACTGGATCCGCACCCGCGCCGATCTCGACGCCGACCACGTGCTCGTCACCGGCGGGAGCTATGGCGGCCATATGACGCTCGTGAGCGCGACGCTCTACAACGACCGGATCTGCTGCTCGGTGGACGTGGTCGGCATCTCGAGCCTCGCCACCTTCCTCAAAAACACCTCCGGGTACCGCCAGGATCTGCGGCGCGTCGAGTACGGCGACGAGCGCGACTCCACCCAGCGGGCGTGGATGGAGCGCACCGCGCCGCTTAACAACGTCGACAAGATCACGAAGCCGCTGTTCATCGTCGCTGGTCTCAATGATCCGCGGGTGCCGCACAGCGAGGCCGACCAGATGGTCGCCGCGTTGAAGCAGCGGAGCGTGCCGGTCTGGTATCTGTCGGCGAAGGACGAAGGGCACGGCTTCCGGAAGAAGCCCAACCAGGACTTCCAGTTCTACGCGACCATCCTCTTCACCCAGCGCTACCTGCTGGGCCAGGAAGTTTCGAAGCTCGGCCCTTAGACGTTGACCGCCTTCATTCCGGCGCCGGCGTAGCGGTCCCCCGCCGCCGCGCCGATCGGCGCGACCGCGTCGATGCGCTTGAGCTCGTCGGACGTGAGCCGGATCTCCAGCGCCCGCACGTTCTCCTCCAGCCGGGCGCGCTGCTTCGTCCCCGGA
>Ga0137371_10002396_pt1 | contig 14949 bp, 14 predicted proteins | sample SagtaG_7_FD_104919 | JGI IMG/M metagenome (GOLD analysis project Ga0137371, IMG submission 104919) | Vadose zone soil microbial communities from Sagehorn Ranch, Mendocino, California, USA - Sage1_R_40_16 metaG | ecosystem: Environmental > Terrestrial > Soil > Vadose zone | place: USA...
CCACTGTGCCGCCGCGCCAGCTCGTCGAGCACGAGCCATCCCGCGTTGTGGCGCGTGCGCTCGTACTCGCGTCCGGGATTGCCCAGGCCGGCGACGAGCAAGTCCAGCGTCGAGGACGCGCCTCGACGGAAGAAGCGCAACTAGCCCTCTGTGGTGCCGGGTTCGCCCTCGGAGCCGGAGTCGCCCTCTTCGCCCTCGGCGCGGGTCTCCCCTTCCGGAGCTTCCTCGCCCTCGGGAACCTCTTCACCCTCGGGCAGCTCGCCCTCTTCGAGCTCCTCTTCGCCCTCGACCTCTTCAGGCTCGGGCTCGACGAAGCGAGTCGGCATCGTCACCGTCGCAAGCACCGTTTCCTCGGGGTCGTCGAGGAACGTGACACCCTCCTGGACGGGGAGGTCGACGAGACGAAGCGTGTCGCCGATCGCCATCCTGCTCACGTCGAGGTCGAGGTGCTCCGGAACCTCGAGCGGCAACGCCTCGACCGTGATCTCGCGGTTGACCTGCGAGAGCACGCCGCCCTCGGTGACGCCGACGGGCTCGCCGACGAGCTCGATGACGACGCGGGCCTGGAGCGGCTGGTCGAGCCGGACCTCCTGGAGGTCGATGTGCGTCAGGCCGCCCCGAACCGGATCCTGTTGGTAGGACTTGAGGATCGAGGGCCGAGCCGTCTCATGGCCGTCGAAGGTGACGTCGAGGATCGCGTGCAGGCCCGCGTCGCCCGTGAGCACGCGGCGCAGCTCTCGCTCTTCGATGCTGATCGCCTTCGGCTCGTTGCCGCGCCCGTAGAGGACGCCCGGAATCAGCCCCTGCTTGCGCAGGCGTCGCGTTTCGGCGGAACCGCGGCTCTCGCGCTCCAGCACCTGCAGCTTCACTCGTTCGCCGGCCATTCGGCGGCGCAGTGTACCTACGGTTCGGGCAGCAGTTCCTCCAGCGACCTTGCGGCCAGGGCGGCCGTGGCGATCGCAGAGAGTCCGATAGCGACCTCGTCGGGCTCTTCGAGCGGAAGCGCGTCGAGCGTGCGGTCGAGCCGGTCGCGGTGACCGGGATCAAGCTCGGCGTGCTCGAGGTACGTGCGGAAGGCATCGCGCGGGTAGCCGGTGCGCTCGATCAGCATCTCGATCAGCTCAGGCGACGGCGGGTAGCCCTCCATCAGCGCCACGTAGCCGAGGAACGAGACCGGATGGTGGTGGTGGATCCAGTAGTACTGGCCGCCCACAAGCGCCGCGACCGACGGCGACGGGACACGTGCCAGGACGTCCGTCCGCGGCACGCCGATCGCCTCGAGATCGCCGAGCAGCGTCTCGTCATGGCCCAGCTCCTCGTCGACATGGTCCTCTAGATATGCCGCGAGCGGCGGGCCGAGCGGGTCACCGAGGCGGCGGGCTTCCTCGAGCGCCACCTCGGTCAGCGGCACGGTCGCCCGGATGATCTGGTGCTGGAGGACGAGGTAGTCAGGCCACAACTCGCGCAGGCAAGGATGGTCGACGAGCGCGGTGTAGGCGGTGGCGAACGGCTGGACGAGGAGCCCGAGCTTTGCCCTGAGGCGGGCGCTCGGGGTGCCGAGCGTCGTCAGTGAACCGCGGAGATCTTCTGCTGGGGATCGACGGATCCCGCGTCCATCAGGGCCGCGCCGAGGTCATCGGCCTTCTTGAGCTCGCCCCTCGAGAACGCGTTGAACGTCTCGATCACATCATCGGGGAGCGTCGCCGGGTCGATCCCGCGCTTATCCAGGTGCTCCCGGACGTAGTCTTTCGGCTCTTTCGCCATCGGACCGCCTTTCGTTCGCCGCTCGTTAGCGCGACCATACCGCGCCCCGGCTTCGGCGTGTCAACCTCCCATCGCGAGCCGCTCCGCGTGCGCAGCGACCCGCGCCAGCGCCGTGACGTTGCCTTTCGACTCGTACAGCCGCGCGGAGTCGCGGAGCGTGGCCAGCGCCGCGTCGCGCGAGCCCATGAGCTCGAGCACGTCGGCCAGCTCGGCGAGCGCGGCCGCACGGGTGCCGAGGAGGTCAGTCGGCTCGCTCAGCCGAACGGCCTCGCGTGTCAGCGCCTCGGCCTCGCCGAGCAGGCCCTGCCGCGCGCGGAGCTTCGCCTTCGCCGTGCGCCAGAGGACTTGCGAGAGGACGTCCTCGGGGGCCGCGGCTTCCTCGCACTCGCGGCTGAAGCGCTCCGCGTCGGCGTCCTCGCCTCGCGCAATCAGGGCGTGAGACAGGAAGCCGGCGATCGTGGAGAGATACCCGCGCTCGCCGGCCTGGTCGAGCGTCGCGAAGCTCTCGCGCAAGGTCGCGATCGCTGCGGTCGGGGTCCCGGCGAGCGACTCGACGAGGTAGGCCTCCTGCGCGTTGAGCGCAGCCCAGACGGTGAGTCCGGCCTGCTCGATCGTGCGCCTGCCGTCGGCGAGGAGCTCGCGCGCCAGGGCGATGTCGCCGCGCATCGCCTCGAGCACGGCTCGCTCTACTGAGCACGTCGCGCGGATCGTCGGGTCGGCGCCCTCGGCCGCGACGAACTCCTTGCAGCGCGCGATGCCGTCCTCGACCGGGAGCGGCCCGAAGACCGCGCTCACCATCAGCCAGGAGATGCTTTCCGCTTTCTCGGCCGGGTATTCGCCGCGGCGCGCGTGCTCGAGTGCCCGCCGCCACGCGTCCTCGGCGGTGCCGAGCGTGCCCATCACGCTGCCCTCGACGCGGCCGACCACGTTCCACGCCTGCGCGAGGCTGTAGTCGTCGCCGAGCTCCTCGCAGGCCGCGAGCGCCTCCTGCGCCGCAGCGCGCAGGTCGTCGCCGCTGCCGCTCAGGATCTTCAGCGCGCAGAGCCCGACGAGCGCGCGGGCCGGGCGCCGGCCGCTCAGCTCGAGCGCGTGCTCGAGCGCGCGGGTCCCACCTGTCACGTACCCCCGCATCACCCAGAAGCTCCAGAGCGCTGTCGCCAGACGCAGCATCAGCTCGCCCTCCTCGTTCTCGCCCGCCCACTCGAGGGCCGCGCGGAAGTTCGTGTAATCGTCGTCGATGCGGGCGAAGACGGCCGACTGGTCGCCGGTGCGGGACTCGGCCTCCAGCTGCTCGGCAACGTCCGCATACCACCTCGCGTGCAGCCGCCGCAGCTCGTCGGCCTCACCCGCAGCCTCGAGCTGCTCGAGCGCGTACTCGCGAATCGTCTCCAGCATCCAGAACCGCGGCTCATCGTCGGAGTCGACCCTTCGCCGGATGAGACTCTTCTCGACCAGCGAGCCGAGCCCGTCCAAGACGTCGAGCTCGCCGAGCGCGTTGTCGTGGTCGCAGAGCCAGTCGGCAGCGTCGATCCGGCAGCCGCCGACGAACAGCGCGAGCCGCCCGAACAGGGTCCGCTCGGCAGCCGGCAGCAACTCGTAGCTCCATTCGATCGTCGCGCGAAGCGTCCGCTGGCGCGCGTCGAGGTCCTGCGCGCCGCCGGTCAAGAGCTTCAGCCGCCGGTCGAGCCGGCGGAGGAGCGCCTGCGGCGGCAACGTCACTACGCGCGAGGCGGCGAGCTCGATCGCGAGCGGGAGGCCGTCGAGCCGGCGGCAGATCTCCTCGATTGCGGCGTGCGTGCCGTTCTCGGCGGCGAAGTCCGCCGCGGCCGCCTGGGCGCGCTCGACGAACAGCCGCACCGACTCCGGCAACTCGAGCGGAGGCACGGCGAAAGTGCGCTCACCGGAGAGCCGGAGCGGCGTTCTGCTCGTCACCACCACGCGCAGCTCGGGCGAGGTGGAGGAGAGGCCCCAGACCGGCGGCGCGGCGGCGAGCACCTGCTCGAAGTTGTCCAGCACGAGCAGCATCTGCTTGTCGGAGAGGTAGTCCGTCACCGTCTCCAGCATCGTCTCGCTCGGCCGCTCCCGGAGACCGAGCGTCCGGCCGACAGTCGGCACCACCAGCTCCCAGTCACGCACCGGGGCGAGCGAGACGAAGAACACGCCGTTCGCGAACTGCTCGACGACATTGGCCGCCAGCTGGAGCGCGAGCCGCGTCTTGCCGGTGCCGCCGGCACCGGTGAGCGTGAGCACACGACAGTCGTCGCGCAAGAGGAGCGCCTCCGCCTGATCCAACTCCCGCTCCCGGCCGATGAGCGCGTTCGGTTGCACGGGGAGGTTCGTCGGCCGGTTGTCGAGTGTCCTCAGCGGGGGGAACTCAATATGCAGGCCGTCCGCCTCGAGCTGGTAGAGCCGCTGGGCGCCGGAGAGGTCCTTGAGCCGGTGCTCGCCGAGGTCACGCACACGGACGGCGTCGCCGAGGAGCGCGCGCGTCGCCTCCGAGAGCACGACCTGCCCTCCGTGCCCGGCCGCCATCACGCGCGCCGCCCGGTGGACGTCGATGCCGACGTAGCGGCCGTCCACCAGGCGCGGCTCCCCGGTGTGCAGCCCCATGCGCACGCGGATCTCCTGCTCGGCCGGCCAGTCATGCCGGCTCAACGCACGCTGCGCGTCGGCCGCTGCGGCGGCCGCGTCGTTTACCGAGCCGAAGGCGACGAAGAACGCGTCGCCCTCACTGTCCACCACGGTGCCGCGGTGGCGCGCGAACGCCTCGGCGAGCAAGCGCCGGTGCTCGGCCAGCAGGTCGACGTATGCGTCGCCCGCCCGCTGGAGCAGCTGCGTCGAGCCCTCGATGTCCGTGAACAGCAGCGTGATGGTGCCTGTCGGAGCCTCGGCCATAGAGCAATCATCGCGCTCGACGCAAGCGATTGCTTAACAGGAGGCGGCCGGACATGTACGTCTACGCGGTCCACTAGCGGCCGCGTCGTGACCTAGAACAACTGGTTCTCGCCGGCGAAGATCGCGGAGACCGAGTCGTCGGCGAAGACGTTCATGATCGTCTCGGCGAGTAGGGTCGAGACCGTGAGCACCTCGATGTTGTGCGGCCGGTTGATCGGGTCGATCGGAACCGTGTCCGTGACCGTCAGCTGCGTGAGCTCGCTGTTCGCAATCTTCTCGAACGCGTTGCCGGGGAAGAGCCCGTGCGTCGCGCACGCATAGACCTCGGTGGCGCCTGCCTCCCGAAGTGCGGTGGCCCCGGCGATCAGCGTTCCGCCGGTGAGGACCATGTCGTCGATCATCACGGCGATCTTCCCGTCGACCTCGCCGATCACCTCGGTCACCTCTGCCATGTCGTGCTCGGGGCGGGTCTTGTTCATGATCGCCAGGTCGGCCTCGAGCATCTGCCCGAAGCGACGGGCAAACTTGGCCCGCCCGACGTCGGGCGAGACCGCGACCGCGCTCTCGCCGCTCAGGCCCTTGTCGCGGCAGTGCTGCGCGAAGAGCTGGAGCGCGGTCATGTGGTCGAGCGAGACGTTGAAGAAGCCCTGGATCTGGCCGGCGTGGAGGTCCATCGAGACGACGCGATCGACGCCCGCGGTCTCGAGCGCGTCGGCCACGAGCCTCGCCGTGATCGGCTCGCGCGGCGCCGACTTCTTGTCCTGCCGCGAGTACGGGAACCACGGGACGACGGCCGTGATCCGCTTCGCCGAGGCGAGCTTCGCCGCCTGGATCATGATCAGCAGCTCGACCAAGTGGTCGTTCACGGGCGCGTTGCCGGACTGGACGATGAAGACGTCGGCCCCCCGGATCGACTCGAGGTAGCGCACGTACGTCTCGCCGTTCGCGAAGGTCTTCAGCTCGACCTCGCCGAGCGTGATCCCGAGCTTGTCGGCGATCTTCAGAGCGAGGTCGGGGTTCGAGCGGCCGGAGAAGAGCATCAAGCGCTTCTGGGGACCGCGCTCGATCCACGGCTTGCGTTCTTCGGTCGGCAGGACCGGCTCGACCGTCTCGAGACCCGGAAGTGTCGCCTCAGCCATCTTGCTCCCGCTTCCTCCGGACGTAGCCTTCCTTGTTCTCCTGCCGCGTCCGCGCGACTGCGAGGGCTTCCGGAGGGACATCCGTCGTGATGACCGATCCGGCCCCAATCCAAGCATCGTCGCCAATCTCGACGGGCGCAACAAAGGCATTGTGGACGCCGGTCCTGACGTTGCGGCCGATCTTGGTGCGGCCTTTCGGCTTCCCCTCCTCGTGGGGGAAGTTGGCGGTGATGTTCCCAGCGCCGATGTTGGTTCCCTCGCCGATGTCCGCGTCGCCGATGTACGACTGGTGCGCAGCCTTGACGCCTGCGCCGAGGCGGGAGTTCTTGACCTCCACGAACGCGCCCGCTTTGGCACCGGCCTCCAGCACCGTTCCGGGGCGAAGGTAACAGAAGGGCCCGACGAGCGCATCGGGGCCGACTTCGGAATCGACGACCACCGCGTGCGGGCCGACCTCCGCGCCGCGGGCGACGCTGGAGCCGCCGCGGAGGATCGTGAACGGCTGGATCGTCGAGTCCGGCTCGAGCTCGACCGTCGGATCGATCCACGTCGTCTGCGGATCGACGATCGTGACGCCCGCGAGCATGTGCACGTCGTTGATTCGGTCGCGCAGCTGTGCGGCCGTCGCCGCCAGCTCGGCGCGGGTGTTGACCCCGATCTCCACGTCGTCGTGCGCCTTGAAGACGGCGACCGGGTCGCCCGCGCCGACGAGCTCGCGGACGGTGTCGGTGAGGTAGAGCTCGCCCTGGCGGTTCTCGGGCCTGAGCCGCTCGAGCGCCGGCCAAAGCTTCCCGGCGTCGAAAACGTAGATCGACGAGTTGACCTCGGTGATCGCGCGCTGCTCGTTGCTTGCGTCGCCGGCCTCGACGATTTCCTCGAGGCGCCCGTCGCTGCCTCGGACGATCCGCCCGTAGTCGCCGGGGTCGTCGCGCTCGAAGGAAAGGACCGTCGCGGCCGCGCCGGCGCTGCGGTGAGTCTCGACGAGACCCTCGAGAGTCTCGGCAGGGATCGCAGCCGCGTCGCCGCTCACCACGAGCACGTCGCCCGCGAAGCCGTCGAGGGCTTCGCGCGCAGCGGCGGCCGCGTCCCCGGTTCCCCGTGGCTCCTCCTGGACCGCGACCTCCACGCCGGGGAAGGCATCCTGCGTATCCGGCGACGTGACGACGATGAGCGGCTTGGGGTCGAGCTCGCGCACGGCGTCGATGACCCAGTCGACAAGACGGCGCCCGAGGAGCGGGTGCAGGTGCTTCGGCGTCGCCGAGCGCATGCGAGTGCCGAGCCCGGCGGCCAAGACAACAGCTGAGAGCTCCTTGCTCATGTCGAGAGAATCACTGGGGCGCCAGGATTCGAACCTGGGATCGCGGGACCAAAACCCGCTGCCTTACCACTTGGCTACGCCCCAGGGCACAAGGTGTTCTACCCGAAATTGTGCGTAAGACGGCCGCACGGGCAAAGCCCGTCCGGCCTCTAAGCGGCGTCGCAAGCGACGCCTTAGCACTTGGCTAAGCCCCCGGGGCACGAGGCGGGAAGCCTAACCCCGGTCGCTGAGCAGGAATAGGAGCGCAATCGCAGCAAAGACTCCCGCCGTGATCAGCGCGATCCAGACGACGATGAACGAGAAGATGACGACGACCACCGCCAGCGACTGGGACAGGCCGGCGATCCAGAAGACCTGCCGGCCGGTGTCCGACTCGAGCCTGCGTCCGACGAGGACGTAGAGCGCAAGCACGATGATCGCGATCGCGATGATCGTCCAGCGCGAATAGTCCTTGGAGATCGCGACGACGATGCCCTCGATGACGGCGATCCAGAGTGCGATCCGGATCCTGCGCGGGCGCAGCCACCGGCCGAGCCGGCTCGAGCGGTGCTCGATCGGCCCGGATGGCTCGAGCGGCCGGTCGGTCGCCATGGGTCAACCGTACCAAGTGGGGACGGTGATCCACGTCCGGCCCCGGGCGCGCAACTCGCGCTGCGCGGCGAGTGCGTGCCGACGGTGGTGGAAGAGCCCGTACACCGTCGGCCCGGCGCCCGTCACGTCCGCCCTGAACGCGCCGTGCTCGCGCAACTCGTCGGCCAGCGTCGACGACGCGAGGTCGTTCGGCGGCAACGCCGCGAGGTCCCGTGGGCGTTCGAGCCCAGCCAGGGCCTCGTCGAGCTTCGCCCGCCGCTCCGCGTAGCCCTCGGAGCCTCCGCGCGCGTCGAAGGCTTCGTACACGGCCGCCGTCGACTGCTTGCCCGCACCGTGCGGGAGGATCAGGAGGACCCAGTAGTCCTGCGGCAGGTCGAGTGGGCTGAGGTCGGCGCCCGCGCCCTCGGCCAGCTGCGGGCCCGCGGTCAGGAAAAACGGCACGTCGGCGCCCAGCCCGGAGGCGACCTCCTGAAGCGCGGCCGGCCGCAGTGGCTCAGGGAGGGTCTCGTTGGCGAGCCTGAGGGCGGTCGCCGCGTCGGAGCTGCCGCCTCCGAGGCCCGACGCGACCGGGATGTGCTTCCAGATCCGCGCCGCCCAGCGCGGCGCCGTCCGCGAGGCCTCCGCGAGCGCCTCCAGCGAGCGACGCACGAGGGTGTCTTCGCGGAATCCCTCGACCCGCAGTGCCCGTGCCGGCTCGACGGCGATCCGGTCTGCGAGGTCGAGTCGCTGAAGCACCGTAGCGACTTCGTGGTTGCCGTCCTCGCGGCGCGGGCCGACCACGAGCGCGAGGTTGAGCTTCGCGGTCGCCGGCGCGCGTCTCACCGAGTGACGGTGATTCGGATCGTGCGCACCCGCGGCCCGTCGAACTCGGCCAGGAAGACCGCCTGGTGGCCGCCGAGCGCCAGCCGCCCGTCGGTCAGGGGAATCGAGACCGACGATGCGGTCAGCGCAGCGCGAACATGCGACCACGGGTTGCGGTCGCCTTCGTGCAAGTGGCCCCACGGCCGGTTCTCGTCCACGAGCGCTTCGAACGCCGTCTCGAGGTCGCCCGCGACGGCGCTCGCCCCCTCGCCCGCGGCCTGCAGCACGACCCCGGCCGTCGTGTGGGGAACGAAGAGCGTGACGAGCGAGCCCTCCAGCTGAACCACGAGCCCTTCCACGTCGGCGGTGACATCGACGAGCTGCGTCTTGCGCTCTGTCTTGACCTTCAGCTCGGCCACGGCCCCATTCTCATGGGAGTGCAGGGGAGAGCGCGACGAACTCCGGCGGTGCGAGCTCCTCGGCGCGGGCGTCCGTGTCGCGGCCGATCGTCTCCAGTGCGGCCGCGGCCTCATGGCGCGACGCGAGCCCGGAGAGCTCGAGCGAGTTCGCGAGCCGCTTCCGCCGATGGGCAAACGCCGCGGTCACTACCCCCTTCACGCGCGCGGGGTCCTCCAGAGGCTCTGCGCGGCGGCGGAACGCGACGAGCGCAGAGTCGACGTTCGGCTGCGGTCGGAAGACCGTCCGCGACACCGGGTGGAACCCCGTTCGGTCGGCGTGCAACTGCACGAGCACCGAGACGGCCCCGTACGCCTTCGTCTTCGGCTGGGCGAAGAATCGGTCGGCGACCTCGCGTTGCACCATCACACACCAGAGCGCGATCGTCGGCACGCGGTCGAAGCTCTCGACGACGAGCGGCGTGGCGATCTTGTACGGGAGGTTCGCCACGAGCTTCGTCGGCGCCGGCTCGAGCCCGGCGAGGCCCAGCTGGAGCGCGTCGCCGAAGAGAAGCTCGACGTTTTCCCGAGCGCCGAGACGGTCCGCAAGCGTCTCCTCGAGCGACCGGTCCAGCTCGATCGCCTGGACGTACCCGACCCGGTCCGCGAGAAAGTCCGTGAGGACGCCGAGGCCCGGCCCGACCTCCAGCACGACGTCGTCGGGGCTCAATTCCGCGAGCCTTCCGATCACCCCGAGGATGTTCCTGTCGACCAGGAAGTGCTGGCCGAGCTCCTTCTTCGCAAGCGGCCGGGTCACGCGAGCGAGAACGCCCTCGCCGCGTTCTCGTCGAGCCGGCGTCCAAGCGCAGCCGCGTCTTCGCCGCGTGCCTCGGCGAGGGCCCTGACGGTGTGGACGACGTTCGCCGGCTCGTTCGGGCGGCCCCTGCGCGGCTGGGGGCTGAGGTAGGGACTGTCGGTCTCGGCGAGCAAGCGGTCGGCCGGGACTCCTGCGGCAGCCTCCCGCAGGCTCTCGGCCTTCGGATAGGTCACGTTGCCGGCGAAGGACACGTAGTACCCGCGCTCGAGCGCGACCGGCAGGAGCTCGGGGCTCGAGAAGCAGTGCAGGACGACGGTCCCGTCGAAGTCGCTCAGCATGGTCGCGGTCTCTTGCTCGGCCGCACGCATGTGGATGACGACCGGCTTGCCGAGCTCCTTCGCGAGCTCGAGCTGCCGGGCGAAGAGCTCGCGCTGGCGGTCGTGCGGCGCGTAGTCGCGGTAGAAGTCGAGCCCGATCTCGCCGACCGCGACCGCGCGCTCGGCGCCGAGCAGGTCCCGCAGCTCGTCGAGCCTCCCGGCGTCCTTCTCTCCGGCCTGGTGCGGATGGATTCCGAGTGCGGCGGACACGCCCTCCGCGCGGGACGCGATCGCCAGGGTCTCGCGGCACGACTCGATTCCCGAGCCGATCGCGACGATCCGGTTCACGCCCGCAGCGCGCGCTCGCTCGATCACCTCCTCAGCGGGATCCGCGCACGCGTCGAGGTGCGCGTGCGTGTCGGTCATCGCGTCAAGCTGCGGCGGTGGGCAGGTCGACCCGCGGGAAGAGCGGTGCGGCCGGCTCGATCCCCTCGGTCTCGCCGAGCTTTCCATATGCGACGCGGTCCAGCTCGAGCTCGACCGGCTGGCGAAGCGCAGCCAGGATCCGCGGCGCGGTTTCCGGCAGGTACGGCCAGAGCGCGACTGCGAGCGCGCGAAGGCCGTCTCCGAGGTCGTAGAGGACGGACGAGAGCTCGTCCTCCTTGGACTCGTCCTTCGCGAGCTGCCAGGGCGCCGTCGCCTCGACGTGGCGGTTGAGCCAGCGGACAACCTCCCAGGCGTCCTCGAGGCCGCCGGTCAGGTCGAACGCGTCGAACCGCTCGACGAGCTGCGCGCGCAGGCGATCGAGAGCAGCGCCCAGCTCCTCGTTGGGAGCGCCCGGCGCCACGAGCCCGTCCCCGTAGCGGGCGATCATCGCCGTCGTCCGCGAGACGAGGTTGCCGAGGTCGTTCGCGAGCTCTCGTTCGTACCGCTCGTGGAGCTGGTCCACCGAGGCGCTTCCGTCCTGGCCGAACGGGACCGACCGGAGCGCCCAGAAGCGGACCGCGTCGCTGCCGTAGACGTCGACGAGGTCGAGCGGGTCGATCACGTTCCCCAGCGACTTCGAGATCTTCCGCTCGTCCAGTAGCAGGTAGCCGTGAGCGAAGACCTGCCTCGGCACCTCGTAGCCGGCCGAGAGCAGCAGCGCCGGCCAGTACACGCAGTGGAAGCGAAGGATGTCCTTCCCGATCAGGTGGCGGACGTGCGGCCAGAAGCGCTCGCGCAGATCCTCGCCCTCACGTGCGTACGTGAGCGCGCTCAAGTAATTGATGAGGGCATCTACCCAGACATAGACCACCTGCTCCTCGTCCCACGGGACCGGCACCCCCCACGGCTGCCCGGCGCGGCTGACGCTGAAGTCGGAAAGCCCGCCCTCGATGAAGCTCCGAGCCTCGTTGTAGCGAAAGCGCGGGAGCACGAACTCCGGCCGCTCGTCGTAGAGCGCGAGCAGCCGATCCTGGTACGCCGAGAGCTTGAAGAAGTAATTCTTCTCCTCGATGTACTCGGGCGGAATGCCGTGCTCCGCGCACAGGCCGTCGACGAGATCGGCTTCGCTCTTGAACTCCTCGCATTGCACGCAGTAGAGCCCGGCGTAGACGTCCTGGTAGATGTCGCCGTTGTCGTAGATGCGCTGCAGGAACTCCTGCACGAAGCGCTTGTGACCCTCGTCGGTCGTCCGGATGAAGAAGTCGTACTCGGCATCGACCCGCTTAGGCAGCTCGCGCCAGTCTTCGGCGATCCGGTCCACGTATGCCTTCGGGTCGAGACCCAGCTCCTCGGCGACGCGGTACACCTTCGAAGCGTGCTCGTCGGTGCCCGTGAGGAAGAACGTCTCGTCCCCGCGCTGCCGATGGTGCCGGACGAGCGCGTCGGCCGCGATCGTCGTGTACGCATGCCCGATGTGCGGGGTCGAGTTCACGTAGTAGATGGGTGTCGTCAAGTAGAAGCGCATCTCCCGCAATGATACGAGCCGCCTTTCCGGCCGCCGAGGCCGCGGAACGGCGCCTCCGCCCGAGAAGCGCAAGCAGGAGAGCAGCGCCGGCTCCGAGCAAGAGCGCGAACGGCAGCACCGGCGGTCCCACTCCCGTGGAATGCCCCGCGACCGTCGACGGGACCGCCGTGTCGAGCCCGCCGTGAGGTCGCGGTTCGGCAGCCGCTCTGAGCACCCGCGGCACGGCGGGTGACGCCGAGGGGCGCGCGCCGCTCGGCACAGGGGCCGCGCGCCGAGTCGTCGCGGTTGGTCGTCGCAGGGCGCGTGGGCCGTTGCCGGCACGGTCGACCGCCTGTGCGGACATCCCGGGGGCCCGAGCTGCGCGCTCCTGCGCGGTGTCGACGGTCGACCTGGAGGCCGAGCCGGTCCTCCCGCCGGTCGCCACCGGACCGCTGACGGCTCGAGTACGAGGCGGGAGCGGCACTGCAGTCGACGTCGGCACCACGGCCGGGGGCGGAGGGGCAACAGGGGCCGGTGGTGCGACGCCGGCCCGCGTGACGGGCGGCGCCGTGGAGTCGTCAGGCGGCCCCGGCACGGGCGGATCGTCAGGCGGCGCCGGCGGATCGGTCGGCGCCGGCTCGACGCTCGGCAGCAAGCGCAGCGGGTCGACGTAGCCGTTCGGATCAGTCGTCACACGGACGCCGAGGTAGACGTATGGCTGGGCGAGCTCCGGCACGCCGCTCGGGCCGACCGTCCCGACGATCTGGCCCTCCTCGACGGCGTCGCCGCGCCGGAGCGAGTACGAGCCCAGATGCACGAGCGTGACCGAGTACCCATCCGGCGTCCGGATGGTCAGCGTCTTTCCGCCCCGTGGAACAGTCCCCGCGAAGGAGACGGCTCCTGCAGCAGGCGCCGCGACCGGCGTTCCCGTCGGGGCCCCGATGTCGATCCCACGATGCTGGCCGGCCGCATACGGATCCGGGCCGACCGAGAACGGCGTCAGGACCGGGCCCGCGACGGGCCAGCTCCAGCCAAAAGCCGGCGGCGCGACTATCAGCGCGGCGGCGGCGATCAGGGAAACGAGCATTCGCATCTCGAAAAAAACCTCCGTTGTCTTATCTGAAAACGCGATCAGCGTAGCAGGGCTGACGAGTCGTTGTCAAATTAGACTACAAAGACCCGCGATAGAGGCGGTTCCGTGCGGCGCCGGTGAGCCTGGAGACGAGATCGGCCGCCTGCCGGCGCGGAACTCCGGCGGCGACGAGCTCGTCGACCGCCGCGACACCCACGCTTTCGTCCGGCCCGGCGACCTGCCCGGCTCCCACGACGAGGGTGATCTCCCCTCTCACCTCTCCGACTGCCTCGGCGAGCTCGGCCACCGAGCCGCGGCGGACATCCTCGAACCGCTTCGTCAGCTCGCGGCAGACCGCGGCCTGCCGATCCGGGATCACGCGCGCGAAAACACGAAGCGATGCGGCGAGGCGCTGGGGCGACTCGAAGGCGACCACGGCATCCGGCCATCGCGCGAGCTCCTCGGCCAACGCTCGCAGCGCCCGCTCGCCGCGCGGCAGGTACCCCACGAACCGGTACGCCCCTGTTACGAGCCCGCTGGCAACCAGGGCGGTCTCCACGGCGGAAGGACCAGGAAGCACCGTCACCTCGACGCCGGCATCGAGCGCCGCCGCGATCAGGCGCGCGCCCGGATCGGAGATCCCCGGAAGCCCGGCGTCGCTCACGAGCGCAACCCGCTCCCCAGCCTCCAGCCGCGGAAGCATCTCCCCCGTGCGGCGGGCTTCGTTGTGCTCGTGGTAGGAGACGAGCCGCGCGCGCAGCCCGTGCCGTTCGAGCAGCTTGCGCGTGTGCCGCGTGTCCTCGCACAGCACGAGATCCGCCTCCGCGAGCTCGCGAAGGACGCGAAGCGTGACGTCCTCGAGGTTGCCGATCGGCGTCGCGCAGACCGCGAGGGGCACCTAGCCCTCCGCTTCGAGCGCCTCGACGGCGATCATCCCCGCGCCGATCACGCCGGCGTAGAACCCGAGCTGGGCCGGGACGACCCGCACGGCGTCCTTGGCGGGCGACAGCCCCTCGGCCGCGAGAACCTCCCGGGCCGGGCCGAGCAGGAGCTCCCCGGCCGCAGACCCGAAGCCGCCGCCCACGACCACGAGCTCGGGCTCGAAGACGTTCACGAAGCTCGCGATCCCCGCGCCGAGCCTGCCTCCGATCTCTGCGAGCGCCGCGACCGCGTCCGCCTCGCCGTCATGCGCCTTCGCAACGAGCTCGCGCCCGTCGGACGCGTCGCCGTAGAACGCCCGCGCGGCCTCGTCGGCCACCCGGCCGGCGGCATACGACTCGAGGTGCCCGTGGCCGCCGCAGCCGCACAACGGGCCGCCCATACCGATCACGATGTGGCCGAGCTCCGCACCGCTGCCGGTCGCGCCGCGGTACGGCTTCCCGTCGAGGATCAGCCCGCCGCCGACGCCGGTCCCGAGCGTGAGCATGACGACGTACCTCGCCCCCTTTGCAGCCCCTGCGTGCCACTCGCCGATCGTCGCGGCGTTCGCGTCGTTGTCGATCCCCACGGGGAGGCCGTGGCGGTCACGCATCCGGTCGCGGAAGTCGACGCCGGCCAGCGGGATGTTCACCGACGCAACGGCGCGCCCGGTCTTCTGGTCGATCCGCGAGGGAATTCCGAATCCGAGCGCCGCAACGTCGTGGCCGGCCCGGACTTCGTCGACGATCGCGTCGAGGCCCGCGAGCACCGCCTCCTGGGACGAGATGTCGGTCGGTTGCACGACCTTCGCCTCGATCTCGCCCTCCCGGCTGACGACGGCCGCGAGGGTCTTCGTCCCGCCGACGTCCACCCCGATGACCGGCAGCGCCTTCACATGCGGTGGCTACCATACGCCGCCGGATGGCGTCGCCCGGCGGAGAGAAGCCGTATCGCCTCTACCGTGGCGGCCGCGTCAAGGGCCGTGTGCCGAC
>Ga0137371_10002400_pt1 | contig 14937 bp, 12 predicted proteins | sample SagtaG_7_FD_104919 | JGI IMG/M metagenome (GOLD analysis project Ga0137371, IMG submission 104919) | Vadose zone soil microbial communities from Sagehorn Ranch, Mendocino, California, USA - Sage1_R_40_16 metaG | ecosystem: Environmental > Terrestrial > Soil > Vadose zone | place: USA...
ATTCGAGCCCGACGAAGCTCAGCCAGCGTCGTGACTCCTGCAGCGTCCGGAGCTCGTCCTTTCGCTCGCCCGGAGTGTGCAGCATCGCCTGCCAGGTCATCGTCCGGTGACGCGGGTAAAGCCCGACCATCACGTTCTCGAACACCGCCATGTTCTTGAACAGCCGAATCCCCTGGAACGTGCGACCGATGCCGCGCCCCACGATGACGTGGGGACGCAGCCCCACGACCGGCCGGCCGTCGAACAGGACCTGGCCCCGCTTCGGTCGCTGGACACCTGTGATGCAGTTGAAGAGGGTGGTCTTGCCGCCGCCGTTGGGACCGATGATGCTGAAGATCTCTCCGCGCCGCACGCTGAAGGAAACGTTGTCGATCGCGCGCAAGCCGCCGAACTGCTGGACCACTCCCTCCACCTGGAGAAGCGTCTCGCCGACGCTGGGCACCTTATGGCCGGAAGCCGCGTGCCGGCGGTCTCGTGCCTCCATCTGGATCTGGTGCTCGCGAAGGATCCTGGCGGCGACGTCCTCAGCCTCCTCCTCTTGAAGGCCGTAGAACGGTTTCGGCTTGCGCCGGATGCGCGGCCACAACCCCTGGGGCCGCAGCAGCATCATCCCGACAAGCAGAATCGCGAAAACGAGCAGCCGCGTGTCGGCCGCCTCGCGCAGCACCTCCGGCAGGCCGACGACGACCAGCGCGCCCAGAAGCACACCGGGAAGGCTGCCGGTGCCGCCGAGGACAATCACGATCAGGATCAGGACCGAAAGCTGAAAGGTGAAGCTCGTCGGGTCGATGGCTCCGATGCGCGTCGCGAAGAACGCTCCCGCGAGGCCACCCCACATGCCGCCCATCACGTACGCGAAGAGCTTCAGGCGCAGCGACGGAACGCCGACGGATTCGGCGGCAAACTCGTCCTCCCGGATCGCCACCCATCCCCGGCCTAGCCTGGAGTGGTCGAGGTGCTCGGCGAAGATCATCGCGATGGCAAGCAGGAAAAGGCCGACGAAGAAGAAGTCGCCCTGCGTGTTGAGCTCATATCCGAAAAAGTTGGGCCATGGGATGCCGAGAACCCCGTTGGGCCCGCCCGCGAATTCCCAGTTGTTGAACGTGATCCGCGTCATCTCGCCGAAGCCGAGGGTCACGATGGCGAGGTAGTCGCTGCGCAGCCGCAGGGTCGGATAGCCGAGGATCGCGCCGGCTGTGCCGGTGAAGAGCACCGCGAACGGCAGCGTGGTGAAGAAGTTCCAATGGGCCTGAGTCATGAGCAGAGCGCTCGTGTAGGCGCCGATCGCGAAAAAGGCGGCGTAGCCGAGATCGAGCAGGCCGGCGTATCCGACGACGATGTTCAGGCCGAGTCCGAGCATTGCGTAGGTCGCCACGGAGACCGCTACTGAGGTCACGTAATCGTCGCCCCAGGAGATCACCGCGGCGCCGATCGCCGCCAGGACGACGACGACCCGCGACCAGTACGGGGTCCGGCCGAGGCGGTCGCGCATATTCGTGTAGGCGCGCCCCACCGGACGGTCGGCGAGCAGCCCGATCACATCCGCTCCGCCACTCGTTCACCGAACAGGCCGGTGGGCTTGACGATCAGCACTGTGATCAGGACGCCGAATACGACCACGTCTTCCCAGGTGCCCGACAGATATCCCGTGGTGTAGGCCTCCAGCAAGCCGATCAACATGCCCCCCGCCATCGCCCCGGGGATGTTCCCGATCCCACCGAGCACCGCGGCCGTGAAGGCCCGAAGCCCAAGCAGGAAGCCCATGGTGAAGTGGATCTGGACGTAGTAGATGCCGAGCATCACGCCTGACGCGGCGGCGAGCATCGCGCCGAGGACGAATGCGATGCGGATGACCGCGTCGACATTGATGCCCATGAGCCTGGCGGCGTCGTGATCGACAGCCAGTGCTCTCATGGCCGTGCCGATCGTCGTGCCCTGGATGAACGCGACCAGGCCGCCCATGAGAAGAAGGCTCGCCACCACCAGCGCGATCTGAACGTAGGTCACATGAACCGGACCCACGAAGAAACCGCTCGAAGGAAGCAGGTTCGGCGGGTACGCCTCGATCGCGGCACCCCAGATGAGCTGGGCTGAGTTTTGGAGCAGGAGAGACATGCCCAGCGCGGTGATCAGGATCGCCAGGAGCGATCGCCGAAGCAGTGGCTTGTAGGCGAATTGAAGGATGCCGAGGTTCACCACCGCGGTGCCGATCATCGGGACGACGAAGGCGACGACAAGCGCCAGGTAGATGGGAAGGTGCTCCAACCCGAGGGCCACCAGCAGTGTCCAGCCGATGAACGCGCCCACCATGGATAAATCTCCCTGGGCGAAGTTGATGAGCCGGATGATCCCGTACACGATGGTGTAGCCGAGGGCTACGAGTGCATAAAACGAACCCACCGTGAGACCGATGACCGTGTACTGGAGAAAGTCCCCCATGCCCAGCACCTCCTGGATGGACAGGTCCGACGGCTGCGTGTTTCCCCTCGGCCTTGGTACAGCCTCGGTTCTCGGTATCGTACAGGTGCCTCTGCGACTGATTCGAACCGGTCTAACGACCGCGCAAATCGCACAATGGAGGAAGCGCAATTGGAGCGGCTCGACGTCGCGGTGCTGGGAGGAGGAGTCGCCGGCCTGACCGCGGCATACCTTCTGCGCGACCAGGACCTCGAGGTGTTCGACTCCGCGGACCACATCGGTGGCAGGACAAGGTCCCTCCAGCAGGGTGACGGCATCTGGCTGAACACGGGCGCCCAATACGTGTCCACGGACCGGGTCAAAGTGGTTGAGCTGGCGGACAGGGTTGGCGCGCGCCTCTTGCGCGACGACAACCTCGAAGAGTACTGGCGCGGCCTCTATCCGCGCGATCCGGATTCCCGGTCGGAGATCGAGAGCTGCATCGAACGAATCACGGCCGAGCAGATGGATCGGCGGCCCCCAACCCTCCCCGAGCTGGACGATCTGGCGTTCGACCAGTGGCTCGGAGACGTCTCGCCCGACACGCATCGCTTCTTCGACCGCTGGTGCCAGGTCATGAACTCGGGTTCGTCCGTCGAGGTCTCGCTCTACGGCGCCCTGTGGCTGTGGGGAGACCAGCGCAGCACACCGTGGAGTGACCAGCCGGTGCCTCGGCACGATCGGGGTGATTGCGTGTTCGACGGCGGCACGAACGAGTTCACCAAGGCGCTTGGCCGTGGGATCGGTGGACGCGTCTCCCTGAGGTCGCGGGTCGTGTCGGTCCGTCCCATGGACGGTGGCTACACCATCGAGGTCGAGGAAGAGGCGGGGATGCGGCGGGTCTGGGCGCGCCGGGTGGTCTCAGCCCTGCCCGCCCCCGTGGCCGCCGACGTCATCGCTGAGCTTCCGGGATGGAAGAGCGCGGCCCTGCGGGCGGTGCGCTACGGCCGTTTCATGACGACGAACATCGTCGTGAGTCCCAAGGATGCGCTGCCAAACCGGTATCCACTCACCGCCGCGCGAGCCGACGTGGCGTACAACCTCGATGCGTTCATCATCAAAACGCCGGGAAACTTCGATGAGCGCGGCGGTTGCTTTCACAACATCGTCGGGGACCCGACCTCGCGCGTGGTCTGGAACGACCCTGACCACACGATCAAGACGGGCACGCTTCGCGAGCTGTTCCGCCAGCGCCCGGAGTATCGCGATCGGGTCGTCAGGGTTGAGGTTCAACGCTGGCCCCACGGCATGCCCCTGTACAGCGTCGGCCGGATGAAAACCTTCGACCAGCTGGCCGAGCCCGTGGGTGGAATCCATTTCTGCGGCGACTACAGCTGGGCTTCCAACATGGAGGGCGCAGCCCTCAGCGGGGAGCGCGCCGCGCACCAGGCGCAGCGGGCGCAAGCCTGAGCAAGAATAGGCCCGTGCAGGATCGCCGCTCGGTGCTGCTCCCCGACGGCACCATCGCCGCCGGAGCGAAGACGCGCATGGAGGAGGAGTTCCTGCTCGAAGCCCTGCGCTGGATGATGAAATCTCGTCTCTACGACCAGCGCGTGATCGCGCTGCAGCGCCAGGGTCAGTTCGGGGTGTTCTCGCCAGGCACGGGTCAGGAGGCTTCGATCATCGGCTCGGCGATGGCCGTCGATCCGAGCCGGGACTGGATGGTGCCGCAGTACCGGGAACTCATGGCGACTGTCCACCACGGCCTGCCGCTCGAGGTCATCACGGCCCAGTACCTGGGCAAGATCGCCCCGGCGCGCATCCCCGACGGGGTCAAGGTACTGCCGACGCAGGTCTCGATCGCGGCGCAGCTTCCGCAGGCGACCGGCCTGGCATGGGGACTCCGCCTTCGGGGCGAAGACTCGGTGGTGATCGCTTATATCGGCGACGGCGGCTCTTCGGAAGGTGATTTTCATGAAGCCCTCAACCTCGCCGGCGTCGTTGCGGCGCCGATCGTCTTCTTTCTCCAGAACAACCAGTGGGCGATCTCGACCTCGCGGCGCGTGCAGTCGGCGACCAAAAGCTTTGCGTTGCGTGCCGCCGGGTACGGCTTCGAAGGCGTGGAGGTTGACGGCAACGACGTGATCGCGGTCTACGATGCCGCCTGCGACGCAGTCGAGCGCGCCAGAAGCGGCGGAGGTCCAAGCCTCATCGAAGCGGTCACATACCGCATGAGCTTCCACAACACCACCGACAACCCCGCGCGCTACCAGGACCCGAAGGAGTTCGAGGAGGCGCGCACGCGCGACCCCATCGAACGCGTCCAGAAGTACCTCGCCGGATTGGGCATGTGGAACGCCAAACGCGACGCGGCGTGGACAGATGAGCTGCGCGAGGAGAACGAAAAGGCGCTCACGCAGGCGGCTGGGGCCGCGGCGCCTCGGCCCGAGGACGTGTTCGCCAACGTGTATCAGGATCCGCCGCCGCGGGTGCTCCGGCAGCGGGCCGACCTCGTCGACGGCAGCGGAGGCTGACATGCCGCAGCGAAACATCGTCGAAGCGATCAACAACGCCCTCGCCGACGAGATGGAGAGCGACCCACGGGTCATGCTCCTCGGCCTCGATGTGGGCAAGCTGGGTGGTGTCTTCCGAACCACGAGCGGACTCTTGGAACGCTTCGGGACGGACCGGGTCGTCGACACGCCGCTCGCGGAGGCCAGCATCATCGGCGCCTCGCTGGGCCTGGCCTTGGCCGGCATGGTGCCGGTCGCCGAGATCCAGTTTCTTGGCTTCACCGCCCAGGGTTTCCACCAGCTGGGACCGCAGCTGGGCAAGTACCGTCAGCGGTCGCGTGGACGGTATCACTGCCAGGTCACCGTGCGGGCGCCGTTCGGGGGCGGCATCCGCAGCCCCGAGTTCCACTCCGACGCCATCGAAGCGCAGTTCGTCCAGTCACCGGGAATCAAGATCGTGATGCCGTCCAATTCCTATGACGCCAAGGGCCTGCTCATCGAAGCGATTCGCGACCCCGACCCGGTGCTTTACTGCGAGCCGGATCGCCTTTATCGAGCCGGCCGGTCCGAGGTTCCAGATGGCCCCTACACCGTGCCGTTTGGCAAGGCGGCTGTGGTGCGCGAGGGGCAGGACGTCACCCTCGTGGCCTGGAGCGCCGCCGTGGAGCTGTGCCTGCGCGCGGCCGAAGCGCTGGCAGCCGAGGGCGTATCGGCCGCGGTGCTCGACCTCCGCACCCTGGTTCCGCTCGACGTGGAGACCCTCTGCGCGCAGGTGGTGAAGACAGGACGCTGCGTGGTCGTCCACGAGGCGCCACTGTCCGCCGGGTTCGGGGCCGAGATCTCCGCGACGCTGATGGAGGAGGTCTTCTACGACCTGGACGCGCCCGTGGCGCGAGTCGCCGCCTTCGACGTTCCGTTTCCGGCCGCCTCGCTGGAGGACTACTACCTGCCGTCTATGGACCGCGTGCTCGCCGCGGTTCGCCGCACGATGCAGAGCTGACGTTCAGAGCTCGACCGCGGAGCCCGCTCCCCTGGCCACGGCCTCGCGGTAGACGAGACCGGCGGCGGCGAGGTCCTCGACGGCGTGGCCCATCGATTTGTAGACGGTGATGTCTTCCCGTGAGCGGCGGCCGGGCCGGGTGCCGAGCAGCACCTCGCCCAGCTCGGTCGCTCGGTCCGGATCCATCCCCGCAAGCTCCATGCACCCCGCGGGTGGCGGAAGAAACGCCGCCGCGCGCGACTCCACGTAGAGGTCGGCCGCCTCGGCCAGCTCGCGATCGAGCTCGCCCGAGGGTGGCGCAAACCCGACCGAAGTGACATGCGCGCCAGGAGAGACCCACTCGCGCCGGATCACGGGCTCGCCCGAATGCGTGCACAGAGCGATGACGTCGGCGCCACGCACCGCTGCTTCGAACCCCTCGGCCACGCGGGCCCTCGCATCGAGCGCCGCCAGCCGGCGCGCGCTGTCGGGCGTCCGGGACGCGACCCTGATCTCCTCGAATTCGCGCACCCGCGGCATGATCTCGAGGTGGGCGTGTCCCTGCACACCCGCTCCGACTATGGCCAGCACCCGCGCGTCCTTGCGGGCCAGATGCCGGGCGGAAAGCGCGGCCGCACCAGCGGTGCGAATGGCGGTGATCCGGGTGCCGTCCATCACGGCGACCGGCGAGCCGGTCGCCGCATCGAACAGCGCGATCAGGGCCTGGTGTGAAGGAACACCCCGCGCGTGGTTGTGGGGAAAAACTGAAACGAGCTTCACGCCGATGCCCAAACCCGGCCCGTACCCGGGCATCGTCGCGAGAAACCCCTCGTTCTCGGCGTTGACCGCGATTCGCGGGGGTACCTCGACACGCCCGGCGCTCAGAGCCCGAAATCCGTCCTCGAGCGCGTCGAGAAGCCGATCGAGGTCGAGGAGAGCCGTGACCTCGACCTGGCTGAGCATCAGCACTTTCATGTGCGGTCCTCCGGTCGCGTTGACTGCGGTGTTCGGATCGTAGTCGACAGCCGTTGGCCTCGACCTACATCGCGGTTGTGGCACTCTCGGTGGCGCATGCAGCGCTCTGCACGGGAGATTCTCGAGCGCCTGGTCCGGATCCCCTCGCCGACCGGTGAAGAGCGGGCGGCCGCCGAGGCCGTCGGCGGTTGGTGCGCGGACGCCGGTCTCGACGTGGTGCTGGAGGAGGTCGCGCCAGGACGGCCCAATGTGATCGCTCGGTGGAAGGTGGGAAGAGGTCCGCATCTTCTGCTCACCGGGCACCTCGACACCGTCCCCGTCGGGGAGGGATGGATCCGGGACCCATTCGGCGCCGAGGTCGATGGCGAACGGCTCTACGGTCGCGGCGCCTGCGACATGAAAGGAGGGCTGGCCGCCATGCTCGGCGCGATCGTCGACCTGCGCAAGCGCGGCGAGGAGCCCGCGGGTGACGTGACGGTGGCTGCGGTCGTCGGCGAAGAGGAGGACTCGGCCGGCACCCGCGCCCTGGTGGGGCGGGGGATTCACGCCGACCGCGCCGTGCTGGCGGAGCCGACGGCGATGCAGCTCGTGGTCGGCAACCGCGGGCTTCTGAACTTCCGGGTCATTGTCACCGGCGCATCCGCTCATGCCTCATCGCCGGGCCTGGGCCGTAACGCGGTCACCGCCGCCGCGCGGATCGCACTCGAGCTCGAGTCGATCGACGCGGAGCTCGCGCGCCGTCCCCATCCCCAGTTCGGGCCACCGACCCTGACCGTGGGCACGATCCACGGCGGCACGCGTCCGTACGTCGTGCCGGATCGCTGCGAGATCGAGGTGGACCGCCGGATCAACCCGGGCGAGACCACAGAGCAGGTGGTGGAGGAGTTGGAGGAGGCGATCGCAAGGGCACGTCGCCGAGTGCCCTGGCTCGAGGCCGAAGTGGTCGCGGGCCCGGACTATCTCGCCTTTGAGACACCGCGCGACCACGAGCTCGTGCAGTCGATGAGCACGGCGATGACCGAAGCGGGCATCCCGCGCCGGATCTCGGCATGGCGTGCCGCGAGTGACGCGGGTTTCCTCGTTCACGGCGCGGGGATACCATGCGTTCTGTTCGGACCGGGCGACATCGAGCAGGCGGCGCACCGGCCGGACGAGTGGATCGACCTCGGCGAGCTCGACACCGCTCAGCGCGTGTTCGAGCACCTGTTGCTCAACCGGCAGCCGGCCAAGGAGGTGGCGGATGGCAGCGTTTCCCGATGAGGAATATGCGCGGAGGCTGGAGAAGACCCGGGCCAGGATGAGCGAGACCGGCGTCGACGTCCTCCTGGTCACCGACCCGGCGAACATGAATTATCTGACCGGCTACGACGCATGGTCGTTCTACGTGCCGCAGGCGGTGATCGTACCCGTGGAGCCGGAGCCGCCGCTGTGGGTGGGGCGGGCGATGGATGCGCAAAGCGCGATCCTCACCACCACGCTTCCCAGGGAAAACATCCTCAGCTACGCCGACGACTACGTCGAATCGCCCGTCAAGCATCCCATGGAGCATGTCGCCTGGGTGCTATCCGAGGGCGGGTTCTCCGGAGCGCGAATCGGCTTCGAGGGCAACGCTTACTTCTTCACTGCGCAAAACCTGCAGGTGCTCACGCGTGCTCTGCCGCAAGCGAGGTTCGAGGACGTCGACCTGCTCGTGAACTGGGTGCGGACGGTGAAGTCGCCTCTCGAGATAGACGTCATGCGACAGGCCGCCCGCATCGTCGAGAACGTGATGCGGGTGGCGATTGACGCGGTCGCGGTGGGCGTCCGCCAGTGCGACGCGGCGGCGCTGATCTCTGAGGCCCAGATCCGAGGCACCGACCAGTTCGGGGGTGACGCGCCGGCCAACCCGCCCTCGATCCTAAGCGCCGAGAACGCGGCGACCCCGCACGCGTCGTGGTCGGACAAGCCATTCCGGCGTGACACGGCCACATGCCTCGAGCTCAGCGGCTGCCGGCAGCGCTATCACTGCGCGATGTCGCGAACGGTCTATCTGGGCAAGCCGCCCGACGATATGCAGCGGGTGGCTGCTGCCACGGCCGAGGGTATGGCTGCCGCCCTCGCGACGGTCAGGGCCGGTGCGCTGTGCCAGGACGTAGAGCTGGCCTGGCGCCAGATCATCAACCGGGCAGGCTTCAGCAAGCCGTCGCGCATCGGCTACTCGATCGGCGTGAACTACCCGCCCAACTGGGCGGATCACACGGCGAGCCTCAGGGAGAACGACACGACCGTGATGGAGCCGAACATGACCTTCCACCTCATGCTCGGCATGTGGATGGAGGGGTGGGGCTTCGAGCTAAGCGATACGTTCCGCGTCACCGAGACCGGGCATGAGGTCCTGGCCGACTTTCCGCGACAGCTCTTCGTCAAAGAATGAAACGTGATCACCCGCGCCCGCTGGCCGTCGTCACCGGAGGCTCGCGCGGGATCGGGCGCGCGTTCGTCCTCGAGGCCACGCGGCGCGGCTATGACGTCGTGTTCAGCTATCGCAGCCGGCAGGTGGACGCGGACGAGACGGTCGAGCTCGCCGCCGCGTTGGGTGGAGAGGCCAAGAGCGTGCGCGCCGACCTCGAGGATTTCGAGGGAGTGCAGGCGGTGGCCTCGGCGGCGCATGCCAGAGGACGCACAAGCTTGCTCGTCAACAATGCCGGGATCGGCGAGGAGTTCACGCTCGAGGAGCTGACGCGCGACGCGTGGGAACGGTCGGTGGCGATCAACCTGACCGCGCCCACATTTCTGGCGAAGGAGCTGAAGGCGGACCTGGTGTCGCAGCGAGGGGCGATCCTGAACGTGAGCAGCGACGGTGGCGTCGCGGGCTCCCTGCATGGTGCTCCGTATGGCGCTACCAAGGCGGGCCTCATCGGCCTGACCAAAACGCTCGCACGCGAGCTGGCGCCCCACGTCCGCTGCAACGCGATCGCGCCCGGCCCGGTGGCGACCGAGATGTGGTTCGCGATCGATCCGGCCGTGCAGGCCCAGGTGATGGAGCGAGAGATGCCGTTGAAACGAATCGCTCAACCCGAAGACATTGCACGCGCCGGACTAGACATCAGCTCGTGGCCCGACGCTTCGGGAATCGTGGTCCTCCTCGACGGCGGCCGGATCATGTGAGGAAGCCATGAAGATTCTCGTCGTCGGAGCCGGCCTCTCGGGTCTCGTGGCAGCGACCGAGATCCAGGCAGCGGGCCACGACGTCGTGGTGGTGGAGGCGCGCGACCGCGTCGGGGGCCGGGTGTTCACCCTCCGGGAGGGGTTTGCGGGTGGTCAGTTCGCCGACATCGGGGCGGAGATCATCTACCACGGACAGCAGAACATCGGCGACCTCTGCGCGAAGCACGATGTCGAGCTTAGTGACGAGTTCAGCCTCGGTACCGACGTCCCCGACCTGATCTTCGGCGGCGAGCGCCTGGATCGCGCCGCGGCCGCCGAGATCGTCAACGAGCTCCGACAGGCGATCCAGCGCACCCGTCCCAGCCACTACGAATCCGTCGCCCAATGGCTGCGGCGAGCCCACGTCTCGGAACCGGCCGAGCTGCTGCTGGCCGCGATCGCGCAATCGACACCCGCCGCTCCGCTTCGCATCGCCGATGCCAAGGAGCTAAATGTCGAGCTGTCGTGGGGCGAGGCCTATCGCAAGATCAAAGGCGGCAATGACACGCTGCCGCGGACGATGGCGCGGAAAGTTGACGTGCGGCTCAATCGGCCGGTGCGTCTGGTCGCCTGGGGCACGGCGGGTGTGATCGTCGAATCCGACCAGGAGACCTTCCACTCCGACCGCGTCGTGGTCACTGTGCCTGGCCCTCTATTGTCCGAGCTTGGATTCGAGCCTGCGCTGCCCGCGGAGAAAGTCCGCGCATTGCTCCAGCTGCGCTACGGCAACGCCACCAGGCTGGTCGTCCAGTACGCGGAGCGCGAGCTCGTCAAACAGGCGATCGGTCAAGGCTGCTTCACCGACCGGATGCCCGGTTTCGTGATGGAGCAGACAGTCCACCAGGGGGGCGAGCCGATCATCGTCGCGGGACTGGCGGCCGGCGACGTGGAGCCGTCCGGGCTCACCGACGACCAGATCCTCGACAGCGTCGACGCCACCATGAGCTCCGTCGTCGGTCGCCCGATCAAGCGCCTGTTCGGATTCGTCAAGAGCTGGACACACGACCCGTGGACGCGTGCAGTCGTCCGGGCACCGATCGGCGATCAGCGGGACTCGGTGCTGCCACTTATCGCGGCGCCCCTCGACGGAAGGGTGTTCTTCGCCGGCGAGCACACCGACAGCAGGGTTGGGCCCGGTGGCATGGAGGGCGCCATCAAGTCGGGCTACCGCGTGGCGCGCGAGGTGCTCGCCAAGACGTGAGCTCGCAATGAGGAAATGTGACGTCCTGGTCGTCGGCGCCGGCATCGCCGGTTGCTCGGTCGCCTATGAGCTCGCCGCCGCGGGCGCGACCGTGGTGGTCGCCGAGCGAGGCGCGGTGTGCTCTGGCTCGAGCGCGCTCAACGCGGGCGGGATCCGGCAGCAGTTCAGCCAGGAGACCTCGGTGCGGGCCGGGATGCAGATGGTCCGCCGGCTCCTCCAATTCCAGGAGGAATTCGGGGTCGATCCGGCGTTCCGCCAGGCCGGTTACCTGTTCCTCCACGACGGGGGTGAGAGCGCACGCGTCCTGGAGCGAGCGGTGCGGGTCCAGAACGCATGTGGTGTACCGACCCGCTTGGTGGGGCCGGCCGAGGTCGCGCATCTCGTGCCCGGCATCAACGTCAGCGACGTGGCGGGCGGTGCGCATAACCCGACCGACGGCTACGTCGACCCCAACTCCATGGTCTCCGGATTCGCCGCCGGGGCGCGGGCTCGCGGTGCGACGATCCTCCAGGACAGCCCTGTGATCGCGATCGAGTCGAGCGGTACGAAGGTGACCGGCGTCACCACCACCTTGGAGCGGATCGTGCCGGATGTGTTGGTCAACGCCGCGGGCGCGTGGGCAGCGGACGTCGCCGCCGTTTACGGCGGTTCACTGCCCATCACCGCGCGCCGCAACGACATCTTTGCCGTCGATCGCTCACCGGCGCCGCACGATTTCATCCCGCTCACGATCGATTTGGTGACGGGCGGCCTTTACTTTCACTCCGAGGGGGAGGGTTTGGTGGCGGGGATCGCGGAATCGTTCGCCGTTGCCGATCCGCCGGACGGGGTGGCCGTCGGCTGGGAGATGCTCCCGGCGCTCGTGGACCGCTTGGTGCACCGCCTCCCGGACCTCGCGGCGGCCGGCGTCGCCCACGGCTGGGCTGGTTTTATCGAAGCCACACCGGACGACAACCCCGTCGTGGGCTGGACGCATCTGGACAACGTCTATACGATCGCCGGCTTCAGCGGCCACGGTATGAGCCTGGCGCCAGGGCTGGCGCCGCTGGCGGCGCGCGAGATTCGCGGAGGCTCGCCGGAGCACCTGGAGATCTACCGCCTGCAGCGCTTCGAGGACGGCGGCGTGGAGCCGGAGGGCGTATGGGGCGGGTCGGGAATCGCAGCCGGCACCGGCACCGGCTCGCCACCAATCACGAGGGAGTAAGGATCATCGAAGACCGGGAGTTCTTGATGATCCCAGGGCCGGTCAGCGTCGATGACCAGGTCCTGGAGGCGCTCGCCCGGCCGGTGCGCGCGCATTACGGCGACGGTTGGACGCAGCTCTACAAGCATGCGGTGTCAGGCATGCGCGAGGTGTTCAAGACGGATGGTGAGGTGCACCTCGTCTTCGGATCGGGCATGGCGGGCGTCGAGATGTGCATCGCCAGCGTGCTGAGCCGCCAGGACGAGGTGTTGGTGGCCACGAACGGTCTTTTCGGGGACCGCATGGCCGAGGTCGCGACCGCGAACGACCTGCAGGTGCATACAGTCCGTCCGGGCCTCGCCGAAGCGATCACCGCCACACACGTTAGCGACGCGCTCGCGACGCACCCCGAGGTGCGCGCCGTCTGCGTCGTGCATCACGAGACGTCTGTCGGAGTTCTTAACGACGTCGAAGGAATCTGCAGAGTTGCGCGGGAGCACGGCGCTCTCACGATTGTCGACGGCATCTCAGCCGTCGGCGGAGTGCCATTTGAGATGGACGCCTGGGGAGCCGACCTGTGCGTGACCGTCGCCAACAAATGCATCGGCGGACCGATCGGCGTGGCGCCCGTCGCGGCAGGGCGGCGCGCCCTCGAAGCGCTCGCCGACGGCCGTCCCAAAGCGGCCGGCTGGTATCTCAACCTCGCGACGTGGCGCCGCTTCTCGGAGCTCTGGAGCGGATGGCACCCACATCCGACGACGATGCCGACCAATGTGGTCGAGGCTTTCGACGTGGCGCTCACGGGCCTGCTGGACGAGGGGGTGGAGCACCGCTGGACGCGACTGGCGCGAGCGCGGGACCGCGTCCGCGAGGGCCTGGAAGAGATGGGTTTCGGGATGCTGTCGCCTATCGCCGTGGCGTCACCGGTGACCACGGCGGCGTACGGCCTGCCGGGCATGGACGTCGCCGATTACATGGCGTGGCTGCTTCGCGAGCACCGGATCCGCATCGGCGGAGGGCTGGGAGAGCTGTCGGGCAAGATCTTCCGGATCGGCCACATGGGGCGCGCCGCGGAGCCCGAGGCCATCGACCGTTACCTGCGCGCCACCGCAGATTACGTGGACGGACGCGGGCTCGGACGCTCTTTCGGGCGCGCCTCTAAAGCCTGATCTTTTCCGGCGTCCAGTCCTCGATGCCTGCCTGCACGTCATTGAGGAATCGCGACGCCGCCAGGCCGTCGACGATTCGATGGTCGAACGACATCGTGAGGTTCATGATCGGGCGAATCCCGACCACGTCACCCACCACGACCGGGCGCCTGCGGATCGACTCGGTGCTCAGGATCGCGGCCTGGGGCTGGTTGATGATGGATTGCCCCGCGACCGAGCCGAGGGCGCCGGTGTTGTTCAGGGTGAATGTGCCGTCACGCACGTCCTCCGGCCGGAGCGACTTGCTGCGCGCCCGCGAGGCGAGGTCGTTGATCGCGTGCGCCAGATCGACGAAGCCCATCAGGTCGGCGTCCTTGACGACGGGCACGATCAGCGTGTCCGGGAGCGCGACCGCGACCCCCATGTTCACGTAGTGCTTGAGGACGATCCCTTCATCCGTCCAGGTCGAGTTCAGGTATGGATTCTTCAGCAGCGCCTCGCAGACGATCTGGACGAAGAAGGGCACGTAGGAGAGAGCGAACCCGTGGCGCTCCCGGAACCTTTCTTTCTCACCTTCGCGGTATTCGAGCAGTTGGGTCACGTCGACCTCGCGCAGAGCCCATGCGTGAGGCGAGGTGCTCACGCTGCGCACCATGTGCTCCGCGATCTGGCGCCGAACGGCGTTGATCCGCACGACCTCGTCGCCTCGCTCTCCCGGTGAACGCCTTGGGGCCGGGCTTCGAGCCGCCCGCGGCTCTGCCGCAGGCGCCGGAGTGCGGTGCTCGGCCAGGTACGACATCACGTCCTCGCGCCGCACGCGCCCGCTCGGGCCCGTGCCCTTGATCTGCGATATCTCGATGCCGTTCTCCTCGAGGAGCTTGCGGATACCCGGGCTGAGCCTGCCGGCGCCGGCCTCTTCGGCCACCGGCTCGGGGCGCCGCTGCGTCGCGGCCTCGGCCTGAGGTTCGGGTTGCTCCTCCGCGGCAGCCGTCGCGCCTTCAACCTCCAGCTCGGCCAGCGCCGACCCGATCGGCACCGTCTCTCCGGCCGAGACCTTGATGCGCACCAGCCGGCCCTCCACGGGGGAGGGGATCTCGGCATTCACCTTGTCGGTCACGACCTCGACGATGGGCTCGTCGCGGTGCACTACATCCCCCTCCTCTTTGAGCCAGCGGTCGACCGTGCCCTCGGTGACCGATTCGCCGAGCTGCGGCATTTTGAGCGTGGTCAGGCCCATCGAGCTGCGGTCATCCCCCGGTGGATTCTAGTCGGCGCCCGCTGGCGCGGTCGGCTCGCGCGGCTGCTCTACGATTCGGTGACGGCGACCGCGAATTCAGGGAGGAGTCGAGTGACCC
>Ga0137371_10002403_pt1 | contig 14924 bp, 12 predicted proteins | sample SagtaG_7_FD_104919 | JGI IMG/M metagenome (GOLD analysis project Ga0137371, IMG submission 104919) | Vadose zone soil microbial communities from Sagehorn Ranch, Mendocino, California, USA - Sage1_R_40_16 metaG | ecosystem: Environmental > Terrestrial > Soil > Vadose zone | place: USA...
CCGCCGATTGGCTGTGGCACACTGCGCACATCAACCTGTTTAATCTTGAGCAGACCCTCCTCCTTCCTCTCCTTAAGCAGGCGCCTGAGCTTTCTTTTGTCGTCGTTGGTTCCAGTCTGCATCAGGCCCTGCACGCATGCACGCGGGATGGAGAATGTCCGGTGCGCAGCATACTTTAGAAGCACGTCCCGGGCTTCAACGACGCCATCCGCACTTAAACGGACAAGGCCCTCGACCGCAGTTGTCCGGATCATGACCTCTTCGGCCACTGTAGACATATCATGCGATTTTCTAAATTTCTCTGCGGGAATCCGGGCAGCAATGATTCGGTTGAGCGATTTGACTGCTTCTGGATAGCGAAGTTCGACGATGAGTTGCACGAGTGACCAACGGTCCAGATAAGAATCCTCGGGGAGATTCTCGTATTCCGCCAGGATGACGTCCAGAACGCTTGGGCCCCTTTTCGTGAGCGAGTTCAACGCTCGTCTGTAGTTCTCCTCCGCATCATCGCCGACGCCTCCCATCCGGTTAACCGCCTCGACGATCAGCGCATTAAGCTTCTCGTCCTTGCTGTTCAGGAACGAAAATGGATGCTCCGCTTGCCGAATCTCCAGCGTGTCCGGAGTGGCGAGAAACGGAGTATCAAAGCTTTTTGAGGGCAATATCTTGGTCCCCTTCCCTATCGCTTATCAAGCCTATGCGTTCCGGCTCGGCGTGTAAACGGTTATCTTTGCGGAGTTTCGCTTTGTTCGTCGCGGCGTTTTCGAAAGAAATTCTGCAGAATTGCCACGCATTCATCTTGCAACACACCAAGTGTAATATCGCACCGGTGATTGAAGGCGGGCATTTGCAAAAGGTTCATCACGCTTCCCGCCGCACCGGCGGACGGATCTGCGCAGCCGAAAATCAGACGTCGAACCCGTGTGTGCACGAGTGCGCCTGCGCACATCGGACACGGTTCTTTGGTCACGTAAAGGTCACAGTCAGTCAGCCGCCAATCGCCCACGGCTGCCTCAGCCTGCGTCAACGCCAGCATTTCAGCGTGCGCCGTAGCGTCCTTGAGCAACTCCACCTGATTATAGGCACGCGCGATGATCTTGCCTGCACGAACAACCACCGCGCCGACGGGTACTTCGCTGGCCTCGAACGCTTTTTGCGCTTGCCGTAATGCTTCGCGCATAAAGTGCTCGTCGTTTGGTGGATCAATCATCGATAAAGTTACAAGAGTTAAGAGAGTTACATAGTTACAAAGGCAGCTCCTGAGACCGTTGTAACGCTTGTAACTTTTTTAACTTTTTAACCTGCGGCGGAAGCCGCGCTTGCCCCGAAAACTTCTTCGGCATATTAGGGACTGCTCATGCACGACAATATCGAATCGCATCTGGTCGAGAAACGCGTTTTCAAACCACCAAGGGACTTCAGCAGGAGGGCGCGAATCAAAAGCCTCGGTCAATATCGGCGGATGTACCGGGAATCGATGCGGCAGCCGGCAAAATTCTGGGCTCTAGAAGCGAGCGAGCTCGTCTGGCGCGCCAAATGGAAAAAGGTTTTCGAATGGAAGGCGCCGTTCGCGAAGTGGTTCGTCGGTGGAAAACTCAACATCTCGGAAAATTGTCTTGATCGACATTTGACTGGGCCGCGTCGGAACAAGGCAGCAATTATCTGGGAGGGCGAACCGGGTGACAAACGCACGCTCACCTACCAGCAACTGCATCACGAAGTTTGCCGCTTCGCGAATGTGCTGAAGCGAAACAACATCAGGAATGGCGACCGCGTTATCATTTATCTGCCGAATATTCCCGAGGCCGCAATTGCCATGCTGGCCTGCGCGCGCATTGGCGCGGTGCATTCGGTTGTCTTCGGCGGATTTAGCTCCGACAGCATTCGTGATCGGATCATCGACAGCGGCGCGATCGCGCTCGTCACTGCCGATGGTGCATACCGGCGAGGCGGGATTGTGCCGTTGAAGAGAAATGTCGATGACGCACTCCGCGATGGAACGTCGGTCCGGCGCGTGATCGTTTTTCGGCGGGCCGGAAACGAGATCCACATGGAGGAAGGCCGGGATGTTTGGTGGCATCGCGAACTAGAGTATGTGAATGCAAGTTGCCCACCTACTCCGCTGGATAGCGAGCATCCGCTTTACCTTCTCTACACAAGCGGATCCACCGGAAAGCCGAAAGGAATTTTGCACACCACGGGTGGTTATCTGGTGGACGTTTATTCGACTACCAAGTACGTTTTCGATATTCGCGATGAGGATATCTTCTGGTGCACCGCGGACGTGGGCTGGGTGACCGGCCACAGCTATATCGTCTATGGCCCGCTAGCGAACGGCGCCACAGTTGTGATGTACGAGGGCGCACCGAACTGGCCCGAGCCCGATCGGTTCTGGAAAATCATCGAAGAATACCGGGTCAACATTCTCTATACCGCCCCGACGGCGATTCGCGCATTTATTCGCTGGGGCGACGAATGGGTGGCGAAACATGATCTTTCATCGCTCCGCCTGCTTGGCACGGTGGGCGAACCAATTAATCCCGAGGCTTGGATGTGGTATCATAAGAACATCGGCGGCAGTCGTTGCCCGATTGTGGATACCTGGTGGCAAACCGAGACTGGAACGATTCTGATTACGCCCCTTCCGGGCGCAATTCCGACAAAGCCCGGCAGCGCGACGCTTCCGTTCTTCGGTGTCGATCCAGCCGTTGTCGATGAAAACGGACGCGAAGTCGGACCAAATATCGGTGGGAAACTGATTATTCGCCGTCCGTGGCCGGCGATGTTGCGTACGATTTACGGCGACAAGGCGCGCTATCGGCAGCAATACTGGAGTGAGTTTAAAGGCAATTATCTGACTGGCGACGGCGCCCGCCGCGATGAAGACGGCTATTTCTGGATCGTTGGCCGGATTGATGATGTCCTGAATGTCGCCGGGCACAGGCTCGGGACGTCAGAAATTGAAAGCGCGCTTGTCAGTCATCCGCGAGTCGCTGAGGCGGCCGTGGTCCCAAGGCCGGATGAGTTAAAAGGTCAAGGCGTCGTCGCTTTTGTGACACTGAAAACAGGAGTTAATGCTACTCGTGATCTGAAAGAGGAACTGCGAGATCACGTCGGCGTACATATCGGTGGAATCGCGAAGCCGGACGAAGTCCGCTTTGCCGAAGCACTCCCAAAAACGCGCAGCGGCAAAATCATGCGACGCCTGCTCAAAGAAATCGCCAGCGGCGCAAAGGTCACTGGCGACACAACCACGCTGGAGGATTTCAGCGTTTTAGGAAAATTGGCGGAATCCGAGGAATAAAACTTCATATGTCGCATCTGTCCCATCGAATCCATATGGCTCATGGGCTGAATGGATCCAATTAATCTTCGGCACGGCGTCAGCCCGCGCGGTGGAAAATTTCTTTTTCCGATCATGCATTCGTATAGCCTTAACCCGTGAGCTTCATCCGCACAGGCTTTCGCGAAATCGCCTTGAAGGTGAGGCGCCAGCGAACGCGCATGGTGCTTCGTCATGAGCGGCGTCTTCTCCAAAAAAGCGAAATCAACCTCGGACGCGAAGGCACCGCGCAAGCGGCCAGTTTCCCCGAGCTCCGCAACGAGATCGTTGCCCTTAAAAAACTGGAGCAGGAGCAAAAAGAAGTCGCACTTCGAATCGCGCGGATCGAAGAAGGAATAAAAAGGATCGAAGAAGAACGGCAGCAGAATGCGCGCGAACAAGCTGAGGCAATTGCAAAGCTGGAAGCAGAGAAGAGGCCGCTTCTCCAGCAGCGCAACCAAGCGAAAAATAATGTCGATGTGTGCGAGCGCGAGCTTGCCGGCGTGGAAAGGCGCATTCAGGAGAGCGAAGCTGCGGATCGCGATCTCTTGAAACAACTCTCGGATCTGCATGCGCTCAATCCCCCGCCTGCGGATCTTGAAGCACGATCTGCCGGTATCACTGCGCGGCGAACGCGCCTCCCTGATGAGCGTGCAGAACTTGTCCGCGCACGCCTGGGCAGCGCGGATGCAGCGCGCCTGGCAAAGGAGAAGCTGAACGCGGCTGAGGCGGAACTTTCTGCGATAGAAAAAAATATGGCGCGGACGCGGAGCGAATTTGAAGCGCGCGACCGAAAGCTGAATGACAACATTCGCGCGCAACAGGAAGCAGCGCGCGAAGCGCGCGCACGGCACCAGACAGTCGAAGAGCGGAAAAATCCGGCCTATCTAAGTATCGGCCGGCATCTTGCTGCAAAGGGCGTTGCTCCGCCAAACGCGCCGCACCTGCTGGCCGAAGCGCACCGCCGACGCGAGGCGGTGGATGCGCATTTGCAGCACAAAGCGGAGCTAGCGTTGCTTTCCAGCCAGATCGACAAGCAGGACCTGAGGAAGTTTTACTTCAGCGTCTTCTCGGTGCTCGTTCTGCTCGCACTCACGTTGCTTGTTGTTTTCCAATCTCCGCGAGGACGCGAGTGGCTGCCGCAAGAAACCGATACCATCCTGTCGATTAACGCCGACCAATTTGAGCGCGCGAACTTTGCGAAACGGTCGCGCAACGAGCAGCCAACGCTCTGGCCAGCATTGATTGGCGCAGCCGCGTCGCTTCCAGGATTGAATCTGCCTCGTGATGCAGTGCGTATCACCCGTGCGCTCACCACGAACGAAGCCGGAGAGACTCGAGAGTTTAACCTGGTTCAGGGCCGCCGGGACATTTCCAATGTCATTCGTGCAATCACGAATGATAAGACTTTCCAAAGGCGCTTCATTAGCGGCTTGCCAGTTTGGGAACGACAGCCGGATTTTGCCGTCGCCCGAGTGGGACCCGCCACGCTCGCCGTCGGAGCACCTGACCAAGTTGATGAACTGGTGCTCGTGCGTCTTGGGATGAAACCGGACCTGAAAATAACTGGTCAACTATTCGATCGTTTCCAAGCGCTGGATCGTGACAGCGCGCTGCGGCTTATTTCCCGCGATCCACCCGACCTTTCACGCGTTTTCCACCCCATCTTTACGCGTGAATTGCTCGATGCTTCACAATTGCTCGGTCTTGCAGTGAACCTGCAAAATCCAGTAAAAGCCAGAGTGCTTATAAAGGTGAATTCATCCAAAAGCGCCGCCGATCTCGCTCGAAATTTGCACGACAAGCCGCAGCAATGGCTGCGTTTGCCGGACTCTCAACTGTTGCTTTACTCTCAGCCACCGGAAGTCCAAAGACACGGCGACTCGAACCTTGAATTGCGTTTCGCCGTACCTGAAGGCAGCGCTCGCCTTTTACTCCAACGCCTGGCAAAAACAGACACACCTCAAGCAGTGGCAGCGTATTAACCACACAACGAAAATGCGACGCTATAGCATGTCCGTTTTGTTAGTTGCCGGAATGGCGGCGGCGCTGGGGTCAATGGATGCAAATGCCAGCGGACCTTTTGTTGATGTCCGATCCGTTGACCCGACGATCACGGTTGAGTTGCGCTATGCAGGCCGAAATAATTCCCTTGGACATCCGCTTTATCCCCTCGGAACACGCGCTCTCGCTCGTCCGGAAGTTGCCTTAGCTTTGGCTGTGGCCCAGGCCTTTCTGCAGCGTTACCAATGCGGCCTCAAAATCTGGGATGCGTATCGGCCGGCGGCAGTGCAGGCCAAGCTTTGGGAAGCGGCACACAACAGTGATTATGTCGCCAACCCTGAAATCGGCGTCGGTTCGCTGCATAGTTGGGGTATCGCCGTCGATGCCACCCTCGTTGATTCATGGAATCGCCCGGTGCGCATGCCAAGTGATTTTGACGATTTTACGCCCGCCGCAATGTGGCGTTACGTGGGCTCCTCTGATGAAATACGCGCACACGTGCGTTTGCTGCAATACGCAATGCACAGGGCTGGGTTTTGGGGATTACGCACTGAATGGTGGCATTTCACGATTGCTGACTGGCAAAAATACTTGCCGCCCGAAAAAGCGAAGAGTGCCGCGCAAGTTTTAGGGACTCGCTGGGAAGGCAGGTTGTGATCGATCCGCTTCGCGCCGAGACGGCAGCCGATTCCATGAATCGGCTGGATCGCCCAGCGCCTTCTGTTGACTTGCCGTGGTAATTGCCTCGTCGTTACTGAAGGAGCTGTCCGCCCTTGGCGGATTAGGCGAGAGCTTAGTCCGCGGTCTGCGGCAGCCGGAGTACGTTCATGTGTTGCTCAACCCATTGCCAGTTTACGGTTTGCTTCTTGCCTGGCTGGGACTGATCATCGCCTTTTTTTTAAGAAGTCGCCGCGCTCAAATCGCAACATTAGCCCTGGTACTTGTTAGCGCTGGGGCCGCGTGGCCGGTCTTTGAATTTGGCCAGCAGGGATATGATCGCGTCCTGTCGATGACCGATGAAGATGGAGAACGCTGGCTCGCTGAGCATCGAGATCGTGGCGAGGACCTGATCTGGATTTTCTACGCGCTCGCGGCTTTGAGCGCCATCGCAATCGCAGCTCCAATAAAATGGCCAAAGTCTTCTGTGCCACTCGTCGCCGCGGTCATTTTGGTCGGCGCAGTGACCTTGGGAACCGGCGGCTATATTGCTTACGCGGGCGGCAAAATTCGGCACCGCGAATTTCGCAACGAACCGCCGCCACCGAAAAAGGCACACGAGGACGAACATTGAGAGTCGTTAAACCGTTGAAGCGTTAAAACGGAAACGCCATTTTCATTCCGAGCGAAGCGGAGAATCTCTGACTATTTCTTCCGACAGCGCCAACGTCACAATCAGCGATGTTTCGCTTCGCTCAACATGACAGCGCGAGACTGCTTCAACGCTTCAACCATTCAACGCTTCAGCGATGCCAACTGAACTCGAGCGCGCTGAGCAAAACGTCGAAACGCGCAGCGAATCTCTCAAGAAACCGCTCGGCCTTTTCGATCTCGTTTTGACGCAAATTCTCTTTGTCGTCGGCTCGAGCTGGGTCGGCGCCGCGGCCAAACTCGGCCAAGCGCACCTTTTCTTTTGGCTCCTGGCGATTTTGCTTTTCTACGTTCCTCAGGCCGCGGTCGTGATTTATTTGAGCAAGCGGATGCCACTCGAAGGCGGCATTTACCAATGGGCCAAGCTCGGCTTCAACGAGTTCGCCGGGTTTATCGTCGCCTGGAATCTCTGGCTGCTTTCGATCACGGTCATTGCACTCGGCGGAATGTTTACGACCACTAACATCTCTTACGCGATCGGCCCGGGTGCCGCGTGGATGCCGGACAGCAAATGGTGCGTGTCGCTGATCAGCGCGGCATTGGTCGGCGGCCTCGGCTGGGCTTGCCTGCGCGGTCTGTCGTTAGGCAAATGGGTTCACAACGTCGGTGCATTTGCGATGCTAATCGTTTACACAGCGCTGATTTTGTTGCCGCTGCTCGGCCTCGCGCGCGGCGAATTGAAAACTTATCAGCCGCTTCAACTCGCGCTGCCCGCGATGTCGATCTTCTATTGCTTCAATATCTTCAGCAAGCTCGCGGTCGGCGCGCTCAGCGGATTTGAATACGTAGCAATTCTCGCGGGCGAAACGCGCGCCCCCGCGCGTGACATCGGACGCTCGGTTCTCATCGCTTCGCCGGTGATCGCGCTGATGTTCACTCTCGGCACGAGCTCGGTGCTCGCGTTCATCGGTAACAATCCGATCGATCTCATTGGTCCGGTGCCGCAAACCCTGCGACTTGGCTTGCAGTCGTTTCCAATCGCCGGCGCGGTTGCGTCCATTGGAATTTTGTTGATGACCACGCGAACGATTTCTTCGACTAGCGTTCACGTGACCGGCAGCTCGCGATTACCGATGGTCGCGGGATGGGACCGACTGCTGCCGAACTGGTTCTCGCGTCTGCATCCGCGCTATAAAACGCCAGTTAATTCGATCGTCTTTGTCGCCGCAATCACGCTGGTGATCGCCATCTCGAGCCAGATTGGCGCCGGAATCCAGGAAGCGTTTCAACTTGTGGATAACGCGGCCAATGTCTTCTACGGCATTGTTTACTTCACGATGTTCGCAATACCGATCTTTGGCGCCGTTGGGATTCGTTCGGGCGCTCCGGTTTGGTTGCGCATCGCAGCGATCTGCGGCGCTGCCGTCTCATTATCCGCGATTTTTTTCACCATCTATCCGATTATCGACGTCCCAAGCCCGTTAAGCTTCGCCGTGAAGATCATCGCCGTAACCGGAATCGCGAACGCGATCGGCGTCGCCATTTTTCTCGTCGGCCAGAAGCGACGGTCGGCAACCTCATCTCAAAACTCGACGGCTTAAAGCCGTTGAGTCTCTAGCCACAGTTCTCATGGACCCAGTGCAGATAATCCGGTAAGCCGCTCGAAACAGGGACGGTGATTATCTCAGGAACTTCATAGGGATGCAATGAGCGCAGTTTTTCCTGGAACGCTGATTGTCTATCCTCGCTCAGCTTGAACAACACGAGCGTTTCGCTTCCGGTTTCGATTTTCTTTTTCCAGCGGTAAATCGATTCAACTGCCGACAAAATATTTGCGCACGCAGCGAACCTTTCACTGACCAATTGATTCGAAATCCGCCGCGCGGTTTCGGCATCCGGGAACGTGCTGAGCGCCAGCAGAATTTTTTCGGCCATCTGCTAGGTGAGAACCGGCGCTTCGCCTCGGCAGATCCAGCCACCGCCGAGAACGACATCATCATCGTAAATCACCGCTGCTTGTCCAGGCGTCACCGCGCGCTGCGGTTTGTGGAGTCGGATGCAAGCGCGATGATTCTCTAATGCCATGACCGTTGCGGGCGTGCCCGGGTGATTGTAGCGAATTTTGACTGTCGCTTGGATTTCTTCGCTGTAGCCGGGATCGTTGACCCCGGCAACAGGATGCCAATTCACGCGATCGATTTCGAACTCATCCACGATTAGGTCGTCGGCGTCGCCCACGAGGACGCGGTTGGTTTCTGGATCGAGCTCAACTACGTAACGCGGTCGCGGTGAACCACCCGGCAATCCCTTCCGCTGGCCTATGGTGAAAAGCTCGATGCCTTGGTGTTCGCCCAGAAAATTCCCAGCAACATCGTAAATCTCGCCTCGATGAAACTCTTTTTCACCGAGATGCGAACGCAAAAATGCTTTATAATCGTTGCCGGGCACAAAACAGATTTCCTGGCTATCGATCTTATCGGCCACTTTCAAGCCTAACGAATGCGCGATCTCGCGGATTTGTGGTTTCGTCATTCTGCCCAACGGCATGAGCGCTCGCCGAAGCTGCGGCTGGCGTAAACTAAAGAGAAAATAGGATTGATCCTTGCGCGGATCGACACCTTTGCGCAAAACGGCTCGGCGTTCGTGATGTTCGATGATCGCGTAATGACCCGTCGCGATGTAATCGCAGCCAAGCGCTTCGGCCTTACCCCAGAGATTGCCGAACTTGAGTTTTTCGTTGCACATCACGCACGGATTCGGCGTTCGACCGGCCTGGTACTCGCTGGAAAAATAATCAATCACCAGCCGCTCGAACTGGTCTGCTTCATCGACGACGTAATGCGGAATACCAAGCGCGTGCGCCACGCCACGTGCATCGGCGATTGCTTGCGGGCCACAACATTTGTCCTCCGCGCGGGAGATGCAATCTTGCGGCCAGACTTTCATGGTAACGCCGATGACCTCGTAGCCCTGTTCGCGCAGCAAATATCCAGCGGCGCTGGAGTCCACTCCACCGCTCATCCCGAGAAGTACGCGTTGCTTATTTCTGTTCATGGGAGCCGAGAATCTCGGTGAACGGCGAAATTGAGTCAATGGAGGTGGATCGGCTTCTCCGAAGACGATGCAAAAATTTTAGCGGCGCTAGCTGCGATTGTTAGCCAACGCGTTGGGGACAACGCGTTCAACCTATACCTTGGCAGCTCGACTAACAAACTCGCTGCCACGGAAAGTGAACCGCCAGGGATAATGCGCGGAGCGCCTGATACCGATTCGCGCATCGGCGACAACCTCTACAGCCATATTTGCGTTGCGGGCAAAACAATGCTGCGGGCCGGCGCACAAATCCATCTCGTGGTGGCGACCGGTAATACCCAGCGCCTGCGTTAGCTTGCCAGGCCCTGAACAGAGGCGCTTCACGTCGTTAACTCCTCGACGTTTTTTCATCCGCTCAATGCCCGTCCTTGGTTCAAGCGCGCGAATCAAAACGAACCCGTTCGCGTCGCCTTTCACCAGCACATTCAGCATCCAATGCATCCCATAATTGAAATAGACATAGGCTGCGCCGGCTCGGTTCCGCTCGATAAAGCTACGCGCGCTCGGGCGTGTGAAAGTGTGCGCGGCCTCGTCATCGATTGCCGCGTATGCTTCTACCTCGACAAGGATCCCCGAGCAATCGCCCCAAATTAGTTCGGCACCAATCAACTCACGCGCGCACGTGATCGGGTCGCGTTTGAAAAAAGAGGCGCGGACAATCTTGTTCGCCATTTGCCCTCGGTGATCCGCTCCTTTTTGTAAAGAGATTAGCTCGACGGCTTATAGTAAACTGGAATCTTCACGTTGCTTTCGACCGGTTGCCCGTTGCGGAACGCCGGGATGAATTTCGCGCCATTAAAATCAGTGATCGCTGCTTTGCCAAAGCCGAGCAGCGGCGGCTCCTCGGATACAACGTGCATGCTTTTCAAATTTCCCTGTGCGTCCACATTGAGCGCGAGTTCCGCAACACCGGTCAGCTGCACCGTGGTTCCCGTCTCAGGATAATTTAGGCCGGTGAATTTTGAGTCCTGGCCGACATACGGTTGTGGATCAATGAAATCGCTTTCCTTGTCCAATTCATCCAGTTCCTGATTGGCGAAAATACGCAGCCGCGGTTTTCCATTCACAACCGCGAATTTTACTGTCCCATAGAAAATGGCGATGACCGGCTGGTGATTGTGAATCGCGGGAATCAACTTCGCATTAGCGAGGCGTTTCAGTAGTTCCTGTTCGAGCAGTGCCGATCCGCGCGTGCCCCGATAGGCGCCGCTTCGAACGACATCGCCGGTCGGCGCCACGAGACAGGAAAACATTACGGCGGCCTCCTTCTGGCCCTTTTTGATCAGATCGGCAGTGTCAATCGTGTTTATCAGTGAATTGGGAGCCGTGCCGATCAATGTTGGCCGGAACTCCGGCAGCGTCGGTTTTGGTGATGGTGATGGTGACCCTGGTTTTGGCGTCTCCGATGACGTGAGGTTAACACCGAGCAGCAAGCCAATAACGCAAAAAATCCCGAGCCGCATGGCGAAATAGGCAAGCAAAAGCCGTTCTTTTTGCAAGAGTGAACTGGTGAAAGGTTATGCCGCGACTGTGAGCGGGATTCTAGCGGCGATTCGATGCACAATTTTGTGGCGCTGAAAATACTCGATGAGCGCGTCGCGCGTTTGCACCGGATGCAGGACGCAATTGGCCTCCGGTCTTTCAAGCAATGCGCGTAGTTTCATGAAATGATGTCCGCCGCTCCGCGAATCAAAGCTGTTGAAGGCGATTACATAATTTTTGTTGCGATCGAGTGGTTGACCGTCAGCCAACGTCATCGATGAGATTCGACAATTGTCAGCGCGGCCTTGTGTTTTCACTTCGAAACCAAGGAGGTTGCGCTTCTCGTGGCTGGTGAACACTTCTTCCATGACAGTTTTTATTTCCTCCGCTGAAAGCTGCGCTGTCACAACATAGTTCTCGTAAGGGATCAGGGTCCAGATCTCATTCAGCGTTTTGGGACCGGCGACCAAACCGGCCTGGTCATCGAACGCTCCATGCATCACGCCATCAACTGCCACATTTCGTTCTAGCATCGCTTCCCTGATCGCCGTGCCAATGAGTCTCTCCACATCGCTGGGCATGCCGGGGCGACTTCGACCACGCAGCGTCTCAGCCAAGTCGCCGACTGGCAATGAAAGCGCAGTGTTCGATTCGGCAAGCTGCGATTTCGCTCGCGAAACTATCACATGATCGGAATGCAACCGATTATCCATCGGCTCACACATTGCTTCGCGATGGAGTAGCTTCTTGGAATCGCGATCAAACAAAAGATCAACGCGCCCCACGTGAATGCCAAAATGATCTGCCTGAGTAAAAAGCACGCCGTTGGTGAGACGACTTGGAATCGCCTGATGCGTGTGACCGGCTATAAACACCGCCGTCTCCGGGAATTCCGACGTCAGAGCCATTACAGTGTTAGCAAAATCATCGCCGCCGCTGCGCATTTTTAATCCCATGTGGCCGCTGAGCACGATCGCATCCGCACCCTCGCTCTTTGCCCTCGCAACTGCACGCCGGACCGGTTCGACGGGATTTTGGAAATCGATACCGCGCGTGAATTCCGGGTGGAGCCAAAACGGCATTCCCGGCGTTGTCACTCCAATGATCGCGAGCTTGATCCCCGCAATTTCCTTCATGATTAGCGGCTGGATCTTCGCAAATGGGTGTTGCAAATCGGAAGATGCGCCGGCCGGCTTTCCATCGAGCACCGTGTTTGAAGCTAACACGGGCATTGCCGATCTCTGCAGCGCGTTGATAAACGTTTCGATTCCCCAATCGAACTCATGATTGCCGACGATCCACGCGTCGTATTTGAGTTGATTAAATAGATCGATCATCAGCTCGCCCTTGTTGCGCAAACTGACGTCCGTGCCTTGATAGACGTCGCCGACATCGATCAAAAGCGAGTTCGAATTTTGCCGGCGCCAACGACGAATTTGCGCCGCACAACGCGCTAATCCGCCGTAATCAGGATTCCCGTTGTAATCGGCGGTGGGCAGGATGTGACCGTGGAGATCGGTTGTGTGCAGGATCGAGATGCAAACCGTATCGGACTCAAGCGCGGCAGCCGCACTAGCCAGGCTTGGGAATGCGCTGAGCAATCCAGCTCGGCCCGCGAGCTTTACAAAATCTCGCCGAGTCCAGAATCCATCCGGATGCAACATCGCTTTAGGTCCTGTAAGGACATACTAGCCGCGTGGGAGCTATCACCTCAATGAAAATGCTGCGACTCGACATGTTGACCGCGTGACCGTTTCAGTGACACTTCGTCATGCTCAACGAAAATTCTATCGCCGATTTCAAAGCAAACCTACGCGGACGATTGATACAGCCGGGCGACAAAGATTACGATGATGCTCGCAAAGTTTACAATGGAATGATCCACAAAAAGCCGCGGATGATCGCGCGTTGCGCAGATGTGGCTGACGTAATTCGCTCAGTAAATTTCGCGAGAGAAAATGACCTGCTTCTTGCGATTCGCAGCGGCGGGCACAATGCGGGGGGCTTGGGGATTTGCGATGACGGTTTGGTCATCGACCTGAGTCCGATAAAATACACGGGGGTCGATCCCGCAGCGCGCACTGTCACGGTCGGCAGTGGATGCACGTGGGGCGATGTTGATCACGCCACGCATGTATTCGGTCTCGCTACTCCGAGCGGAATCATTTCTACGACGGGAGTCGGCGGATTAACTCTGGGCGGAGGAGTTGGACACCTAACCCGTAAATGTGGGCTGAGCATCGATAATCTCGTCTCGGCTGATGTGGTTCTGGCTAATGGGAAATTTGTAAAGGCCAACGCAGATGAAAATTCCGATTTGTTTTGGGCACTTCGCGGGGGCGGCGGCAATTTCGGCGTCGTAACTTCCTTCACGTTTAAGCTGCACCCAATCGATATGATCTACGGTGGGCCAATGTTGTACGAACTGAGCGAAACAGCAAACGTGATGAAGTGGTACCGGGATCTCATTCCCGCAGCACCTGATGATTTGAATGGCTTTTTTGCCTTTTTAACTGTCCCACCTGTGGCGCCTTTCCCCGAGCATCTGCACATGAAAAAAATGTGCGGTGTGGTTTGGGCATACGCCGGACCTCAGGAGAACGCAGAAGAAACATTCGAGCCGATCCGCGCGTTCAAAAAGCCCGCGCTCGATTTTGTAGGTCCGCTGCCGCAGCCTGCCCTGCAAAGCATGTTCGACGCTCTGTATCCTCCGGGGTTGCAGTGGTATTGGCGCGCTGATTTTGTAAATGAGATAAGCGATGAAGCGATTGCACAGCACGTTCGCTTCGGTGAAGCGCTTCCAACAATGCATTCCACCATGCACATGTATCCTATTAACGGAGCCGCATCGCGCGTTGGCAAAAATGATACTGCCTGGAACTACCGCGACGCCAAGTGGGCGCAAGTGATGGTCGGCGTTGATCCAGACCCGGCAAATAACGAAAAGACGATTTCGTGGACAAAGAGTTATTACGATGCGCTACATCCTTATTCAGCCGGCGGAGCGTACGTAAACTTCTTGATGGGGGACGAAGGCGGAGAACGCGTGAAAGCAACCTATGGCGATAATTACGAGCGGCTGGTCTCTATCAAGAATAAATATGATCCTAATAATTTCTTTCGAGTGAATCAAAACATTAAGCCGAGGGAGTTGTAGCGGCGCTTGTGCCAAGCGCCGAGTCGACAATGCCGGGCGTTTGACACAAACGCCCTACAATGGGCAGCGACTAGGCCGATGACTGCTGACGAGCTAAGATCATTGCAGGCGCCTTTGAAAGCGCAATATCGAGAGCGCTCTGAAACCGCATTGGTTACTCTTCGCGCAGAGGGACGGGTCGGCGAAAATATCACCTGCAAAATAGAAACTGGAAAAGCGTGTGTCGAAGCAGGGCTGCACCCAGCGACAGGAGGCGACGGACAGAGCGCATGTTCGGCGGATATGTTGCTTGAAGCGTTAGTAGGCTGCGCGGGCGTTACGCTAAGCGCAGTCGCCACTGCTTTGAATATCCCGTTACGCGGCGCGACGATTCGAGCAGAGGGCGATCTCGATTTTCGCGGTACGCTCGGAGTTTCCAAAGATGTGCCTGTGGGTTTTAAGCAAATTCGATTGCATTTCGACATGGACACTGACGCCACCGAAGAACAGGTCGCAACGTTACTTTGCCTCACTGAGCGTTATTGCGTCGTTTACCAAACGCTGAGTCACCCTGCCGAG
>Ga0137371_10002404_pt1 | contig 14911 bp, 16 predicted proteins | sample SagtaG_7_FD_104919 | JGI IMG/M metagenome (GOLD analysis project Ga0137371, IMG submission 104919) | Vadose zone soil microbial communities from Sagehorn Ranch, Mendocino, California, USA - Sage1_R_40_16 metaG | ecosystem: Environmental > Terrestrial > Soil > Vadose zone | place: USA...
AGGTGAATTTCTGCCTCAACTCTTCAGCGGCACTGATGGGAACAATCAGCGTCGGAGTGCCTGGCTTGTAGGACATGGATATATTAATAAAGCCGGGGCGCTGCCTGCGGTTGAAATCGTTCGCATCCTGAGAAAGCGCCTGACCGATTATGCTCTGGAGGTGGTTGATTCCCACCTGGCGGATATACTCTTGTTGCTCCGGGGTATTCCACTCGGTTGCTTTCGCTTCCTCGCGGCAGATCGGGCAGAACACTTGAGCGTCACTGACCTTATCTTTCCAGTCTTCCATGAGAACCTTAAAGTCCGCCTGACAAGCCTCAGAAGGACATCGCCGGTCAAAATAGCCGTCGTTATCAATAGGGATGGAAATGGGCAACTGACTTCCGCCCTCCATCTTTTTTAGCTCTCGTATAACATTATCAAACATTTACGCCCTCTGTCTCGCTGGGTGAGTGATAAGGTATTATTAGGTGGGTCAATTATACAGGAACGACCCATAAACGTACAAGCAAACAGGCGTTGATGTACGCATGACAAAACGCACAGGATAGGGAGGGGTAGCTGCAAAGTTCCCGGCTCCTTATGGCTGAGTCCAGAAACTCAACGTTAAAAGTACAGCCTGCTGCCGTAATAACCCGTTTTGGGTTTATCCCATAATAGGTTTAGAGTATCCGAAAAATACAGGTAGGGTGCTCTTTATATCTGTGACAAAATCGGTGTTCAGCGGTAAGTATGATCGGTTTCGGCAACTTCTCATAGAAGCGCGAAAACAAGCAGGTCTCACACAAGTGGATCTTTCAGAGCGACTTTCGCGGCCACAGTCTTTTATCTCAAAATACTAGCGTGGAGAACGTCGCCTTGATGTAATCGAGTTTTTCGAGGTGGCAAGAGCCATCGGGGTCGATCCATTCGATTTTCTCCGGGTCGTTGATGATAGTGCCTCTGCTCCAACTTCGGAGAAATATGACGACAAATCCTAGTCCTTCAACGAAGATAACCACATCTTTCGATCAGACAAATTCAAGAGCGTGGTTGAAGACGCCATTCAACTCTTTGCCAATACTCCTGTTCATCCTCTTCCACCGACTCACGGAACAAACCAGAAGTTCGTTAACCGCAGCGCAAGTGACGGGAGCTTTACCTGGTAGTCACCAATACCGCGCTTACTTCCCTGGTTTCCCGCCAGTGGAAAGTGTACTGGCAGAGGGAAGCGGTGTAGCTTGATTAGATGTCTGATCTAATATCACTAACCGACAAGAGGGAGATCCGTTCACTCTTTGAAATAAATACCTCCTTTTTGTGCCGGTTTTGGTATATTTGTAGATTCTAAGCGATATGGTGTGGTAGGATGGCACAGGAGGTATTCTGTGAAAATAGATGTGAGCTTGGTTGATTGGGCTGCTGAGCAAGCGACAGCAATGCTTGCGCCTTTGGGTGAGCGCTGGCTTCATGTTCAGGGAGTTGTTGAGAGAGCACAATGTGTTGGCGAAGTGCTCGATGAGGAGGATCGTTCCTATCTCATAGTTGCAGTATACCTGTCTTTGTTGTTGATATTCTCATACGTCACAAAGCACAACAGGAAGAGCAACGCGCAGGGCTACTTCTATAGCGCCAGCACCTTGCGGAAGGTTTTCCTGCGATTTCTGGTAAGCATCGGCCTGCCTCACATGCGCTTCCACGACCTGAGACACAGCGCGGCAACTATCCTGCTTGCCATGAAAGTTCATCCCAAGGTAGTGTAAGAAATTCTAGGGCATAGTCAAATCACTATGACGCTGGATGTGTATTTTCACGCGCTGCCGTCTCTGCAAGAAGATGTGATGAAACAATGGGATAGTGAGTTTGGCAAGTCGGTTAAAAAACGGAACAGGATGTTGTTTGACAAATAACTTGGCTCTTGCGCAACTTCGACCCTGCAGGCAAACCCCTATTCCACGCTCGCTTTCCAGTGGCATGAAATGAGGCTGTGATGCAAGATGGTATATGGCAGGCTTCCTGCCTCCAGAAGCCATATGAGCCGCTCACACCTTCTACCATTCTTTACTCCTAGAAGAATCCGCACATGTTGATCATGAGCAGCCTGCGCTGCCGCTCTTGTTAGAGCAGTTGGATTGCCTCTTGTGCAGCAGGCAGAGGGCATCCTCCATCACTGCATATGAGACTCCCAGGCGAGAAGCCAGGCTATCCATAATCATGTTAAGTTCCCGGTCAGAGAACCTGTCAGCACTCGCCCCACACAGATCTTTTGTACCGGCGAGGGGTCCCGTCGATCCCACCAGGTAACATGAGTCAGGCTCGATGTCTTCCAGCCCCATCTTCCCCAGGAGACACAACAGGTCAAAAAGTCCGAGTCGCCCAAAACCATGTACATCAAAGCGCTGATACAGTTCACCAAAGCCCTGTTGCGGAGTACTTCCTTCTTCTGAGGCAAAAGCCGCAGCAGGACTCCCCCCATGACGTCCAACCCATGAGACAAAGCTCTTGACCACATCAGCGATCCCGTCAGGCTGCTTTGAGCAGAACTTACGATGGTTTCCGAAGTACAATGTGAGCAGGGCTGCCTCATGTGCCACAAGCTGGTTGATGAAAGCACTGCCCCGAGTGGAGACATGCATCCACGTCCAGCTAGGGCTTGCTCCGAAGGCACACAGAAACCGCCCGGCACTTTCGACTTCGTCAAGCTGCTCAGGATCAACCGATGAACGTCCGAAGTGAGCTGCCAGGAATGCACGCCAGAGTGCTTCATCCACATTGCCCAACCTCTGAGCCTGCTCGATAAAGCGCAGGATGTCTAGCCCGCCCCGGATTTGCAAGCGCCTCTCACCCTTCATCAGCAAGTTAGCGAAGGGCTCCACCAGATTCTGTGGTGGTTCGATCCCACGTAGAGCTAGCTCGGCCAAGATTGTACCCACATACTTTTTCCGCTCTTCTTTTTTTTCATCGTTAGTCATAGATTACATCCCTTTTTTAACATAATTTTCCATCATAACGTAATTTTCCATAAGGAACGCACTACCAGCCTGCCAGAGGACGTTTTCATAGTAGAGCATACTCGGGTTCCTTGTCAACAATTCACCAATGTTTTTTGGAGCATCGTGCCTCGCAAAAGCGTTTGACTGCTCTCCTCACTCTCGACGAGAATATCCTTGTCGTGCAAAAGAAACAGGGTAGGCACGTATGGCTGCTAGCAGCAGGAATCTATCAAGATGAACACAGAGGAGAGAGATGGATCCCAATATCATTGACAAAAACAGACAATCACCTTTCGTCATGATCAATAGATGTATCAATATAGAGGCAATTTGGTTAAGAGGAGGAGTGCGATACAATGCAGAATCGGAATCCGAAGAAACCGAAAGAAGTAGATACCAAACAGGCAGCGATAGCGAGCGTGGCAGAGAAAGGATGGATAGTAGGGCAAGATGACTGCCGGGTGATACTCGTACTACCTGGCTCAAGGGAGACACCTGAGATTGGGCTAGGTTGGACATCCGAAAGGCTTCCTAGGAAAATCGCCTGCTGCTAACGCTTCTGCAGAAGATAGCCGATTTTCATGCTTCTCTCTGTCCGTAGAGACATGACGCTTTTCCTTGAATTAGCGAACGTATGCAGGAGCCTTTAATCAGGTCAAACGACATAGATAAAGCGGTTGCTACAGCGTTGCTACATTTTTCAGCAATTTGGCAGTTGTAGCAAGGAGTAAAAGGATAAATAAAATGAGGTAGGAAGCCTTTTCTGGAGAACTTTTCCTACCTCGTTTGTGCGGTCGGGGCGAGAGGATTTGAACCTCCGACCACCTCAACCCCATTGAGGTGCGCTACCGGACTGCGCTACGCCCCGTTACTGGAACAACAGCAGTATAGCAGAAAGACCGGCTTTTCGTCAAGGACTGGTTGACTCGAGCATTTGCCCAAAACGTATAATGTATAGAAAGTGTGAATTACGGAGAATATCTATTGAGGCTCACTACACCGTGTTCCTCAACATGGAAGGACGAAGAATCATGGCGCAAAACCAGGGGAACCAAATGAGTCAGGTAGAGATGCAACAGTGTATTCAAGACTGCCTGAACTGTAGCGACGTTTGCTTGCAGACAGCTACAAACTGTCAAAAAGCAGGAGGCGATCATGCAAAGCCCGAACATATTTCAATGCTGCAAGACTGCGCTGAAATGTGTCTGACAACTGCGCACTTCATGCAGAACAATTCTCCGCTCAGTGGTTCCATTTGCCAGACATGTGCCCAGGTGTGTAATCACTGCGCTGGGGAATGTGAACGGATGGGTGATACAGATTGCGCTAATGCCTGTCGCAACACTGCCTGGTCCTGCGAACAGATGGCAAAGCTCATACCGTGAGTTTTATTTATATGGAAGCGAAGGCAATCGAATCGCAGCTATTGTCAGATGTGTATGCAGAGGTACAGCAGCGTTTCGAGGGGTTTGACGATCCTGCCCACAACTGGCAACACATCCAGCGAGTGTATAAGCTCGCCTTACATATCGCCCAGCAAGAGAACGCAGACCTTTTTATCGTCGGTATGGCGGCGTTGATGCACGATCTGGGTCGTCTCTCAGATGATAAGACAAAGCATCATGCCGACCTCTCGGTGTTGAGCGCTCTCGAAATACTCTCTGCCTATCACCTCACGCCTGACACACAGGAAGCGATCTTGCATGCCATTGCTGCCCATAGTTTCAGTTTAAGCGTCGAGCCTCGTACACTGGAAGCGAAAGTCTTGCGGGACGCTGACCGGCTCGATAGTCTTGGGGCCATTGGCATCTTACGCTGGGCCATAACAGGGACAATTCAACGCACTCCTCAAACGCAATCCTATCACCCTGACGATCCATTTGACGAATGGCATACACCCGATGATCGTCGCTATATGCTCGACCACTTTTTCACGAAATTGCTCAAACTGAATAACACGATGTCCACACAAACTGGCCGTGCCCTGGCTCAGCAGCGCACAGCTTTTATGCACACCTACTTAAATGAGTTTAGACGAGAATTGGGAATATTATGAACTGCTCGCCTTTATGTCTGTCAATTGTTCTGCATGCATACGATCGTGTGTTGGCAAAATGTTCACCAACTGGTAGAACTTGAGCTGGCCCCGGTTGGGATGACGAAATGGCCGCTCCCAGGCATCGACTGGCAGACTCGCCAGGTACTCGAAAAGCTCCTCGCGGCGTGCTGCCATCCCTGCCAGGACTGCATCCAGTGACACCGGCGGCTCGGAGGCACGTGTCAGGGCTGGCGTCTCTTCTTCGGTGGCTATGATGAGAGGGTTTTCTTCATTCTGTACGACCCGCATCTGTTCCAGAGCCAGGCCGTCAGCAATGTAGCGGTGATTCGCAAGCTGAAGAGGAGACCACTCATCCCCAGCAGATTGCCTGGTCAGCTCGTCTTTACTGAACTTGGCCAACTGCTCCATGAACTCTACTCGAGCGGCTACCATCTTGCGTCGCACCTTATCAAACGGATTCTCCACTTTAGCCATAGGTCCCTCCAACAGCTTATTCTTCGTGTTTCACCAGTCGGTTATATAAACGCTCCAGCTCTTCCTGGTTATTAAAGTGTAGGACAAGTGTCCCCTTGCCTTTCGTATTACGCTTCAGATCAACCTTCACCATGAGCGCGTTGCGGAATTGCGTTTCCAGGTCTTCTATCTCAGGGGAGCGTCGTGGAGGAGATGCGGTGACTCCTTGTATGGCAGCAGCGCGTTCCGCCGCTTTGATACGCGCAGCCAGTTCCTCTGCCTGGCGCACATTCAATTTCAAAGCGATGATTTTGCCCATAGCCGCAATTTGATCTTCCTCACGCGCAATACCGACCAGCGCTCGCGCATGTCCCTCGCTGAAATGCTCAGGCTGGTTGATCAATGCTTCTCGCACCTTTGGGACTAATGTTAGCAGGCGCAGGGCGTTTGTGATGGTTGTGCGATCCTTTCCTACAGCTTTGGCAACCATCTCCTGGGTCAGCCCAAATTCCTGGATCAGCGTCTGATATGCCAGCGCCTCCTCAATAGGGTTCAGATCAGCACGCTGGATGTTCTCGATCAGCGCTAATTCGATCATCTCTTGTGGTGTCGCTTCTTTGACAATCACCGGGACTTGTGTCAAACCCGCCAGGCGTGCAGCCCGCCAGCGCCGTTCACCAGCAATAAGCTGAAATTGTACGACGCCAGCGTCTCCGGGTTCATTGGCAGCCTCAACTGGCTGGTTTTCAGTGACAAACCAGGGGTCGGTCTCTGCCGCCTTTGGACTGGTGCCGGGTGTAGCATAGTCTGTGTTCAGGCGCGTAACCACCAGTGGTTGCAGGAGTCCATACTCTCTGATTGAAGCGCTCAACTCTTGCAGTTTAGGATCATCCTCGGTGAGAGGCCTGCGCGGTTGACGCGGGTTGGGTATGATAGCTTCGATGTCCACCTGCAAGATGCTATGCTCATCAACACGCGAAGGTTGATGGGCAGCTATTACCTCTGATGCGCCGGCTATCAAAGCATCCAATCCTCGGCCCAGTCCAAACTTCTGCTTAGCCACGAGCCATCACCTCCTCTGCTAATGAGCGATAAGAGAACGCTCCCGGAGAGGACGGATCATAATCAAGGATTGACTGTCCATAGCTGGGAGCCTCACTTAAACGAACATTGCGGTTAATAATCGTCTGAAACGCCTCTTCAGGAAAGTGGATACGTACTTCCCGTACAACCTCTCCTGCCAGGCGCGTGCGTGGATCGAACATGGTCAACACAACACCCGCTATATATAGTCCGGGATTTAGCTTGTTCTTGATCATCTCGATGGTGTCCAGCAGGTGACTCAGGCCTTCCAGGGCCAGGTACTCACACTGGATAGGAATCATCACAGCATCTGCAGCAACCAGGGCATTTACGGTGAGGAGCCCAAGTGAGGGAGGACAATCTATGAGGATATAATCGCAGCGCTGGCGGATTGGTTCCAGCACGTGGCGCAGCCTGCTCTCGCGTGCCAGCGCTCCGACCAGTTCGACCTCGGCCGCAGCCAGGTCTACAGTACAGGGAGCAACCACAAGTTCGCGCCGTTGCGTTGGCACAATCACATCAAAAATGGTTAACTCATCATCTTGTTGCACCAGCAGGTCGTAGATAGTATTTGGCCGGATGTTCTTTGCTGCTCCAATGCCGCTGGTGGTATTTGATTGTGGGTCCATATCGACGAGCAACACCTTGCGGCCCGCGGCTGCCAGATATGTAGCCAGATTGATAGCGGTAGTGGTTTTACCAACCCCTCCCTTCTGATTGGCGATTGCATAAACTTTTGACACAGGCTGTTTCCGTCCCTTTCATCTGACCATGCCCGTTTGCATGTTGCTCTATCTTATGTCATGCAAATTGTATGGACATTGTAACAAATGCTTGGATGAGAAGCAACTAAATTTTTCACGCGTTGGATAGTAACAGCATTTCTCATCTCGTCAGACATCAATCGCATTTGACACGTCCGCCCATCACGCCATACAATCTAGACATAACGTCTCTATGCCATCGATACTAAAACACAAAAGAAAGTCTCTTAATATGCAACAATCTTCCCCGGTGCAGCCTCAACAGCAGGTTGAGCCTCTTCCCGAAGCTCGGGAGGGTGCTTCTGGCATCTGGAAAATCACCTTACCTATTCCCTTTCCGCTGCGAACCGTCAACGTTCATGCCCTCACCGGCAATGATGGATGGGCACTGGTTGACGCCGGCATGGGTATGCCTGACTCTCGGTCAGCTTTCTGGGCAGGGCTACAACGTATCGGACTTAGCCTTGATAAGCTACGTGCCATCGTCCTCACTCACCATCATCCTGACCATATTGGTCTTTCAGGAGAGCTACAGGAACAGAGCGGCGCGGCGGTCTACATGCATCCCATTGATGAAGCCGGTGTGCAGATCATCTGGTCAGGCGCTATGCCTGAGCGCTTCAGAACCGTCTCTCAATTTTTCAGACAGCATGGTCTACCTCCTACCGATTTCTGGTTTACCAAGGTGGACCCGGAGGTTATGCGCAACATCATTCGCGTTCCACCGCATGAAGCGATTACGCTGGTTGAAGATGAGGAGTATCTCGACCTTGTGGGCGAACGTTACCGCGTGATCTGGACACCTGGACACTCCGATGGGCATATATGTCTCTTTCGAGAACGTGATGGTGCCTTCCTGGTGGCCGATCACGTCCTACCACGCATCACACCGAATGTTGGCCTCTACTCTGAGCGTGACCGCGAGAATCCCCTGGGCGACTATCTGAACTCACTGGCAAAGGTTGCGAATCTGCCGGCCAACATCGTTCTTCCAGGGCATGGGGAACCATTTATTGACCTGGCAGGACGTACTGCAGAAATCATAGAACATCATAGGCAGCGCGAAATGCAGATTTTAGCCTTGCTCGATGGACGACCACAGCATGCTTACCAGCTTGCAGAACAACTCTTTGGGCACCGTTTGCAGAACAGTGAGGCGCGCCGCATGGCGGTTGCCGAGACTCTCTCGCACCTTGAGTATCTCCGTTTCGCTGGACAGGTCGAGCAATATCGTACTACAGATGGGCTTATCCTGTACACCATCCTGTAGGGGCGCGATTTATCGCGCCCCCCGCCGATGATGAACTTTACCGACCAAGTCCGGTCATAGGTTGTCATCCTGAGCGCAGCGAAGGATCTCGGTGCCCGGCCAGACCGATCCTTCGCGGAGTTTACCCTGAGCAAAGCGAAGGGCTCAGGATGACATTACCGATCTTGGTTGGTAAATCTCATAATCGCGCCCAATAGGCATCAACCTAAGTGACCTAACAATGTCATCCTGAGCGCAGCGAAGGATCTCTGTGCCCATCGCGATAGACCCTTCACGGAGTTTACCCTGAGTGAAACGAATGGGCTCAGGGTGACAAAACCTTGCCAATCTTGGTCGGTAAACTTCATATCGTGTCCCTGATCGATCGCGCCTGTCATCACGCGCGATTTCGCGTTTTTATGAACGAATTTTCTAACTGCTCGCTTGCTATAAAGCGGCTTCTCATCTATCTCGGACGTATGGGGCTAGTTCTAAAGCACTCTCAGACCCTTGAATTCCATATAATCCCATGCTATACTCCTTTACGGCAGTGAGTTGTAAAGCCGCTCTACAGGCCCAGCAGTAAAATAATTGGGATGAGAAGCGGCGTGTGTCGATCGTTGTAAGGAGGATTTCGAACCCATGGCTACAAAATCTACAAAACCAAGCATTATTGGACGTCAGGAACTTGCCAGGAGCATTGCTAACAAGGTAGGACTGACCCAGAAAAAGTCCGGCGAAGTGTTAGAGGCAACTCTCGATGCCATCCGCGATTCTCTAGAGAAAGGTAGCGAGGTACGTCTTGTTGGCTTCGGCTCTTTCAAGGTACGCACGAGTGCGGCCCGCAAGGGAGTTAATCCCCGAGACCGCAAGCCTATCCAGGTGCCCGAAAAGAACCGGGTACGTTTCTCCGCCGGTAAAGAACTCTCGGACGCCGTTCTTAAGAAGAAGTAATAGTGGGGGCAGAAGACTGCCCTTACACAGTGTTGTTCCTCGCTGCCATTCTTTCTACTGCCCCTTGTGGGTATTGGTGAATGCCTGCATCAGGTGACCAGGAGAGTCACTTGATACCTCGTCACCAGTTCCTGCAAGGGGTCGCCATTTTTGGCGGTTCATTGTAATCGGCCTCATACTATACATGTTATCTGAGATAGAGTAAAATAAGAATCACAGAAACATCACCACGTGGTGAACATAAAGGCCTCATTAAGGACGTATCGTTACAAGGATGTATAATCAGTCATCATCAAACAGCAAAAGAAAGAGGGGCCTATGGCGATCAGCAATGTGACGCTTGCGGGTCTTACCCAGGCACAACTACTGGAAATGCATTATTCCATGATCATGCTTCGGCGCTTTGAAGAGAAGGGCGCAGAGGAATATACACGCGGCAAAATAGCTGGATTTATGCACCTTTACATAGGTCAGGAAGCTGTCGGCATAGGGTGTATTAGCGCACTACGCCCTGACGACAAGATTTTGGCCAGTTACCGTGAGCACGGGCTTGCAATTGCCAAGGGCATGGATCCAGGAGTCGTCATGGCAGAACTTTTTGGTAAAATTACTGGCTGCAGTAAAGGCAAAGGCGGCTCTATGCATATGTGGAGCAATGAGCTAGGGTTGCTTGGAGGGAATGCGATCGTCGCAGCACAGATGCCAATGGCCTCGGGTGTAGCCCTTGCCATGCAATATCAAGGCCTTGATACCATCGTGGCATGTTTTTTTGGTGACGGTGCTGTCGATGAAGGAGCTTTCCACGAATCGCTTAACCTGGCATCCATCTGGCATTTGCCTGTCGTCTATGTTTGCGAAAATAACCAGTACTCGATGGGCATGGCTGTGCAAAAGGCCTGGGCGGTTGATTCGCTGCTCCCGCGCGCCGCGGCTTATAATATCCCCTATGAGCAGGTTGATGGTATGGACGTGATCAAGGTCTATGAAGCCATGAAACGTGCCGTCGAGCGAACGCGCAGCGGAGAGGGCCCATCATTACTGGAGATCAAAACCTATCGCTTCCGTGGCCACTCTATGACAGACCCGGCCTATTATCGTACCCGCGAGGAAGAGCAGCAGTGGCGTAGCACGCGAGACCCTATCGGTATCTTTGAGAAGAAATTGCTCGAACTTGACCTGGCAACCCAGGCCGAATTTGACCAGAACGATGCAAGGGCTACCCAGGTGGCCGAAGACGCCGCCGAATTTGCCGATAACAGCCCTGAGCCTGCGCTGGAAGAACTCTATACCGACGTTATGGCTGATAATTCCACCGCGCTCAGTTACCGTTACGAGAGGAAATAGCAATTATGCGCACCATTACATATCGTGACGCGCTGCGTGAGGCCATCCGTGAAGAGATGCAACGCGACGAGCGCGTTTTCATTATGGGTGAAGATATCGCAGGATATGGCGGCACTTATGCCGTTTCTAAAGGACTCTTTGAAGAGTTTGGTGAAAAGCGCGTGCGCGATACCCCTTTAGCGGAAGAAGTCATTACGGGAGCCGCTATTGGTGCCGCCCTGGGCGGTCTACGTCCCATCCTTGAACTGATGACTATCAATTTCAGCCTCCTGGCCAGTGACCAGGTCATCAACAACGCGGCTAAATTCCGTTACATGTTTGGAGGGCAGCCAGAAATACCTCTCGTTATACGTATGCCTGGGGGCGGGGGAGCCCAGCGAGGCGCACAGCACTCGCAAATGTTGGAGTCCTTGTATGGCCATATTCCCGGTCTCAAGGTCGTTATGCCTGCCACACCCTATGATGCCAAAGGGATGCTCAAGTCAGCAGTTCGCGACCTCAGTCCAGTGCTGTTCATTGAGCATGAATTACTCTACAATGTGAAAGGCGAAGTTCCCGACGAAGGCGTTGATTATACAGTACCCCTCAATCGCGGAGAGGTGAGACGCGAGGGCCAGCATGTGACAATCATTACCTTCTCGCGTATGGTGCATGTCACCTTGCAAGCCGCCGAAGATCTGGCCAAAGAAGGCATTCAAGCAGAAGTAATCGATCTCAGAAGTATCCGGCCCATCGATATCGACCTGGTCCTTGACTCGGTGAAGAAGACCAATCGCGTTGTAATTGCCGAGGAGGGATGGAAATACTATGGGACAGGCCAGGGTATAGCCGCGCTAATTTACGAATATGCCTTCGATTACATGGACGCGCCGATTCAGCACGTGACTAGCGCCGATGTACCTATGCCCTACTCCAAAGTGTTGGAACGCGCCGCGTTGCCTGACAATAGTTATATCGCGAATGCTATCAAAAGCATCGTGCCACCCGCGCTGGTCCGTAGTTGATCTGGAGTACGATAATGAAAACTGTTGAAATGCCCAAAATGGGCGATACAATGGTAGAAGGCAAGATTCTTCACTGGCTCAAGCATGAGGGCGATCCAGTAAAAAAGGGAGAGTCGCTTGCGGAGGTCGAGACAGATAAGGTCAATATCGAGATAGAGGCGTTTGCCAGTGGTGTGCTGCGTAAGATACTTGTTCCTGAGGGCAATTCAGCGCCTGTCGGCTCAGGTATCGCATTAATCGGTGCGCCAGATGAACCTCTGCCCGAGGGCATGGGTGGCAACGGCTCGGCTAAAGTCCCCGTCTCTACTCCAGTAGACCTGGCAAAGGGCGAGAAAACCCCGGCGGCGGCTGCACAAAAGCCTGGGCAGCTCCTGAGAGAGGAAACTGGACCGGCATACTTGCAAGGAGCACCTCAACAGGCGGGTGTACAACCTGCACCTTCTCCAATAGGAGAGGAGCGCATCTTTATATCCCCTATCGCGCGCCGCCTGGCCGAAGAGCATCAACTGGACTATACGCGCATTCACGGTACAGGACCCAATGGACGCATCATCAAGATGGATATCGACGCAGCGCTGGCACAAATGCAAGCTGTACCAGCTGCGCCAGTCGCTCCCCAGCCAGAAGCAGCTCCGGTCGCTCCTCCCGCACCAGAACCAGTCCAGGTACCTGCGCCCGAACTTGCTCCAGCGCCCATTGAGACAGGCGAAGCGGTTGAGATACCGCTCACGACCATGCGCCGCACCATAGCCAGGCGCCTCGGTCAGAGCTGGCAGGTAGCGCCGCACTTCTATGTCACCAGCGTCATTGACACTGGCAAACTTGCAGACCTGCGGCGGCAGATCAATGAGTATGCGGAAAAAGATCCTGCTCCCGTGAAAGTCAGCTTCAACGACCTGGTCATTAAAGCGGTAGCACTGGCGCTGCTACGCATGCCACAGGTCAACGTCTCGTTCGCCGAGGATCGTCTCATCCAGAAGAAACAGGTACATATCGGCATGGCCGTGGCCCTCGAGCAAGGTCTCATCGTACCCGTGCTACACAACGTTGACAGGCAGGGCATACTTGACATCGCGCGTGAGTCGCACCGTCTTGCCGAAGCAGCCCGTACCGGCAAGCTGCGCCCCGAAGATCTGAGTGGCGGCACCTTCACTATAAGTAACCTGGGCATGTTTGATGTAGATAGTTTCACCGCCGTCATCAATCCGCCAGAGTCTGCTATTCTTGCGGTTGGCTCAATCACCCCCACGCCTGTAGTTGTGGATGGCCAGGTCGTAGTGCGCGATCGTATGAAAGTAACGCTCTCATCTGACCACCGCGCTATCGATGGAGCGACTGCCGCGCGGTTCTTGCAGGAGGTCAAGCGCTTGTTGGAGGAGCCGTTTGGCTTGCTGCTCTAGATGGAAGAGATCTTCATGTCTACGTACACTATTAACGGCGTGATACTGTCGCTATTGCGAGGAAATATTGTGGAAGTACAGGTGGATGCCATTGTCAACGCCGCAAACTCTGGACTGAGAGGCGGCGGTGGCGTTGATGGCGCAATTCACCGTGCTGGCGGGCCGGGCATTATGGAAGAATGTCGTAAGATTGGTGGCTGCCCCACTGGCAGCGCCGTGGCAACAACGGCAGGAAGACTGCCCGCAAAATACGTCTTCCATGCCGTCGGCCCTATCTACAGCGGCAGCCAGGACGATGAACGCCTGCTGGCGAGCGCCTATCAAAGCTGCCTCAACCTCGCCGAGCAATATCAGGTCACAAGCATTGCCTTTCCCTCGCTCAGCACAGGCATCTATGGCTATCCATTGGAGTTAGCGGCTCCTATTGCGCTGCGCACAATCATTGAGCACATTAAGAAGCCCACAAGCCTCCAACAGGTGCTCATGGTCTTGTTTGGTGAGACCGCATATAAGGCCCATGAGCAGGCCCTAGCTGAACTTATGCACCAATAACTGACATAAGCGTAGGGGCCCAATTATGGACATTGACACAATAATCCGGCCATCCGTAGGGGCCGATTTATCAGCCCTCGGTGGCTGTTCCGATACCCCGATTTAAAAGTTAATGTTCATTATCGCGCCCAATAGGCATGAACCTAAGTTCCCTACCCGTCTCATCCTGAGCGATCTCCCAGTGTCATCCTGAGCGAAGCGAAGGATCTCGTCCTCATTTGCGCACACCCAGACCATGTTCTGCTTCTCCCATGCGAGAGCTGCGCACCCATAAGGCTCTTCAAAGGAGAACACACAGACGGAGTGGCTGGATGCCATCTACACCTTGACCGAAGGCAATCCCTTTTTCATTGAAGAAGTCCTCAAATCGCTGATCGCGACTGGAGAGATCTCCTTCATTCATAGGATCTGGGAACGCAAGCCGCTGAGCATGTTGCACATCCCCCGGAGCATTCAGGATGCGGTGCAACAGCGGAGCAACCATTTGAGTGAGTCTGCCAGGCAACTCTTGGTCCCAGGCCGTCCACACGGTTTCGGGTTACATCAGCCCAAAACTACCAAAACTAGAAAGGAGAACGAAACATCGTTCGTCGTTAACTTCGCATTGGCTGTTCAGACAGGTCCTCCACAAACCAGGGCCTAAGTCTGGGTCTGGCTGGCATGGTAAGCATTGGGGAAGACATCTCTCTGGTGGTGGTCCTCCTTCTCCAAAAAGCCCACCTAAAACTACATCCACACACCAGTCCTGGCAATCCTCGTCTCCCTTGCACAAAGACTTGCAGTAGCCTTCTGGAGGTCGTTGCGGCACAACGTCTCCGGCTACAGTATTAAAAGTCCCAACCATGCGATAGTGCCGACTCGTCCTATAGAGCGAGGCTTCTTCAGTAAAGCGACGATCTCTGGTTTCTTTCTCGGTTCCTGTCTTGCCTAAAAAAGGTGTTAGGGAGCGAGTGTCACGATATATTCCCCATCCCAGAAGTAGTCGCAGTAATTGGCTGATCCCGAATGGGGATAGGCATCCGAGTATTCACAATAGTAGCAAAGATGCCCATCTTCTGAACAATCTACCTCGGCATC
>Ga0137371_10002407_pt1 | contig 14908 bp, 10 predicted proteins | sample SagtaG_7_FD_104919 | JGI IMG/M metagenome (GOLD analysis project Ga0137371, IMG submission 104919) | Vadose zone soil microbial communities from Sagehorn Ranch, Mendocino, California, USA - Sage1_R_40_16 metaG | ecosystem: Environmental > Terrestrial > Soil > Vadose zone | place: USA...
GAGGGCAACCTATGGCGAAGCAGGATCGACGGCAGCGAGCGCCTCCAGCTTACCTTCGCTCTGGTGCAGGGCTCGCTACCCCGCTGGTCGCCCGACGGCAAGCAGATTGCGTTTCAAGGCATAACACCTGACAAGCCTTGGACGATGTACCTGATCTCCGCCGACGGCGGTCATCCCGAGGAAGTGGCGTCGGGCGGCGGCGGAGACACTGACTGGTCGCCCGACGGCCAGTCGCTCGTCTTTGGGGATACCGCGCCCGCGCCCTTCTGGGAGCCGGGACCCTCCCGCAGGCTCGCCATCCATGTGATGGACTTGAAAACGCGCCAGGTCTCGACGCTCCCGGGTTCCGAAGGGCTCTATTCGCCGCGCTGGTCCCCTGATGGGCGCATGATCGCCGCACTGCGGGCCGGCCCGGAGACCTTGCTAGTTTTCGATCTCACCACACGGAAATGGACCGAGCTGCAAAAAATCTACATGGGCTGGCCAAGCTGGTCGCGGGATTCGAGGTACCTTTATTTTGATTCGCCAGTGGGTGAGCCCGGCTTCTATCGTGTGCGGGTCGCCGATCACAAGCTTGAAAAACTCTTCAGCCTGAGGAACGTTCGTTTCGCGGACCCGGGCAACAACTGGACGGGCTTGGCCCCGGATGATTCCCCTTTGCTTCTGCGCGACGTGGGCAGCCAGGAAATCTACGCCCTCGACTGGGAGGCCCCTTAGCGATTGCCCCGGCTGACCTCTGTACGGTTGGAGACAGCTTCTAGAACCAAACCTCGAAGCTCAGGAGGAACCCTCTCATGAAAGAGATTATCGCGAGCCTGCTGGAAAGCTACGAGCGAGGCAAGGTCAGCCGCCGCCAATCGATCCAGGGCCTCGCGGCCATCGCGGCCTCAGGGCACACCGTGCCTGCCTTCGGGTCTACCTTCGTCGGACTTAACCACATCGCAATACGTGTAACCAATGTGCAGCGCTCCCGAGACTTCTACCAGAAGCACCTTGGTGCGCCCGTAATCCATGAATCGGAAACGAACTGCTTCCTTGGCCTCGGGAAGAACTTCCTGACGCTCTTCCAGAACCAGACTCCGGGCCTGGACCATTTCTGCATCGCGATCCAAAACTTCAACGCCGATGCGGTCATGGAAGACCTAAAGCGACAGGGGCTCAATCCAAACCGGCCTGCCCTTCGAATGCAAAGGGCTCCAGGTGGCTCGTGAAGTTGAGTCATACGCGAGATCGACCTCGGCACGTCTAATAGTTATGTGGTCAACCTATGGGCGGAGGCGAAGGTCCGACAAATAAAATATCCGAGTTACGTCATATCGGATTCTGCCGGGGCCCGTCTCCGAATTCTAGAACAGAGGATCGCCGCTCTGAGAGGTAGTGGCGCCTTGACGCCTGAATCTTGCAACGCATTTGCCAACCGGCGAGAATCCGATTTTGTCTTCCATTCAATAAAGATCGAAGGTAGCGGTCTCACACGCGGATTCTTTGCGCTCTTCGCGTCTTCGCGGTTATTCCGGACAGCGCTTTCACCGCTAAGACGCGAAGGACGCAAAGAAAACGCTAAGCAGATAGTTTGGTTGCGGTTGGGTTCTTACTGCTGTTTTAGCGCATCGACCTTTTCTCTGGATCCAAACACAACCAGCCTGTCGCCAACCTGAAATTTTGTGGAGCTGTCCGGAATCATCCGGATCTCTCTTCCTCCGCCGTCGGTCCGTCGAATTAAGAGGACCGAAACGCCATAGTGTTCTCGAAAGCGGGATTCGCCAATCGTTCGGCCAACGAGTGTTGCGGGCACAGGCACATTGTCGATCTGATGGTCCGGCGGCAATTCAACATACGTCGGGCCGCTCTGCGGTCCCTCCTCAGTTTCGAAGCGCGCAAGAAGGGAACGGCGGTGAAGTACCTCGAGAGAGTAGACACCCAGGATGTCGCGCCTGGAGATGGTCCCGATCAACTTGTGGGAGTCGCGGCCCCCCAGCACAGGAAGATGCTCGGCCTCCTGTACCCAAAAACGGTCCAGCACGTGGTCGAGGTGCTCCCATGGCACCGTAGTTTGAAAATTGCTGTTGGCGAAGTCCGTCGCCCGAAACTGGGAGGGGTCCTCGACTTCGCGCAGCGCCCGATTGGCATCGTGCAAACTGACGACGCCTTCGAATCGTCCATCAGGGCCGACGACATACAGGTGATTGCGGCGAGTGGCGATGAATCGATCGAGAAGTTGAGGCAACGGAGTGTCAGCGGGAACAGTCATCTGCTCCGAACGCATAACATCACGCACTGTCAGCGTTCGCATCACGGCAGCCTCCCCTCCCTCGGCCCACGCGCTCCTTTTACGGCTCAAGGCCTCCGTGTAGACCGACTCGAGACTGAGCCCTTTGGCGACAAGGCTCGCCGCCACCGTGGCCACCAGGAGAGGCAACGTAATGCTGTAATTCAGGGTCATTTCGAAGATCATCAAGACGGCGGTGATGGGCGCATGCGTTGTGCCTGCAAGCAAACAACCCATCCCCGCGAGAGCGTAAGCCTTCGGCACCGCGGTTGCCAGGGGGAAGAGCCTGTGTACGATCGAACCGAAGGCATCTCCCAACACCGCGCCCAGGAAAAGCGTCGGCGTGAAAACTCCGCCAACGGCGCCGGAACCCACGGTGACAGACGTGGCCACAAGCCGAAGCGCCAGAAGCGTGAGAGCCAATCGTGGTCCCCATTCTTCCTGGAACAGATCGCGGATGGCCTCGCGGCCGTTTCCCACCACCTGCGGGAATCCGAGGATTACGATACCCACGATAAGTCCTGCCAGTGACATGGCGACCGGCCGCGGGAGACGGCTGCGCCGGAAGAGCAGGAAGGAGGCGCGCAGCGCTTCAAGAAACACGGCCGCGGTCACGCCGCCCAGCACCCCGAGAAGCATATAATTAAGGATTTCCCATCTGCTGGCCAACGCGAACTCGGAAACCTGGAAAACAGGCGTCGCTCCAAATACCGCGCTGGATAGGAGTGTCGCCACCACTGAAGCAAAAACCAGCGGCGCGAAGACTTCCAGGGCGAAGTTGCCGACTATGATCTCCATCGTGAAGAAGGCTGCCCCGATCGGAGTATTGTAGGCGCAGGCGATGCCGGCCGCGACTCCGCATGCCACAAGAATCCGAAGGTGCCGCGTAGGAAATCCCAGATAACGCCCGGCGAACGAAGCTACGGCCGCCGCGAGCAGGACCATCGGACCCTCGCGGCCGATGGGCCCTGCCGAGGCAGTGGTCAGAAGCGAGGATAGCGACTTGACGAGAGCCGGGCGGAGGTGGAGGACACCGTCGCGCAAGAGTACGGCTTCAAGGATGTCCCACCCACGCACGGGCCCCAACCAGCGGGTTCCAAACGTCAAGACGGCGCCGGCCAGGAACGAACCCGCGACGGGCACAACAATACGCCACCATAGAGGCGCCTGCGCAACGGCGTGGACCAGATTCGGGTCTGCCGGCCAGATCAGTCGAGGTAAGCGCGTGGCCAGGAAACGGAAAACGATTGCACCGCTTCCCGACAAGATTCCAACCGCCACGGCACCGAGGATCACTCTAGGGTGCCCGATGGTCAGAAAACGTCCCCTGACATCCGTAACTTCCACGGCCCAATTCTATTACGCTATCGTCACCAGCCAAAAGCATTTGGTGTTCCCTCAGTCAACGGCTTGGCCCGCAAAAGAAACAGCGAGAGCGCAGAAAAAGAAATGACAAATGACCAATGACCAATGAAAAATGACCAATGGCAGTTCGTTGTCCGGACCTCTGACTTCTATTTGTCATTGTTCATTTGCCATTTTGCCATTTGTCATCTGTCATCTGTCACGCTGCCAGCTTCCAGCGTGCTCTGTGTGTCCGACACTGGGCACGCAGGATGCGTGCGCTCCCAGGGGCACGGAGAAAAATCCTTTCCCGCTAGCGAAGGTTTTTCGGCTAGCACAGAGCGCCAGGGTTTCTCCGTGTTTCCGAAGAGCCGCATCCGAGCTGCTGATCTGCGCGCGTTTCCCGGCAGGCGGGCCTCAGCATGCTACTATCAAACTCGGTATCTACAACAAGGTCCTCTGGCGGAGATCCATGCTTATGCACACCATATGGCACGACATGTTTGCTCTCGGCATCCCGGTCGCAGAAAAGATACTGCGGCCCCTCGTTGTCTATTTGTTCCTTGTCCTGGCACTGCGCCTGGCCGGCAAGCATCAACTGGCGCAGCTCAATCCCTTTGATCTTGTGGTGCTTCTGACGCTCTCCAACACGGTGCAGAACGCGATTATCGGCGAGGACAATACCGTGACCGGAGGCATCATCGGCGCAGCCACGCTGTTGATCGTCAATTACGCCGTTGTGCGTTTCCTCTTCACCCACCAGAAGCTGGAGCACCTGATAGAAGGAGACCCGGATGTTCTGATGGACTGCGGCGTAATCAAAGAGGATCGGCTGAAGGAGGAGCTGCTGACCATTGAAGAGCTCCAGACAGCTGCGCATCGGCAGGGATTCAAGAGCCTGGACGAATGTGAACGAGCGGTCATAGAACCCGGCGGGACAATCTTCTTCGTACGGAAGGAACCCGCCCCGGATGAGGTGAAGCAGGCTCGGTTGATGGCGCGCCTGGATGCCATCAGCCAGCAACTGAAACACATTCAGAGCAAGATATAGCGAGTGACCCTCATACCGCCCAGCCATTCGGCGCGCACGGCCTGTTTGGAGTTCAGGCTTTAGCCTGCCCCGGTCAGTGCAGCCTGAAGGCTGAACTCCAAACCTGCGCCCGCTATGACGCAAAATTTGACCATTTTGTGAACGGGCACCAAGAAGATCTAGCGCTCTCTCAGGGCCGTCGCCAGTCGTCCCAGATCGCGCTTCATCAAGGACAACCCCGCGCGCACGTCGGCCAGCATCATCTCGCGGTCGGCCAGCACATCGATGCTCTGCCCGCGCTGCGTCGAGACGCTGCTGGTCAAGAGGTCGATCCTGCTCTGCGCCTTGGGAGTACCTGCGGGACCGATACGTCCCAACTGGGTCCATTCCCGGATCAATCGCTCCCTCCGTGATTCGGTTCCCTGCTCGGCCGGCGGGGACGAATTGAGATAGCGCCAAACAACTTCCGGATAGTCGCTGTGAAATTCGGGCTTGCGGTCGAAAAGCTTCGCGAGCATGTTTGGAGCGATCCCCAGAGATTGTCGTCCTCCCTGTTGCTGGCGCAACGCGAGAACCGTGAGCAAACTGGAAGCCCCGCCCGCGACGGCCCCAACGATATTGCCCGCAGTGTTGTTCTTGATCTGCAGAAGCTGGCCGAAAACGCCCACTCCTCCGCCGGTAACCAAATTGGCGATGGTGTTGACCCCGATCCTGTGGTCGCGCCGGGATTCCAAGTAGGAGCGGACCTCGCGGGCCTGCGCGATTTCGCCGTCGATTTCGGCGATGACGCCGTCCACTTCGAGCGAAGTGGCGATAATCGCCTCGATGATCTGCTGCCTTACAGTCAGCGCTTCGAGGCTCATGGGACCGCCGGTGGCGCGCCTTTCGTTTTCCGGCAAGCGGTCGAGTCGTTCAAGGAGCGGCAGGACGCCAATCAGTCCGGCGACCTCCTCCGCTCCGGGAGGCAACTCCTTTCTGCCGGGCCCCGGGAGCTGCTGTTGGACATTTCCGCCGCCGCACTCAAGAGGCTCCCGGGCTTGCGCCGGCGCCGGAAGGATGACCGAGAGAAGAATTGCTATACCGGAAACCGTTCGAGTCGTCGTCTTCATTGATTCCTCCGTTTGGAGTTCGGGCTTGGAGTTCAGGCTTAAGCCTCCCCTCAGATCTCGTCTGCTTCTGCAAGCTAAAGCTTGAACTCCGAACAAGTCTTACGGTGCGATGAGAAATCGGATTAAATCTTTATCATTGTTCCGCCGATCAGTCTCAGAAAGGACTGCGCAGGACCGCGTATGGGACAGGTTCTGCAAAGCTCCATGGCTGGCGATTTATATCTGAGCCAAAACGTCGAGGTATCCCGAGGGTCCTCCGACGGGGAGAGAAGATGACACGAACACACGCTACTTACCTTTTCACTCTGGTGTTCCTTTGCTCGGCCGTAATGTTGGATGGCACAGAAAGAAAACTCGACTGGCGGAAAGGTCACTTGCTCGCTGTCAACGTGGAAGGTCACGGGGGGAGCACCCGCAGCGTTGTATGGCGGAGCTATTGTATTGACGGCGGCGATCACGTCTATTCGGCAGTGTCAAGAAGGAAGGCCAGGATGAACCTGGAGGTGAACGACCCCGTAAGATTTGCGACCGCCGGAAACCAGCTCTACGTGGTCGACCGCAAGGGCAAGACGCACGTGCTCAAATACCTCAGGCGGGAGACCAGCGCGGACAGGTGCGCCAAGACCGCTGTACCCTGATGCGGCATTGGGCGATCGAAGGCGAAACCCAAGCGCCCCGGCGTTCTCAGCCAAAGCCGGCGCGCGGCAATTCAAAGCGCCAGGAGGAAAACTAGGAACAGAAGCACACCACTCCCGAGCGCAAGGAATCCCCAGCTTCGGGTTCGGCGCAACTGCCACCACATGTAGATTCCCGTGGCGATCCAGACGATGAAACCAAGACACACGAGGTCCACGACTCCAGCCCAGGCGTATTCGAGAAACGCGGGGTGCTCGTAGCCCCCGCGCGCGTGCATTCCGGTCAGAAAATGGTCCCACCGGAACCGGCGGTCCTCCACGACGAGGCGTTTCTGGTCAATAAGGTATTTCGCCTGGGACGATTTCCAGAATGTGTAGACGTAAACATCGATCTGCCGCTCGTTCGGCCGATAGGTGCCGAAGGACCCATCGAGTCCCGAGTCCTTGAAGATGCGCGCGCCGATCTCGTCGAGATTGGCGTTTTCGGGAATCTCGAGGTCATACGGACGTTCCGTCCGAAGGCGCCACATCGGCATTCCTCTGTTCCGTTGGTCGAAGTACGCGGCATGGCTGAACGGCACGGAACTGATCCCGTACATGAGAAACCAAGGGAAGAGAAAGAGCGCCAGGTAAAGGTGGATCCGGCGCACGACAAGATTGAACGTCACAGCTGACACTCCTACAGCTTAAGAAGAAATAAGGCGAAAAGCGCGACACCGCAGGCCGCGGAAATCGCGCCCCAGCGCCTCGTTTCTCCAAGCTCCCACCACATCCACAGCCCCGACCCGGCCCAGAAAATCATGGCGACAATGAACGCGTCGACCGAAGACGCCCACGCGTCTTCGATCAGATACTTGTGCTGATAACCGCGCCGGCGGTGCATTCGTTCCAGAAAAGCGGGAACTCGGAACACTTCCTTCTCAACGAGCAGTCTCCCATCAGCAGCAGTGTAAGTGATACGCCTGGGCGAGACAGGGTCCTGTCTCAGGATCGTGAGGCGCCCGCCGGCTATGGAGCCTCTGACAGTATAGGTCCCCTCCAGACCGAGATCTTTCAGGAGCTGTTCCGCGATAGCGGCGGTCGTTGCGTCGGAGGAGAACTTCCGCACGCAGGTCTGCTCTTTTTCCACCTCGTAGGGCGCGGGACCTGTGCCGTAGAGCTTCTTGAAAAAGCCGCGGTGATTCATCGCCATCGTACTCAGCGCATACATCAGCACCCATGGCGTGAGGAAGAGCGCGAGGTACATGTGGGTGCGTCGAACGATTCTCGAAAGCATATCCACAGGCGACCTCACAAGACCTGCCACGGATTTCACGAGTTTACTCGAAATTCTTGTCTGAGCGCATACTCCTACATACTCCTCAATTAATTTGACTTCCTTTTTAGAGGGAGCCTATCATTGGGCATCCCTGGAACGAACCCAAACGAATCTACACCAAGGAGGTAGCTCAATGCAGCTTGGAGCATACCGGCGCCTGTGGATTTTGGCGATCCTGACGCTCGGAAGCGTGACGCTCTACACACTGATGCCGCCCGCGGGTTACGGCCAGGAGGTGAGCGCCGGGATCACCGGTCGCATCACCGATTCGTCGGGTGCGGCGGTTCTCGGAGCCCAGGTGACTGCGCGCGACGTCAACCGCGGCACCGAGTGGCCGACAGTAGCCAACGAGGAGGGCATTTACGCGTTCCCGCGCGTTCCGCCGGGGACGTATGAAATCAAGGTCGAGGCGTCGGGCTTTCGCACGGCCGTCCGCCCGAACATCGTGCTCGAGCTTAACCAGAGGGCTCGCATCGATATCCAGCTCCAGGTCGGGACCATCTCCGAGACCGTGACAGTCTCCGGCACGGCACCACTCCTTCAGACCGACACCACTCAGGTCGGAGCGGTCATCAGCAGTAACACCAACGTCAACCTTCCGCTCAACGGTCGCAACTTCATCATGCTCACCCTGCTCGCGCCGGGCGTCACCACGACGAACCCGTCGGCCTGGGTCAACGGGCAGCGCACCACCGGCGGCGGCCGTCCCTACGTAAACGGAAACCGGAAGGAAGCGAACAACTTCCTCCTCGACGGTATCGACAATAACCAGGTCTCCGACAACCTGACCGCTTACCAGCCGAGCGTCGATGCCATCTCCGAGTTCAAGATGATCACAAACAACGCCCCGGCCGAATTCGGCAACTTTCAGGGCGGGATCGTGAACGTCACCCTGAAGTCGGGAACCAACGCGTTCCACGGCGTCGTGTTCGAGTTCCTGCGGAACGACAAGCTCAACGCCAACAACTGGGCGCGCAACTGGCAGAGTACACCGCAGCGGCCCCTACGGCGGCCTTACCTCCGCCACAACGTATTCGGCGGAACCCTGGGCGGTCCGATCAAGAAGGACAAGTGGTTCTTCTTCGTCGATTACCAGGGGACCCAGCGCGCGCAGCCGGGCACACCGGGCACGATCAGTGTGATCCCGGCAGAGTTTCGGAACGGTGACTTCTCGCGTCTCCTGACCGAGCGCAACATACACCTCTATAACCCGTTCCAGGTGGACGCGAGCGGGAACCGGGCTGCCTTCCCGAACAACCAGATCCCCCTGAGTCTGATCAACCCGGTCGCGCAGAAGCTCTTCAGCTCGCCCGACCTCTACCCCCTGCCAATCAACTCGGATCTGCGGTTCAACCAGCTCAACACGTCGTCGAGCTACCTGCGGACCCACCAGGCCGATGCCAAGGTCGATGCGAAGCTCTCGAAGAAGGACGACCTGTCGGTCCGCTACGCGATCTCGAACCAGGAGAACCCGGGGATCAACACCTTCCCGCTCTTCTTCAACAGCTTCAACAACGCGCCGTTCCGGGCAGGGGTCGTCAACTGGACGCGCTCAATCAGCCCGACGGTCGTCAACGAGGGCCGCGTGGGTGTCAACCGGATCACGCTCTTCAACGGCGGCGAGGACAAGGGCGTCGGCGATCTGGCCGAGAAGCTCGGGATCGCCGGCGGCAACGACCTCGGCCCGGGCCTGCTGGCCATCAACTTCACCAACGGTCTGGCGAACTCGATCGGCAGCCAGAACATCGGGACCCAGCAGCTCTTCGCCAACACAACTTACCACTACGCCGACAACCTCACGCTCATCCGCGGACGGCACATGATGAAGATGGGCGGCCAGTTCCTACGCCAGCAGATGAACACGTTCTACGCCGGCAACAACGGCCGGACCGGGTTCATCACGTTCAACGGCCAGTACACGTCGGGCCCGAACCCGAACGCAGCCGCGTCCAAGGGCTTTTCCGAGGCGGACTTCTTCCTCGGTGTGCCGTCGCGTCTGGGCCGCGGTCTGAGCACCGGAACCTGGGGACACCGGACGAACATCATCGGCGCCTACTTCCAGGACGACTGGCGCACGAGCGATACCCTGACCCTCAACCTCGGGCTCCGGTGGGAGTACCACAGCCCGCTCGTCGAGGTCCTCGACCGCCAGTCAAACTTCGAGCTGCTCTCGGGCAAGCTCCTGCTGGCGGGGAAGGACGGCAACAGCCGCGCTCTGTACAACCCGTTCAAGAAGGACTTCCAGCCCCGCTTCGGCTTCGCCTGGGCGCCTAAGGCGCTCGGCGGCAGGACAGTCCTTCGCGGGGCCTACACGATATCGTCCTTCATGGAAGGGACCGGCACGAACCTGCGCCTCCCTCTGAACCCTCCGTTCAACACGGAGTTCGAAGCAATCTATGAGGGGCAGGCTGCGGCCGGATCGCGTCTCGACCAGGGCTTGACGGTACTGAAGGCAGCCGATCCCTACAAGGGTGTCAACATCCGGCTCTGGGATCCCAACGTCCGGCCGTCGAACGTCCAGCAGTGGAGCTTCCTCATTGAACAGCAGTTCGCCGGCGAGCAGGTTGTATCGGTCGGGTACGTCGGCCAGCATGGAACGCACCTCGTCGTGCCGATGCCGTACTTCCAGAAGCGCTTGCTCGGCGTGAACCCCGACGGTACTCCAAAAACCGAGCCCAGCCCGTTTCTGGCCGGCAACCCCGACCTGAAGAACATCGCACAGATCTCCGGCACTGCGTCGGGCGCTAACCAGCGCTACGACTCGCTCCAGGCCAACCTGCGGCGGCGCTTTAACAAGGGTTTCGAGTACATTCTCTCCTACACCTTCTCGAAGGGGATGAGCGACGCGATCGGCTACTACGGCGAGGGCGGCCAGTCCGCCAACCAATCAGCCTACTGGCAGAACCTGTACGACCAGAAGGCCGAGTGGGGACCAACCTACTTCGACGCGAAGCACATTTTCACGTATTCGGCGATCTACGACCTGCCGATCGGCCGCAACAAGAGATGGGGAAGCAACTGGAATCCCGTTGCGAACCAGATCCTCGGGAACTGGCAATTCTCGGGGATTCTCTTCCTGCGCAGCGGCTTCCCGCTCACCATCCAGGACACTGACCGCTCCGGAACGATCTCGCGCGGACCGCGCGCTAACCGGATTCGCGACGGCGCGGGCACGGAACAGGTTGGACCTGGGCAAAAGTGGTTCGACACGGGCGCTTTCACCACAACGACCGCCGGAACGTTCGGGGACTCCGGCATCGGTGTGGTGCGTGGGCCGGGGCTAAAGGAACTGGACTTCTCGATCCAGAAGGTCTTCCTCGTCACCGAGGCCAAGCGCGTCGAGTTGCGGACCGAGTTCTTCAACCTCACAAACACACCGATTTTCGGCGCGCCGGTCCGTAACGTGACGAGCGCCACGTTCGGCGAGATAACGGGCTCTCAGGGCGAGCGGCAGGTCCAGTTTGCCCTGAAGCTCTACTTTTAGCCTAGTGAGGCTGCAGGTATGGAGTTCAGCCTTCAGCCTGCACAGGTCAGTGCAAGCTAAAGCCTGAACTCCATACCCACGGAACCCGAGCCTTGGAAACGACCGGAACCTCTTGAGCCGGTGAAGTCTCCTCGACCGCAACCTCGCTGCGCAACGCCGGGCAGTCCTCAACCACGTGGGGGGGCGTCTCGCGGCGGTGCGGGAGAACCAGACCGTGGACGACGCATTCTTTTGTGTTTTGAGGACCGCTCCTATTTTGCCAGCGACGGGCTATTGAACCCGGACGACTTCCGCGTTTGTCAGCCTTGATTGCTGCCGTGAGGCGTGAATCACTTGCGGTTCCTTGTGGTTCTTCTCCTCTTTAACGGGCGTCGCCACCGCCTCGGCGAGCACATCAATCAGCATTCCGACTGGAAGCTCCGAAATCTCGAGGTAATTGCCATCGGGAAACACCAGGACGTCGTACAAAGACAGCGGCGGCAAAAGCCATGCGAAGAGCGAAGTTCGGGGCGGCCGGTGAAGTTCCCTGAATTCGGCCACTGCCTCCGGCCCGACGCCGAGTAACTTTTGCAGGCGCTCGGGTATTTCGTTGAGTCGCAGTTTGCACCCATTGCTGAGACATACTGCCTTTTGGGAATTCTGCGGAGATGCTACCCAGCGACGGTAAGGGAAGTCTTGAACGACCAACTCTTCCCCTTCGACAGCCTTCCGTGTGGAAATCCTTTCGTTCTTGCTAAACCAGCACATAAACTTCTCCTTCCTTTTACATATACACTTTGATGAGTACGCTGTGTGTACTCTGAAATCTGAATGGCTCTGGCCCTCATTCAAGCGCCGCAGGGATTAGGTTGTCATCTTCCTGAAGGATTTCTCGAAGTGCTCTTACACCATCGTGATCTGGAACGCGAGTCCTGCTACCTGGACGATCCTAAAAACTACGATGCTCCCCGACGGAGCGTGAAGTCAATCAGAAAAAACCACTGACATCGTCCGACCTGGAAAAGAATCGACGCCAGAAAGACTTGCCACGGATTTCACGAATTGCACGATCAATCCGGAACAAAATGAAACCACAGATGAACACGGACTTGACAGATCTGTGTTCATCTGTGGTTTCGTTTATTCTTTTGTTGTAATCTGTGGCCAGGTTGTTTGAAACCCCCAATGAACCTTAGGGTCCTGTATACTGTCAACGCGCCGGAATGAAAGGATTGCTATTCTTTCTGTGCGGCGCAATGCCGAAGGGTGCAATTAGAAGCAGGAGTCGATTCACGCTGCCGTGAACTCCTCAGAAGCTGTGGAGAATTAAATTCGTGTCAATTCGTGAAATTCGTGGCGGTTTTATTGGCACGAATTCCACGAAAACGATCACTGCTATTCGGATGTCATTGGTTTGAAATACTATTTTTCACAGTCTCTCCGGCCGCGCCGCTTGACTAGCGCTTTTAATTGCACGCAATGCCGAATGCGGGCCTGACCCGCGCAGGAAAACCATGGCACGATTTGCAGCCAGAAACGACATCCGCAACATCGCGATCATCGCGCACGTCGACCACGGCAAGACAACTCTGGTCGATGCCATGCTCAAGCAAAGCGGAACCTTCCGCGACAACGAGCGAATCGTCGAGCGCGTGATGGACAGCCTCGACCTCGAACGCGAGCGCGGCATCACCATCATGGCCAAAAACACTGCGATTCGTTACGGCGAAGTCAAGATCAACATCGTCGATACGCCCGGTCATTCCGATTTCGGTGGCGAGGTCGAGCGCGTGCTCAAGATGGTGGACGGCGTGATGCTGCTCGTGGATGCCTCGGAAGGCCCTCTCCCCCAGACGCGCTTCGTGCTCCGCAAGGCGCTCGAGGAGAAGCTCCCCGCAATCGTGGTGGTCAACAAGATCGACCGGTCGGACGCCCGCCCCCAGGAGGTCGTGAATGAGATCTACGATCTCTTCATCGATCTCGATGCGACCGAGGAGCAGATCGGGTTCCCGATTCTCTACTCGGTGAGCCGCGACGGCGTCGCCAAACGCCATTTAGACGACGATTCGAAGGATCTGCGGCCGCTGTTCGAGCAGATCCTCGAGACCATTCCGGCGCCACAACCCAAGATCGAGAACAGCCTCCAGATCCTCGTGACCAACCTCGCTTACAGCGACTATGTCGGTAGGATTGCGATCGGCCGCATTTTCTCCGGGAAAGTCGCAGTCGGCGACACGATCTCGGTGTGCAAGCTGAGCGGTTCGGTCGAAAAGACAAAGATCACGCAGCTCTACAGTTTCGAGGGGCTGAAGCAGGTCCCAGTCCAGCAGGCAGAGGCCGGAGATATCATCGCACTGGCCGGCATAGAAGGAATCTCGATAGGCGAGACCGTGGCTGACGCCGAGAATCCTGTCCCGCTTCCCGCCATCCATGTAGACGAGCCTACGATCTCGATGATCTTTCAGGTCAACACTTCGCCGTTCGCCGGGCGCGAGGGAAGGTATGTCACTTCGCGTCACTTGCGGGGCCGGCTCGAAAAAGAAGTCCTGGGCAACGTGGCGATCCGGGTCGAAGAGACCGAGGTGACCGACAGTTTCAAGGTTTCCGGACGGGGCGAGCTGCAGCTGGCTATCCTGATCGAGATGATGCGCCGCGAAGGGTACGAGACGCAGGTGTCGAAACCCGAGGTGATCACGCGGAACATCGACGGACAGAAGCTCGAGCCGATCGAGCAAGTCGTGATCGACTGTCCGGACACCTTCATCGGAGTGGTGACCGAAGCTCTCGGGAGGCGCAAAGGAAAGATGACGAAGATGGTCAACCACGGCGCGGGGCGGGTGCGGCTCGAGTTCGAGGTCCCGTCGCGCGGGCTGATCGGCTTCCGCTCCGAGTTCCTCACCGACACGAAAGGTACCGGCATCCTGAACACTCTGTTCCTGCGCTGGGGGGAGTGGCAGGGAGAAATCGCCAACCGGCTCACCGGCGCTCTCGCCGCCGACCGGTCCGGCGTGGCGACCAGTTATGCGCTGTACAATCTGCAGGAACGGGGCGAGCTTTTCATACGCCCGGGGACCGCGGTCTACGAAGGGATGGTCGTGGGGGAGAATGCGCGCGAGGCCGACCTCGACGTCAATGTCGTCAAGGAAAAGAAGCTGACGAACATGCGAGCGTCGACCTCGGACGAGGCCATTCGGTTGGTGCCGTTCCGTGAGCTCTCCCTGGAGCAGGCCCTCGAGTTCATCAACGACGACGAACTCGTCGAAATCACTCCCTCCGCCGTCCGGATGCGAAAGAGAGTTCTGGTGGCCAATCAGCGCAAGCGCAAATCATCCTGATGTTCCGAGTTCAGGCTTTAGCCTGCTACCCGGAAAACGAACTCCGCCCGGCTCCACTTCGTGGACACAAGGTTCACGAAAAACGACGAGTGGGAAACTTTCGTGGATTGCGGATTGCGAATTCCCGAATAATGCCTTTCAATCCGCAATCCGAAATCCGCAATCCGAAATCATATCGGCGGCCGCTCTAACCCGGCGCTTTCGTGGTAATATCCGACAATCTCAGCGCACCGTCAGGAGCATGACCATGAATGAATCCACGCCGTTCCAAACCCGCCGCCTTTTTCTTCGGGGCATGACGTTCGGAACAGCGGCGCTCGGTGTACCGGGTCTGTTCAGTCGCCTCTTCGCTGAAGAGCTGATGCTCACGCCGCATCAGACGGAAGGGCCTTTTTATCCGGACCA
>Ga0137371_10002411_pt1 | contig 14904 bp, 10 predicted proteins | sample SagtaG_7_FD_104919 | JGI IMG/M metagenome (GOLD analysis project Ga0137371, IMG submission 104919) | Vadose zone soil microbial communities from Sagehorn Ranch, Mendocino, California, USA - Sage1_R_40_16 metaG | ecosystem: Environmental > Terrestrial > Soil > Vadose zone | place: USA...
CTCACTCATCCGATCTTCAACACGCATGACACCGAGACAGAAATGCTGCGCTATCTCAAAAAGCTCGAATCGCGCGATCTGTCGCTGACTACGTCAATGATTCCGCTCGGCTCATGCACGATGAAACTCAATGCGACCGCAGAAATGTTTCCGATCTCATGGCCGGAAATTTCCAAAGTGCATCCGTTCGCGCCCACAGAGCAGGCGGCAGGCTATATGGAAATCTGCCGGCAGCTGGAAGATTGGCTTGCCGAAATCACTGGGTTCGCTGCGGTTTCATTGCAGCCGAACGCCGGATCACAAGGTGAATTCGCAGGTCTGCTCGCGATTCGCGAGTATCACGCGTCGCGCGGTGAGGCGCATCGCAACGTCTGCCTGATACCGACCTCCGCACACGGAACCAACCCGGCCAGTGCGGTCATGGCCGGGTTCAAAGTCGTCTCGGTCGCTTGTTTGAAGGATGGCGACATCGACCTTGCCGATCTTCGCGCCAAAGCCGACGAGCACGCGCGCGATCTCGCTGCGCTGATGGTGACGTATCCCTCGACACACGGCGTGTTCGAACCAACGATCCGCGAAATCTGCGAGATCGTGCATGCGCACGGTGGCCAGGTTTTCATGGATGGTGCGAACATGAACGCCCAATGCGGTCTATGTCGTCCGGGCGATTATGGTGCCGACGTTTGTCATTTGAATTTACACAAGACGTTTTGCATTCCCCACGGCGGCGGCGGACCGGGCGTGGGGCCGATCGGCGTGGCCAAACAGCTTGCGCCATATCTTCCGCGCGAATTCATTCTCGATCCCGAGACTGGCCGAATTCTCTTCGGAGAAGGAGAACGAGGAAAGGATCCGCCGAATGGAGGAGACATTTTCGATTACCGTCACGGTGGAGGGAAAGGCGGTAACGTTGCCGCGGCGCCTTGGGGAAGCGTCAGCATTCTGACCATCACCTGGATGTACATCCGCATGATGGGCGCCAAGGGATTGAAACGGGCGAGTGAGGTCGCAATTCTAAACGCAAATTACATGGCAAAGCGGCTCGACCCGCACTTTCCAGTTCTTTTCAAAGGCAAACACGGTCTCGTCGCGCACGAATGCATTATCGATCTTCGTCAGTGGAAAAACGCAGGCGTTGAGGTGGAGGACGTGGCCAAGCGTTTAATGGATTACGGATTTCACGCGCCGACGGTTTCCTGGCCGGTCGCCGGGACAATGATGATCGAGCCGACCGAGAGCGAACCGAAACACGAGCTCGATCGTTTTTGCGACGCGATGATCTCGATTCACGCGGAAATTGAAGCAATCGCCACGGGAAAACAAGATCGACAAAATAATTTGCTCAAAAACGCGCCACACACCGCGCGGCAGATCGCATCTGACAAATGGGACCACCCTTACTCACGCGAACAAGCGGCTTTCCCCGCGCCCTGGACCCGCGAACACAAATTCTGGCCTGCGGTGGCGCGCATCGACAACGTTTACGGCGACCGCAATCTCTTTTGCTCCTGCCCGCCGGTTGAGGCGTTTCAAGGCTGAGTACGTGTGACCGATACAGTTAGCAGGGGCGCGACGACCGATCCTTTTACCACAGAGAGCACGGAGGTCACAGAGACAGAATTTTCCGAAATCCCTGCGGTCTCCGTGTTCTCGAGCGAAGCGGGCGGTGAAATTACGCCTCCGGCGCGAGCTCGGGGGCGGCGACCACGCGATTCGGGACAAGGCGTAGCGCGCTGCCGTTTGTTTCCTCGGCCGGGACGGGACCTTGTTCGTGATATTCGGCGTCGCTGTTCACCTGCCAGAGATCGTAAAGTTTGGCGTCGGCGAGAATATTTTCGACGCACAACATCGCGGTCATCATGGCGTGGTCCTGATTGTTGTATTTGTGCATGCCGTTGCGTCCGACGAGATGCAGGTTCGGATAGCGCGTCTCGAGTTCAAGCCGGATCGTGGCGACATGCCGCGCATAATCGTCGTCGTAAACCGGATACGCTTTCTTCTGACGAACGACACAGCCATCGATGAAATCTCCTTCTTTAGCCAGACCGATCTGCATGAGTTCGCGCCTTGCGAGGTCAATTAACTCGTGCTCAGTCGAGTCCCATAGGCCATCGCCTTCAAAGCAGAAATATTCGAGGCCGTAACAAACCTTGTCAGGTTCAGGCACCATCTCGGGCGACCAAGACCGGAAGTTCTGCACGCGGCCGACCTTCACGCTTGGGTCGTGAATGTAGATCCAGTTGTCATCGAACATCTGCCGATCTTTCAAGATCAACATCACGGTGATGAAGTCGCGATACTTCAAGCTTTCAGCCGCGCGCTTTGTTCGCTCACTCACGGCAGGCGACAAACCGCATGTCAGTTCCCGCATCGGCGCGGATGAAATGATGTGTTCGGCTTCGATTGTGTGCAGATCGCCTTGTCGATTCTTGTATTCGACCGTCCAATTGCCCGAGACTTCGTCATACGAACAGCGAGTTACCCTGTAGCCCATTTCCAGTTTGCCGCCCAGCGCCTTCATCTTTTCTGCGCACGCCTCCCACATCATGCCCGGGCCTCGCCGCGGATAGCGAAACGAATTGATGAGCGTCTTTATGACTTTGCTCCGGTCGCCGTTGTAACGCTGGGGAATAAGCGCATTCTTGATGGCGCTACCGAGTGAAAGTCCTTTGATGCGCTGTGCCGCCCAGTCAGCGGAAATTTCTTTGCAATTCATTCCCCAAACTTTTTCGGTGTAGCTCTTGAAGAATGTATTGAAGAGACGTTTGCCGAATTGGTTGCTGACCCACTCTTCGAAATTGCGCGGATTTCGCACCGGAAAGAGGCGCGCTTTCAGCCAGGAAACAATGCACAGGGCGGACCTGAAGATGCCGAGCTTTAGCAGCGCTTCGAATGGTCTCAACGGATAGGAGAAAAATTTGCCGTCGTAAAAAATGCGCGAGGAACGTGGTCGTACCAGCATGTCATTCGGCAAAATCTCCGTCCACAGATCTTCGACCCCCTTGGATTTGGAAAAGAAACGGTGGCCACCGATATCAAAGTGAAATCCCTTGTAAGTAACAGTGCGCGAAATGCCGCCGACGTAAACGGGATCGGCTTCGAGAACGACGACATCCACGTCTTCCTTCGAAAGAAGATAGCCAGCGGTTAAACCTGCTGGGCCGGCTCCGATGATGGCGACTTTTGTTTTCATCTTCTACTACGCGACCCAGTTGCCCCGAGTGAAATTCCACACGTACCAGCCCTGTACGCATAACCCAGCGGCGCTGAGAAGCGCTACCGCCGCGATGCCGAATGCCCGCACAAGCATCGGCGGCGTGCGAAATTGACGCAGAAAATTCAACAACGCCAGCACGATCAAGGCATGCACGCAAAACTCGTAGCGGAGCATGCTTTCCATACTCACGCAGGCCACTCCGCTGACCGAGAGGTAATAGATCACGGCCGCGCAGAAATAGATGCCAGCGCGAACTGGCAGGTCCGCCCGCCATCGAATCGTTGGAAGCAGTTCGCAAAGCGCGATGCCGACCAGAAGTACGGCACCGAGCGTCATCGATATTTGGCTCGCTTCGGTCGGATTATTTAGTACTGGAACGAGCCAGCGATAACTCGAGGGCTTAAACACCGCTAAATAATCGGGAATGATCCCCCAACCAGCCGCCTGCGTGAGCATGTAAATGTCCCAGTGGCCCCAGCGCAGTTGAGAGTAAACGAAAAATCCGATGGCACCGCACGCCGCCACAAATGTCATACCGATCGCCGGCCCGTGTTCACGAAGCCACCTCCTCGGCTCAATCAAACCGCGCCATCCAGTTTGAAAAAGCGAGCGCACCACTGGAAAAGCCGTACATACGATTCCGACGATCCGCGTCGCGGACATGACGATGCCGTGCGCCGCCGCCAAGATTTTGGCAGACCGCCCTTCCGCCGTGCTCCAGTAGATGAAGCCAAGCAGCGCCATCAAAAACAGCGACTCCGAATAGCCGACGACCAGAAAGAATGCTGCCGGATGGGCAAGGATTAATAATGCGGCGCAAATCTGAAGCGCGGGCGAAACATTCCAGCGCTTGCAAAACAGAAAGAAATAACTCCAGAAACCCCAGGCAGCGAGCTGAGCGGTAATCAGCAGTGCCGCGCCGGTGTCAATGTTGAGTCCGTAGCGAAATAATGCAGCAATCGCAGGATACGCGGGGAAAAATGCAACATTCGACACTTCCATGACCTTGTGATCGATCGGCGGGACAATGGTCTGATAGCCGCGATCGACGATGTTTATGAACCAATAGCTGTCGTGCTGGATCAGACTCTGGTAGCGGTCCGAAAGTGGCCCTTCCGGCGCGAGCAGACCGACCGCCATCGCAAGTTGCACAGCGGTCAGAAGTAATCCGGCGGCCAAAGGCGTGAGGAGCGACCGCGAGCGAATCATGACGTCATGAGCGGGAAAGGTCGAGGAGACAAGAAAGCTCTCGAGATTGCAAGAACTGAAACTTTCGGCAGAGGCAATCTCGGATCGCATTGTTTACGACTGGTAATACGTTGATCTGGGTGGCAGGGTTTGACGGCAGTTGCAGTTCGTTTATTCGCGAGAAGTTGTGCTGTTCCGCTTCCTGCGCTGCGCGCGAAGCGAACTTCGCCACCTCACCGTCTGGCAAGTGGACAAACCGCTACGACCCGGAGATCACAAGCGCGATCTCACCTTTCGGTGGATGGGTCTGATAGTGCGCGAGGAGCTCGCCGGCAGTGCCGCGGCGGAACTCCTCGAATTTTTTTGTCAGCTCTCGGGCGACGCAAAGCTGCCGATCCGGCATCACACCAATGCAGGCGGCAAGTGTCTTGGTTAATCGATAAGGTGACTCGAAAAAGATTGTGGTCTCCTCGCGTTCAGCCGCTGCTCGCAACTCGCGCTCGCGCTGGCCACTTTTGACCGGAAGAAATCCATGGAAAGAAAATTTGTCTGTCGAGAATCCGGAACCAAGAAGTGCGGTCAGAATTGATGATGGCCCGGGGATGATCGTAAATGGGACTTCGCATTGAATGCATTCGCGAACCAGGCGTAATCCCGGATCGGACAGTCCGGGCGTGCCGGCGTCCGTAATCAGCGCAACGTTCTCGCCGCGCATGAGGCGTTCAACAAGTTCCGGCGTGCGCGTGGCTTCGTTATGCTCGTGATAACTGATGAAGGGCTTTTTGATTCCGAGATGCTTGAGTAACATCCCTGAGCGCCGGGTGTCTTCAGCCGCGATCAGATGGACCGATTTCAGTACGTCCAGCGCGCGCAAGGTGATATCGCCCAAGTTGCCAATCGGTGTGGCGACGACGTAAAGCATGTTCGATCATCGCTTCGGAATTCATTCTTCGCCATTCAATAGACGAGCAGACGGAGGTAAGTAATCCTCTTCAGCGCGCCAACACAGAACCGAAACTGCTTCACGAAGCGAATCCAAAGAGGAAAGGAGGCGCCATGAGAAGAAGCATTTATCTACCGGCGGTGGCCGCGCTAGCGTTGGCTGGCTGCGCCGAGGAACCGACGACTGTGACTACGACTACAACGACACAGCAAGTAACAACGACCGGACCAGCCCGAGAAGTCCTGGTAACCCAACCGCCGCCACCGATTCGCGTTGAAGCTCAGACGGTGGCCCCTGGACCAAGATACGTCTGGACGAGCGGCTATTGGCGATGGACCGGAACCAACTATGTGTGGGTGCAAGGGACTTGGGTAGTCCGCCCAACAACAACCGCGGTTTGGGTGGAAGGACATTGGGTGCGTCGCCCTGGCGGTTGGGCATATATTCCAGGCCACTGGCAATAAACAACCGGCAAATCGTTACCAGTGATTAGAAGTTCGTCAGGGCGTCTCACCAGCCGAGAACCTTCGCGAACATCAATGGCGCAACGATTGTGGCATCAGACTCGATAATGAAGCGCGGCGTATCGACGCTGAGTTTTCCCCACGTGATCTTTTCATTGGGCACTGCGCCCGAATACGATCCGAAGCTGGTCGTGGAGTCGCTGATCTGGCAAAAATAACCCCATTCCGGCACAGGCGTGCTGACCACGTCCTGATTTAGCATCGGCACCACGCAAATGGGGAAATCCCCTGCGATGCCGCCGCCAATCTGGAAAAAGCCAATGGACGAATCTTGCGATATCCGCCGATACCATTCGGCCAGTGCGATCATGTATTCGATTCCGGAGCGAACCGTATGAACCTCGGCGATTGCGCCTGTGACACAGCGCGCGGCATAAATATTTCCCAAAGTCGAATCTTCCCAGCCGGGCACGAAAATCGGAAGGTCCTTGTGCGCGGCGGCGATCATCCAACTGTCGCCCGGGTCGATCTCGTAAAATTTCTTGAGACGGCATTCTTTGAGGATCCTATAAAGAAATTCGTGCGGAAAACCGCGCTCTTTTTTCTTTGCCGCGGCCACCCATTCATCGATGACCACTCGCTCGATTCGGCGAATGGCTTCCTCTTCCGGGATACAAGTATCGGTGACCCGATTTAGATGACGTCCGAGAAGCTCTTCCTCCTGTCGCGGACTAAGCTCGCGATAATTCGGAAGGCGGACGTACTGACTGCGCGCGACCAGATTGAAAAGGTCTTCCTCCAAATTCGCACCGGTGCAGGTGATGGCGTGGACTTTGTCCCGGCGAATCATTTCCGCCAGAGAAACGCCGAGTTCCGCGGTGCTCATGGCGCCCGCGAGCGTGATCATCATTTTTCCGCCGCGATCCAGATGCGCGATATAAGCGTCGGCGGCATCTTTCAGCACCGCCGCGTTGAAATGCCGGAAATGGCGATCAATGAACTCGCTGATGCTGCCCATCTTTACATCATCGACTTTCGCAATCAGTGCTACCCGATTTGATGCAAAACTTCTAGCGTGGCCGTCAAGCCTTAATCGCGTTTTTTTTGCCGAAATTTCTCACGGTACCGCGGCGAGGATCTGCCCCGCCAAAATGTCCGGCATCACACCGAGCAGAAGAACTGCCGCGGCGAGCAGAGAGATTGTCACTTTCGCGAGGCCGTGATGGCTGAACAGCGATGAACGATCAACGCTAGCCTCGGCCCGTTTGTCCACAAAGACGAACTTGAGAACCATCAGGTAATAGTAAAGGGAGATGAAACTGCCAAGGAGCGCGAGTGCCACAAGCCAGAGCAAACCGTGATTTGGGCTAGCGCGTAACGCAACGCTGAACAGATAGAACTTTCCAAAAAATCCGGCGAGCGGCGGAATGCCCGCCAGAGAGAGCATAAAGATTGCCATGCATCCGGCCATGAGCGGCGAACGCGACCACAATCCGGAAAAGTTCGATAAATCGTCGCCGTCGGTTTCGCGCCGCACCAGTCCAACCACGCCGAATGCGCCGACGAGCGTGATGGCGTAAGTGGTAGTGTAAAACAATGCCGCGGAAAAACCGTCGCGCCCACCCGCCACAAGTCCGATCAATGTGTAACCACCGTGCGCGACCGCAGAGTACGCTAGAAGCCTTCGCACGTTCGATTGCGCCAGCGCGACCATATTGCCTATGAGGATCGATAATGCCGCCAGCGCAGCGAGCACGGGTGACCAGCCGGCCGTCATAGCGTGCCAGTCGGCGCTGCCGTGCATCGGAGCGAACCCGACCAGCACGATTTTCCCCAGCACCACGAACGACGCGACCTTTGAACCGGAAGCGATAAACGCCGCGCTCGGAACAGGCGCACCCTGATACGCATCAGGTGCCCAAAGGTGAAATGGCGCGGCGGCGATCTTGAACGCGAAACCGACCAGCGTCATGACGATGCCCACTGCAAGCAGCGGTTGCACTGATGCGGTCGCCAATTTTTCCGAAATCGCAGCGAGACCGGTTGTCCCCGACATGCCGTAGATCAAGCTGATGCCGAAAAGTGTGAAAGCGCTGGACGTGCTGCCAAACAGCAAATATTTCAGGCCCGCTTCCGCCGAACGCACATCGGTCTTGTCGAATGCAGTCATCACATAAAGCGACAACCCGAGCAGTTCGAGTCCGATGAAGATCATGAGTAACTCCTCGCTGCCGACGAGCAGCATCAGGCCGACTGTCGCGAACAGAATGAGCGCCAGATATTCGCCTGGATGACGCGGCGGCTTTTGTGAGGTGATCAGGAGGACGGTGAAGAACGCCAACGCGATGCAAATAATTTTGAAAAGGCGCGTGAGCGGGGTAATCACGAGCATTCCGCCGAAAAGGGTCGTGCTCTGCGGCAACACCAAAATCGCGCCGATCGCGATTGCGAGCCCGAGTGCGGCAACAACGGAACAAATGCCCGTCGCGGTAGACGCGTGGCTCAGAGCGTGAGCAGGCTTCGCCGTGGAGATTGTTGCGCTCGATTTCGCATGGCCCGTCACCAATCCAATCGCAAGAACTACAAGCGCAGTTATGACTATGACGATCTCAGGCGAGGCGAGCTTGAGCAGTTCGAGGTAAGACATCGTTCGGTCGCTGAAGCGTTAACTTGTTGGATCGGTGGATTTCATTTCAGAAACCTCATCGCTTCTACTGCGGGCATGATCCGATCGAGCAGCAGCTTGGGGTAAAGTCCAACTGCGAGTGTGGCGAACATAAGCAGGCAAGCGCCGCATTTTTCCGCGGCCGTAATGCTTTGTTGTTCAATCCAATCTGGATCGAGCGCTACTCGGCCCTCCTGTAAATGGACGCCTGCCTCCGCCTCGCCGAAGAATGATTGCTTCAAGGCACGCAACGTGAACGCAGCAACGAGCACCATGCCCGCGCCTGTGATCCAAACCGCGAGCGGATAAGTTTTCCATACGCCGATCAGAATTGTGATCTCGGCCGCGAATCCACTGAAACCAGGTATGCCCATCGACGCGGCTGCCGCGATCACAAACGTGAACGCGGCAAACGGCAGAGCGCGGCTCAGGTTCATACCCGCGAGCGCGTCGAGCTCACGCGTGTGTGTGCGCGGATAGATCATGCGTCCGGCGACTGCAAACAAAAGGGCCGCGATCACGCCATGCGAAAACATTTGCAATATTGCCCCTGAAACGCTCAGCGCCGTTGACGCTGCGAGACCGAGCAACACGAAACCCATGTGGCTGACGCTTGAATAACCAATGACAAATTTCAGATCCCGCTGGCGGAGTGCCACCGCCGCGGCGTAAACAATCCCAACGACCGCGAGAAAGGCGATCCACTTGCTCCACATCTGGAAGCCCTGCGGAAACAAATTCATCGCCACGCGGAGTCCTGCGTAAGAGCCGAGTTTCATCACGATCCCGGCAAGAAGCATGGAACCCGCTGTAGGCGCCGCGACATGACCCGTCGGTGCCCACGTATGCAGCGGCCAGATGCCAGCGAGCACGGCGAAGCCGAGAAACAGCACGGGAAACGCCCACGATTGCAGTTGTGGCGAAAATTGAAATTGCGAGAGCTGATTCAGATCCAGCGATCCGGCAGTTACGTACGCGATAAGGACCCCGATGAATACGAAAATGCCGCCAAAGAATGAATAGAGCGTTAGCTTCATCGCCCCGTATTCCTTGTTGGTGGAGCCGAAGACGGCGATAAGAAAATACTTCGGCACGATCACCAGTTCGTAGAACGCGAAAAACAGAAACAAATCGGCGCTGAGAAAAACTCCGTAGCAGCCAGCCACCACGAGCAGTAACCAGAAAAAGAATTCGTTCTGCCGATCTTCGACGTCCCATGAAAATAACACCGTGCTCACCGCGGAAATACCCGTGACAAGGACCATCGTGAGGCTGACGCCGTCGATCGCCAGGTGGTAATTCATGCCCAACTCGGGCACCCACGGCGCGCGCACGATTGTTGTGAAATGCGCAAGATCGGCAATTGGCGTGCGAACCAATGCGATGAGACCCAGAACCAAACCGGCGATTGTCGTAAGCAGCGCGCTCCAGCGTGCAAACGTGCGCGGCAAAAGGAGCAATAGCACTGCACCACCGAACGTGATGTAAATCGTCCAGGCAATCATGCCCGTTTACGTACCCGGTAACGCGGGGCCGTCTCGCGCACATGAAATCCGATCTCACGCCGAGATTTTTCTGGCGGAGCCGTTAACTGCCGGATCGCCTCGAGGATTGCGGCGATTTCCTCGTCTTGCTTATCAATGCGACGTTCCAGTTCCGAAAACTTTTGGGCAAGTTCAGGATTTGTATTGAGCAGCTGACGCAGCTTCACGAACGCGCGCATGATGGCGATATTCACTCTGATCGCGCGCTCGCTGTTCAAGACGCTCGAGAGCATGGCGATACCCTGCTCTGTGAAAGCATAAGGCCGCGATCGCCGACGCCCGCCCCAATTTGATATTCCAAATTGGAATTTCAAGTTTGCAAGTTCCTCGGGCTTAAGCTGAAACATGAAATCGGAGGGAAATCGATCAGCATTGCGCTTAACTGCTTTATTTAGGTTGCCCGTAGTCACGCCATATAAAATCGCGAGATCAAAATCGAGCAGCACTTTCTGGCCACGAATCCAGCGGATCGACTGCGCAATCCGCTCGATGGGAATGATTTGTTTGCTCATCGAGTCATGCAAACAGTCGCGCCATTTGAACGACCGTTGTATTGAAAATGTTGAAAATGAATTGCGGTGCGATGCCGATGGCGAACATCAGCAGTGTTACAGGTACCACGACGAATTTTTCGCCCCGTAGAAGATCGGGAAACACGCTGCAACTCTCTGCGAGCGGCCCGCTGAATAGCGATTGCATGGCGCGTACGAAGACGATGGCTGTGACGAGAAGCCCGATTACAGCAATGGCCGCAAACGCCGCTGCGATCGCAAATGAACCTTTGAAAATCAGAAACTCGCCGATGAATCCGTTCAACCCCGGCAAACCTAACGAAGAGAACATCGCGACACTCATCCACCCGCAGAGCAGCGGCGTTCGCTGCATTAGGCCGCCAAAATCATCGATGCCGCGCAAACCCCGCCGCTGTTCAAGTAAACCGGCAAAATAGAAAAGCGTGGCTGCAGTGATTCCGTGGTTGAAAATTTGCATGAAGACGCCGCTCAATGCTGCGTGCGTGTCGATCCTGGCGGCGACGACGGGCGAGGCAGCTACTGCAAAAAGAGCAAGCATGCAGTAACCGAGATGATTGATCGACAAATACGCAATCATCCGTTTCAAGTCCCGCTGCGCCAATGCAGCCAGCGGAGCGAATACAATCGAGCAGATCGCCAACGCAAGGAGCCAAGGACCGATGACCTTGATTTCGTTGGGGAAAAGTGGAAGCAACAGACGCACGAAACCGTAAACGCCCATTTTCGAGAGGACGCCCGTGAGCACCATCGAGACGCCGGTAGGCGCGGTTTGATAGGCGTCGGGCAGCCAGGTGTGAAACGGAAACAGCGGCACCTTTACTGCAAGACCAACAAAGATTCCGGCGAACGTAAGCCACGCCAGTTTACCTGTCAGCAGACCGGTTTTGCCGAAGCCAGCAAGAGCGGCAAAATCGAAAGTGCCTCTCGCCAGATAAATTCCGAGAAACGAAAGCAACATCGCCACGCTGCCGAGAAATGTGTAAAGAAAAAACTTAGTCGCAGCGCGGTCCCGGTTTTGGCCGCCCCAAATTCTGATCAGCAGAAACGCAGGGATCAGGCTCATTTCGTAGAACAGGAACCAGAGAATGAAATTCTGCGCCGTGAACGTGCCGTATAGGGCAGACTGCATTACGAGCATGGTCGCATAGAACGCGCGGCCGTCTGGGGCTGGTTGAGCGAGAAACGCGAAAGGAATAATCAACGATGTGAGCAGGACGAGCAGCAGACTCAGGCCATCGACGCCAAGCAGATATTCAGCGCCGACGGCGGGGATCCATGCGTGGCGTTCGACGAACTGGAGCTCCGCCGCGGTGGTATCAAAATTCCGCCATAATCCTAAAGCGCATACTGCGGAGGTGGCATTGAAGATCAGAGCGATTGGACGGCCATTCCTCTGCGGCCACAGGCACACCGCAAGCGCTCCAATAAGAGGAAGAAGAACAATTGTGGTAATCACGCCAACCATGCGTAGAGAAGGAGCAGCGCGAGCATTCCGATCGCTATCGCGCCGAGGTAAGTTTGGATTTGTCCTGAGTGCGCTGTGGACATCACGCGGCCCAGACCGCGCGCACCGGCGGTCGTCTCGTCGACTCCCGCGTTGATCCCATACTCATCGACGCTCGTTGTAAAAATTCCAAAGAGTTGACCGATTGCGCCGAAGCCGCGCACCAGCCCGTCCCAAAAATAGCGATCCATCCAGTCGGAAAACCGTGCGGCCATCCAACTGAAGGAGATCACCGTGCGAGCATAAAGTTCGTCGATCCACATTTTGTTCGCGAGAAATCGAAATAACGCGGGCTGCGCATATTCGAGCGGATCGACCTCAGCTGGGCGACCTCCATCTTGTGTACCCGCCTTGCGATAAATCCAGAAACCGACGCCAACACCTGCGCTAACGAGCGCGAGCGAAACAAACAGCATCGGCTGAATTAAACGTGCGACGTCGAAGTGCGTAGGTTCGCCGGTTAGATACCCGTGCAGCCACGGCCATGCAGGCGTTAGCACAGCGCTCAACAAAATTGCGCCAAACGCCAACACGATCAGAGGCATCGTCATGACACGTGGACTCTCGTGTGCACGCTCGGCAGCAGCGCGCGGGTTGCCGAAGAAGACGTAGATGATTTGTCGCGTCATGTAGAGCGCGGTGAGAACGACTCCGACCAGAATCAGGTAATAAGGCACATGCGACGGCGGCCAATGCGCTGTGGCATGAAGAATTTCCTCTTTGGTCCAGCCGCCGGAGAAGAAGATCGGCACACCGCTGAGCGCCATCATGCCGACCGCGTACGTCATGAAAGTTACTGGCATGAAACGCCGCAGGCCGCCCATTTTGCGAATATCCTGTTCGCCGTGGCATCCGTGAATCACGGAGCCTGCACCGAGGAACAGGAGGGCTTTGAAAAAACCGTGCGCGAGCAAGTGCATTATCCCAGCAGCAACACCGCCGACCCCAAGCGAGACCATCATCAAACCAAGTTGCGAGACGGTCGAGTAAGCCAGAATGCGCTTGATGTCCGCCTGGGCGATTGCGATGAGCGCTGCCATCAACGCTGTCGTCACTCCGATCCACACAACGACCGTGAGCGACGACGTTACGCCGTTGATTGCGCCCAATGAGAAAAGCGGATAGACGCGTGCTACAAGGAACACCCCGGCGGCAACCATCGTTGCCGCGTGGATAAGTGCGCTGACCGGTGTGGGACCTTCCATCGCGTCCGGCAACCAGACATGCAGCGGGAATTGCCCTGACTTGCCGACGGCGCCGCAGAAAATCAGCAGCGCAATGAACGTGGCGCTCGCACCCAGGAGCGCGAGACCGGCGCTTTCAAGACAACCGTTTCCGCCATCGTAAAAGAGAAGCGTGCCGCTGCGATTGTAAAGCCAGAGCATCCCGAGAAAAAATCCCATGTCACCGATGCGCGTGGTGATGAATGCTTTTTTTGCGGCACCTGCCGCGCTCGGTCGCTCAATCCAGAACCCAATAAGCAAATACGACGCGAGCCCCACTAGTTCCCAAAAAATGAAAAGCAGAAGCAAACTGTTTGCGATAACCAGCCCAAGCATCGCCCCGGAGAAGAACGACATGTACGCGAAGAAACGTGTGAAATTTTTGTCCTCGGCCATGTAACCGACGCTGAAGACGAAAATGCAAAGTCCTACCAGCGAGATCATCACCAGCATTGCCGCCGCAAGCGGATCGAGAACAAATCCTAGACGCAACGTTTGTTCGCCGAACGTGAACCAAGTGAAATTCTGAATGACGCGGAATCCCTGCGTTTGCAGTGTCAGCAAGAATGCTAGGACCGACATTGCGAGTGCGACGACTTGCCCCGTGATCGCGAGCACGACTGCGCTTTTGCGCCGCAGTTTCGACAGACTCAAAATCACCAGCGACGCCGCAAAGGGCACCGCCGGGATCAGCCAAAGATGATCGATAATCCAGCTCATGCGACGATTGCAAGCACGAGCGCGAGTTCAGAATTCATCCTTTTAGCTGGTCGAGTTGATCCACGTTGGTCGTGCGATAATGGCGGTAAACGGCAATCACCATCGCAAGGCCAACAGCGGCCTCGGCGGCGGCGATGGCAATGGAAAAAATTGCGATCATCACGCCGACTGGCTGTTGCGCGGGCGGACTGAAACGCCAGAAAGCAATGAAATTCAAGTTCGCCGCGGTCAACATCATTTCAATGCCGATGAGAATGAAAATGGCGTGGCGCCGACTGAGCGCGGCGAGGAGGCCGATGGAGAACAACGCCGCGGAAACGATGAGGAAAACCTGGAGCGTGAGTGTCATGGTTAAGGCGTTACAAGAGTTAAACGGACTTACATTGTTAAAAAGGAAGTTTGCGGCTGCGCCGATTCAAAGTTGTAACCTTTGTAACTCTTTTAACTTTCTTCATCGCTTCTCCTCCATAACGAGAACCAACGCGCCGATCAGCGCGGCAGTCAGCAGAAGCCCGACGCATTGCAATGGCCAGACGTAACTGGTCATTAACGCCTGGCCGATTCGTTTGACCGTGAGCGCAGGAACGTGCGGAGCGACAATGGAAAGCGATTGCGTCTTCACAATCGACCACGTCAAGCCGCCAAACACAGCGACGGCGATTGCAACGCCGCTCCAATTAAATCCGCGATCTTTTCCAGCATGGCGTCGCGTCAAAAGAATAGTGAAAACAATCAGCACCGCCACCGCGCCGATGTAAATGAAGACCAACGCCAGGCCGACGAACTCCGCGCCGAGTAAAAAGAAGAATGCCGCGATACCAACAAGGGCCACCGCGAAGCTAAGCGCAGCGTGCATTAGTTTTCGCAACGTTGCAGCCGCCAGCGCCGCTGCGAGGGTGAAAA
>Ga0137371_10002414_pt1 | contig 14896 bp, 11 predicted proteins | sample SagtaG_7_FD_104919 | JGI IMG/M metagenome (GOLD analysis project Ga0137371, IMG submission 104919) | Vadose zone soil microbial communities from Sagehorn Ranch, Mendocino, California, USA - Sage1_R_40_16 metaG | ecosystem: Environmental > Terrestrial > Soil > Vadose zone | place: USA...
TCGCCCCGCGAGCTAGGCGGTTTCGGTTCAGCCTTCTGGAGGACCGATGGTCGACGCCTCCGGTCCGAACTTCCTGACGTATTCGTCGTGGACCTCGCTCCACGCATCGGACGAGGAGTCTGAGGCTGCCTTCCCATCCAACGCGCGCTGCAGCGCGTCCAGACAGACGTGCCAGCCCGCTCCGTCGCGTGCCGCCTTGCCCAGCTCGTCGATGGTGTCGATGAGGGTCAGCACGCATCCCGAGCCGCGCGGCGCGAGCTCGAGACGGATCGTGTCGGTGCCCCACCGAAACTCGAGCAGCGAGGGTGGCTGGAATGCCAGCACCTCACCCTCGAACGGCTGCATCTTGGCGTTCGCGTCCTGAAAGCGCAGCTTGGCCCCGACCTTCCACCCGTCCACGACGATCTGGTCCGGAAACCACCTGCGCAGCTCGTCGGGCTCCGTCAGCGCCCTCCAGACTCGCGCCTGCGAGTGCGGCAGCTCCCTCTCAAAACGAAGCTGCCACTGCTCATTTGCTTGGACGAGGTCTCCGATCACGTTTGCCTCCTTTCGGACTTGCGTCCGGCTGGTCGAGATGGCGTTCGAGCGCGTCCAGGCTCCGTGCCCACATCGCGCGATAGGGCGCGAGCCAGGCGTCGACCTCACGCAAGGGCTGTGGCCGGACCCGGTAGTAGCGCCTCTGCGCGTCGACCCTGGACTCGACCAGGCCGACTTCACGCAGCACCCGCAAGTGCTTCGATACCGCGGGCTGGCTGACCCGTAGCGAGCGCACCAGGTCACCGACCGAACGCTCACGGTCGACCAGCAGGTCCAGGATGCGGCGACGGTTCGGCTCGGCCATCACCTCGAACGTGGTGCCCACAGCCATTGGTCCAATATAACTGCTCGGCTATATACGCGTCAAGCTATGGACCCGAGGAATATTCGCCATCAGCGTCAAATTGGAGAAGGCATGGCTCGAACATCGGACGAGATCCTCGCGAGCGCGAAGACGATCGCCGTGGTCGGCGCTTCGCGCGATCCGAGCAAGGCCGGCGGCTCTGTGCCCGAAGGCCTGCAACGCCGCGGCTTCCGCATCATCCCGATCAACCCTTATGCGGACACCCTGTTCGGTGAACGTGTCTACCGGTCGCTGCTCGAGGTTCCCGAGAAGATCGACATCGTCGACGTCTTCCGGCCCTCCGCCGACACTCCGGAGATAGCGCGCCAGGCGGTGGCGGTCGGAGCCAGGGCGTTGTGGCTGCAGCTCGACATCCGATCACCCGAGGCACGCCGGATCGCGGAATCTGCGGGCCTTGAGTACGTCGAGGACGAGTGCACCGCGGTCGTTGCCTCGCTCTATCGAATCAAGAGAAACGCCGCCTAACAGTTACTGTGGTCCTCGTGGCGCCGCGGCGAATCCGGCCCAAGCGGGACCGCACGATCGAGTCGGAGCTGAAGTTTCGCCTCACCGGTGAGAACGATCACCGCAAGCTGCGCGCGATGCTGGGCGATCGTGGAGCGAAAAACTCCGCGCGATATCGCGAAGAGAACTACCGGTTCAACGGCCCGGGCAAGTCGACGCGCAACACGACCCTGCGCCTGCGCGTGCTGAACGGCGGGCCGCAAGGAATGTTGACGGCGAAGGGACCGGCGAGGTTCAACGGCGGCGTCAAGACGCGAGAAGAAACTGAGATCGAGGTGCGCGACACGCACGCCACGCTGGACATGCTGCAGCAGCTCGGTTTTCGAGTCGGCTGGATCTACCCGAAGCGGCGCTCGGTCTGGATGCTCGACGGGGTCGCGGTCACCCTCGACATCCTCGACTTCGGATACTTCGTCGAGCTCGAGGGCCCCGCCGACGTCCTACCCGAGATGGCGCGGAGCCTCGGCCTCGACCCGAACAAAGCGCTCCGCGACAGCTACTCGGTGATGGCGAAAAAACACCAGCAGAAAAAGCAACCCACGAAAGCGCCCGCGACCCCGGTGGTGGTTACTCCGCTTGCCGAGGAGCAGGCGCAGCCTTAGCGCCGTCACTCTTGCCCGCTGACGCGCCCTGCGCGGGCACGGCCGCCGGCCCGACCGAGACCGTCTGGATGTTGGTGAACTCCTTGATTCCATATTCCGACAGCTCCCGCCCGTAGCCCGACCGCTTGACGCCGCCGAACGGCAGCCTCGCGTCGGATGCGACCATGCCATTGATGAAGACAAGGCCCGCCTCGATCTTCTCGGCGAGCTTCTTCCCGCGCTCGACGTCTGAAGTCCAGATGTTGGAGCCGAGCCCAAAGTCGGTGTCGTTGGCGACGCGGAGGGCGTCGTCGGCGTCCTTGACGCGGATGACCGCAGCGACCGGTCCGAATGTCTCCTCGTGATACGCGGGCATTCCCGGTCTGACGTTCGCGAGCACGGTCGGCTCGTAGTAATAGCCGTCACCCTGGATCCGGTTGCCGCCCACGAGCGGGCGCGCGCCGAGCCTGATGGATTCGCGGACCTGTCGCTCGAGCTCGTCGACGAGATCCGCTCGCGCCAGAGGCCCGACCTGGTGCTGGCGATCCATTGGGTTGCCGACCTTGAGCGCAGCGACCGCGCCCGCGAATCGCGACTCGAACTGATCGGCGACCGACTCTTCGACGATGAATCGCTTGGCCGCGATGCAGCTCTGGCCGTTGTTCTGGTTGCGCGCGCGGCACGCCACCGTCGCCGCCGTGTCGAGGTCTGCGTCGGCGAGAACGACGAACGGGTCGGAGCCGCCGAGCTCGAGCACGGTCTTCTTGAGAGCTCTGCCCGCCGCCTCGGCGACCGTCATCCCGGCCTTCTCGGAACCGGTCAGAGTCACACCGGCGACGCGATGATCCGCGATCAGTCCCTCCACCGCCGCAGACCCGATCAGCAGGGTCTGGAAGACGCCCTCCGGCACGCCCGCCTCGCGGAAGACCTCCTCGATCGCGAGCGCCGACTGCGGCACGTTCGATGAGTGCTTGAGCAGCATCACGTTGCCCGCGCTGAGCGCCGGCAGCCCGGCGCGAAACGCCTGCCAGAACGGGAAGTTCCACGGCATCACGGCCAGGATCACGCCCAGCGGTTGGAAGCGGACGTAGCTCTCGGTCGCTGTGCTTTCGACGGGCTGGTCGGCCAGCAACCGCTCCGCGTTCTCAGCGATCCAGCCGGCCGTCCAGGCGCACTTTTCTACCTCGGCCTCGGCCTCGACGATCGGCTTGCCCATCTCTGAGGTCATCAGCGCCGCGTACCGCGCCTTGTCCGCGCGCAGGACGCCGGCCACCGAGCGCATCAGCGCGGCCCGCATCCCGATGCCGGCCTCCCTCCAACCATGCCGCGCGGCCCAGCCGCGCTCGAGGGCAGCTTCGATCGCCGCTCCGTCTGCCTCGGGGAACGTCGCCAGCTCCCGGCCTGTTGCCGGATCGATGGATTTCAGCATCCGCTCGAATCATGCCACGATTTGATGTGTGGCCCGAGCACCCGTGAAGAGGCGCGCCGCAGGGGCGTCTGTCAGGCCGGTAGGCAGTCCCTCGGTAGCCCCGGCGACCCCAACCGACGGGCTGAAGCGGGTCGCCATCGAGGCGGTCACACCCGAGATCGATAGCGGACGATTCCCGGCCAAGCGGGTCGTCGGCGAGACCGTGGTCGTCGAGGCGGACATCTTCACCGACGGCCACGATGCCCTGGCCGCCATCGTGCGCTATCGGCACAACGCTGCGACGGGATGGCGCGAGACGCCAATGGCGCCGCTCGTCAACGACCGCTGGCGGGGTGAGTTCCCGGTCACCGAGCTCGGCCGCTACGTCTACACGATCGAGGCCTGGGTGGACCACTTCGAATCGTGGAGCCGCCAGCTCGCCAAACGCGTCGCGGCCGGTCAGGACGTAACCGTCGAGCTTGAAGTTGGGGCCCGGATGCTCGAAGAGACGGCGGGCAGAGAGAATGGCGCGGCAGCCGACGCCGCTCGGCTCCGGGAGCTGGCCAGGTCGCTCCGCGCTCCCGCCCAGGTGGCAGAACCAAGCCCCCACCCGCCCGGGATCGCTGCGCGATCCGGGTCACCCTCCCCGGCGAGCGGGGAGGGGGAAGCGGCGGCGCTGATGCGGCGCTACGCCGACCGCGCCCAGGCCACCACCTACGCGCGCGAGGTCGAGGTGATCGTGGAGCCTCAGAAGGCGCGCTTCAGCACCTGGTATGAGCTCTTCCCGCGCTCTACCGGTCCGGCGGACGCCGGGCGCGCGCAGGGCGCACTTCCACAAAGACACGGCACCTTCAAGGATGTCGAGCGCCTCGTACCGGAGATCGCACGGATGGGCTTCGACGTCCTCTACCTGCCCCCCATCCACCCCATCGGCGGCACCCATCGCAAGGGCGCCAACAACAAGCCCGCACAGCGCGGCGAACCGGGAAGTCCGTGGGCGATCGGGTCCGAGAGGGGCGGCCACAAAGCGGTGAACCCGGAGCTCGGCACCCTCGCCGACTTCCGCCGCCTGGTCAAGACCGCCGCAGGCGAGGGCATCGACGTCGCGCTCGATATCGCGTTTCAGTGCTCGCCCGACCACCCCTACACGCGCGAGCATCCCGAGTGGTTCAAGCACAGGCCCGACGGCTCGATCCAGTACGCCGAGAACCCGCCGAAGAAGTACGAGGACATCTACCCGTTCGACTTCGAGACCGAGCACTGGCGAGAGCTCTGGCAGGAGTTGCTGTCGATCGTCCTCTACTGGGCCGAGCAAGGGGTTCGCGTGTTCCGGGTCGACAACCCGCACACGAAGCCCTTCGCGTTCTGGGAGTGGCTGATCGCGGAGCTGCGGCGCGCGTACCCCGAGGCCATCCTGCTGTCCGAGGCGTTCACGCGACCGAAGGTCATGTACCGGCTCGCCAAGGTCGGGTTCAGCCAGTCGTACACCTACTTCGCGTGGCGCAACACCGCGTATGAGCTGTACCAGTACTTCACCGAGCTCTCGCAACCACCCATCCGCGACTTCTTCCGGCCGAACCTGTGGCCCAACACCCCCGACATCCTCACCGAGTACCTGCAAACCGGCGGCCGGCCCGCGTTCCAGGCTCGGCTGATCCTCGCCGCCACGCTCGGCGCGAGCTATGGAATCTACGGCCCGCCGTTCGAGGCGCTCGAGGGGCGTCCGCGCGAACATGGCTCCGAGGAGTACCTGGATTCGGAGAAGTACCAGCTGCGCGACTGGAAGCGCGACCCGAGCATGAGTGAGCTGATCGGGATCGTCAACCACATCCGGCGCGAGAACCCGGCGCTCCAGAGCGACCGCGGCCTGCGATTCCACTTCGCCGAGAACGAACAGCTTCTGGCTTACTCGAAGAGCACGCCCGACAATGCCAACGTGATCCTGACGGTGGTCAACGTCGATCCCCACCACGTGCAGCGCGGGATGGTCAACCTGCCACTCGAGGAGCTCGGGATCGACACTGACCGCTCATACCAGGCGCACGAGCTCATCAGCGGTGCGCGCTACCTGTGGAACGGAGCGCGCAACTTCGTCGAGGTCAATCCGCAGTCGATGCCGGGCCAGATCTTTCGTTTCCGCCGCCGCGTGCGCAGCGAGCACGACTTCGAGTACTTCTTGTGATCACCACCCCCCAACGCGCGAAACGCAAGATCGAAACTTCGCAGGTCGAGGACGACCCCCTCTGGTACAAAGACGCACTCATCTACGAGCTTCACGTCCGGGCGTTCTACGACAGCGACGCCGACGGCGGCGGTGACTTTCGGGGCCTGATCGAAAAGCTGCCCTACCTGCAGGAGCTCGGCGTCAACGCGCTGTGGCTGTTGCCGTTCTATCCCTCGCCTCTGCGCGACGACGGCTACGACATAGCCGACTACACGAACGTGAATCCGATGTACGGCACGCTGGGCGACGCCAACCAGCTGGTCAGGGAAGCTCACCGGCGCGGCATCCGGGTGATCAACGAGCTCGTCTGCAACCACACCTCGGACCAGCACCCGTGGTTTCAGCGCGCGCGGAGGGCGAAGCCTGGAACCGCCGCGCGTGATTTCTACGTGTGGAGCGAGACCAACCAGAAGTACCAGGACGTGCGGATCATCTTCAAGGACTTCGAGACGTCCAACTGGACCTGGGACCACGTTGCGAACGCCTACTACTGGCACCGCTTCTACTCGAGCCAGCCAGATCTCAACTTCGACAATCCCAAGGTCAAGGAAGCGATCTTCAAGGCCCTCGACTTCTGGATGGACATCGGCGTGGACGGCGTCAGGCTCGACGCCGTGCCGTACCTCTACGAGCGCGAGGGCACCAACGGCGAAAACCTGCCCGAGACGCATGATTTTCTGCGCGAGCTGCGCCATCACGTCGACAGCAACTACAAGAACCGCATGCTGCTCGCCGAGGCCAATCAGTGGCCCGAGGATTCGGTCGCCTATTTCGGCAAGGGCGACGAGTGCCACATGTCGTTCCACTTCCCGCTGATGCCACGGCTCTTCATGGCGATCCGCATGGAGGACAGGTTCCCGATCGTCGACATCCTGGCCCAGACCCCCGCCATTCCCGACACCTCCCAGTGGGCGCTCTTCCTGCGCAACCACGACGAGCTCACGCTCGAGATGGTCACTGACGAGGAGCGCGACTACATGTATCGCGCGTACACGCAGGACCGCCTCGCGCGCCTGAACCTCGGCATCCGCCGTCGGCTCGCGCCCCTGCTCGGCAACGACCGCCGGCGCATCGAGCTGATGAACGGGCTCCTTTATTCGCTGCCCGGCACCCCGGTCCTCTACTACGGCGACGAGATCGGCATGGGCGACAACATCTTCCTGGGCGACCGCAACGGCGTGCGCACTCCGATGCAGTGGAGCGCCGACCGCAACGCCGGCTTCTCGCGCGCCAACCGCCAGCGCCTGTACCTGCCGGTCATCACCGACCCCGAGTACCACTACGAGACCGTCAACGTCGAGGCGCAGCAGGGCAACCCGCACTCGATCTTCTCGTGGACGAAGCGGCTGATCGCGCTGCGCAAGCGCCACCGCGCATTCGGACGCGGCACACTCGAGCTGCTCCGTCCGGAAAACCGAAAGGTGCTTGCATACGTCCGCAGCTACGAGTCAGAGCAAATCCTCTGCGTCGCCAATCTATCGCGCTTCCTGCAGGCGGTCGAGCTGGACCTGACCAGGTGGAAAGGCCTCGTGCCCGTGGAGCTATTCAGCAGCAACGAGATGCCGGTGATCGGCGACAACCCGTACTTCCTGACCCTCGGCCCGCACTCCTTCTACTGGTTCGCCATGCAGCCGAGGGCGGCGGCGAGCATCCAGACCGACGGCGCCCAGGCGGCTGCCGTGCTGCCCGAGGTGCGTCTTGCCGGGGGTTGGGAGTCGGCCCTGGTCGGAGGTGCGAAGGAGCGGTTCGAGAGCGTGCTCGTGCGCTACATCCCGCAGCGGCGCTGGTTCGGGGGCAAGGCTCGGCGCGTGAAGACCGCGACGATCAGCGACGTCATCAGCGTGCCGGGAGCGGAGAACTACGCGTACCTGACGTCGGTCGTCATCGGCTACGCGGACGGCGACCCCGACACATACATGCTGCCCATCGCGTACGCCAATCCGGCCGAGGCGTCTCACATCATCGAGCGCTGGCCACATACAGCGATTGCTTGGGCCCGCAACCAGGGCGAGGAAGCGCGCGGATTGCTCTACGACGCCCTTGGGCCGCCGAACTTCGCCGAGGCGATGCTCGGAGCGATTGCGCGCCGCAAGCGTGCCGCGGGGGGCTCGGGGGCGCTCGTCGGCTCGACCACGCGCGCGTTTGCGCGCCTGCGCGGGCCCGAGACGGTGCGCCTCGAGGCGCAGCTCTCGATCGCCGAGCAGAGCAACAATTCGGTGATCTTCGGCGAGCGCCTGATGTTGAAGGTCTTCCGGCGGCTTGAGGAGGGGGTGAACCCGGAGCTCGAGGTCGGGCGCTTCCTGACCGAAAAGACCAACTTCAGTCAGATCGCGCCGCTTGCGGGCACGCTCGAGTACCGCCGCCCGCAAGGCGAGCCGGTCAGCATCGCGATCCTCCAGGGCTACCTGCCGAACCAGGGCGATGCCTGGCAGCACACGCTGAACACGGTCGCGCACTACTTCAACGCGCCGGAGCTGGTGGGTATGCAGCCGCCCGCGTTGCCGCGAAGCCTCCTCGAGGCGAGCCGGCTGGAGCCGTCCGAGCTGGCCGTCAAAGCGATCGGCGGCTACCTGGACTCGGCGCGACTGCTCGGCCGCCGCACCGCCGAGCTGCACTCGGCGCTGTCGTCGGACCCTACCGATCCGGCCTTCGCGCCGGAGCGCATCTCGCCCCTCGACCAGCGCTCGATCTACCAGTCGATCAGCGGGCTGTCGATGCGGGCCATCGACCTCCTCCGAACCCAGGTGAACAAGCTGCCTGCCGAGGCGAAAGAGGAAGCGCGGAAGGTGCTGGAGCTCGACTCCCGAATCGCCTACATGCTGAAAGCCTTCCTGGCCCACCGGCTGAACACGACCCGGATCCGTGTGCACGGCGACTATCACCTCGGCCAGGTGCTCTACACCGGGCACGATTTCGTGATCATCGATTTCGAGGGCGAGCCGACCAGGTCCCTATACGAGCGGCGGCTCAAGCGCCTGGCCATGCGCGACGTCGCCGGAATGCTGCGCTCGTTTTCTTACGCAAGCCAGGCGGCCCTTCGCTCGCAGGAGATTGCCCCCGAGAGATTGCCCGGGCTGTATGCATGGGCTCGCTTCTGGGTCGACTCGGTGTCCGCCGTATTCTTAAAGAGCTACCTGACGACCGCGGGCAACGCGTCGTGGGTATCGCAGAAGCAGGACGACCTCGAGATCCAGCTCAGCACCATGCTTTTGGAGAAGGCCCTGTACGAGCTTCGCTACGAGCTGAACCTGAGACCTGACTGGGTGCGCATCCCTCTACGGGGCATCCTCGATCTCGTGACGCCCCAATGAGCATCGCGGCCCGTTCCCTGATCAGCCCGTTCGACCTTCATCTATTCAACGAAGGCACGCACAGCCACCTGTTCGACAAGCTGGGCGCGCACCTCGCACACGACCCGGAAGGGACTTACTTCGCGGTCTGGGCCCCCAACGCGGACGCCGTCAGCGTCATCGGCGACTTCAACGGTTGGGACAAAGACGCCAACGGCCTGTACCCGCGGGAGCAGTCGGGGATCTGGGAGGGATTCATCCCGACCGTGGGCCACGGCGCCCTCTACAAGTACTACGTGCACTCGAAGGTGACGCGCAACGGAGTCGACAAAGCCGATCCTTTTGCGACGTACTCGGAGGCGCCGCCGCGCCAGGCCTCCGTCGTCTGGGACCTCGACTACGACTGGGGCGACCATGGATGGATGGAAAACCGCCGCGCCACCAACCACACCACGGCGCCGTGGTCGGTCTACGAGATGCACCTCGGCTCATGGATGCGCGTGCCCGAGGAAGGCAACCGCTGGTTCAGCTACCGCGAGCTCGCTCCGCGGCTGGCGGATTACGTGAGCCGGATGGGCTTCACCCACGTCGAGTTCATGCCGGTCATGGAGCACCCGCTCTACGAGTCGTGGGGCTACCAGGTCACGGGCTACTTCGCCCCGACGAGCCGCTACGGCACTCCCCAGGACTTCATGTTCCTGGTCGACTACCTCCACCAGAACGGCGTCGGCGTCATCCTCGATTGGGTCCCCTCGCACTTTCCCGCCGACGAGTTCGGCCTGCAGAACTTCGACGGCACCCATCTCTTCGAGCACGCTGACCCGCGCCTCGGGGTGCATCCGGATTGGGGTAGCTCGATCTTCAACTACGGCCGGAACGAGGTCCGAGGATTCCTGGTCAGCAGCGCCTTGTGCTGGCTCGACCGCTACCACGCCGACGGCCTGCGCGTCGACGCGGTGGCCTCGATGCTCTACCTCGACTACTCACGCAAGCAGGGCGAATGGATCCCGAACAAGTTCGGAGGTCGGGAGAACCTGGAGGCGGTCGACTTCCTTCGGCGCTTCAATATCGAGGTCTACAAGGAGCAGCCCGACACCCAGACCATCGCCGAGGAGTCGACGGCCTGGCCGCTGGTCTCAAGACCAACCTACGTCGGCGGCCTCGGCTTTGGCATGAAGTGGGACATGGGCTGGATGCACGACACGCTCTACTACTTCGAGCGCGAGCCTGTGCACCGCAGATTCCACCACTCCAACCTCACGTTTCGCATGCTGTACGCGTTCGGCGAGAACTTCATGCTGCCCCTGTCGCACGACGAGGTCGTGCACGGCAAGGGTTCGCTTCTAGCGAAGATGCCCGGCGACGAGTGGCAGAAGTTCGCCAACCTGCGCGTGCTGTACGGCTGGATGTACGCGCAGCCTGGCAAGAAGCTCGTCTTCATGGGCGGCGAGTTCGGGCAATGGAAGGAGTGGGATGTCGAGCAGAGCCTCGACTGGCATCTCCTCGACTATCCGATGCACGGCGGCTTGAGGCTGTGGGTCGGCGACCTGAACCGCATCCTCCGCGAGGAGAAGGCGCTGCACGAGATGGACTTCGACCCCCGCGGCTTCCAGTGGATCGACGTCACCGATGCCGACCACAGCGTGGTCAGCCTCATCCGCCGCGGCAGGATGCCCGAGGACGTCGTGGTGGCGGTCTTCAACTTCACCCCGGTGCCGCGGCACAACTACCAGATCGGAATCCCAGGCGCCGGCCGGTGGGCCGAGGTGCTGAACAGCGACGCTCCCCTTTACGGTGGCAGCGGGATGGGCAACATGGGCGGCGTTGAGGCGGTGCCGGTCAGCATGCACGGCCACTCGCACAGCGTCACCCTGACCCTGCCCCCGCTGGGGGCGCTGTTCCTGAAACCCGAATGGCCTGCCCCACAAGCGACCTGATGATCTCCGGCCGCTGATGCACATCAGCGGCGGTGAACCGTAACAGGCGGAAGCCGGCGTTCATCAGCAAGTTCTGACGGCGGTTGTCCTCGACCAGACGCTCGCGATGGTTGACGCCGTCGCACTCGATCACGAGTCGCGCCTGAGGGTAGTAAAGATCGGCCCTCCCAACGAATCGACCCTGGGAGTCATGAAGGTCGGCCTGGACTTCGGGACAGGGCAGGTCGGCCTTCAGCAACAGCCAGCGAAGACGGGTCTCCATCGGCGATTCAGCCGGAGCGGCCAACTCGGCCAGAGGTAACAGACGACGATGCGCCGTCAACATCCGCCGATCAGTCAGGCGCGAAGTTATAGCCGCGTCCATAAGGACAAGGGATTCGACGGCGGAAAGGCGCGAACCCAGCTCACAGAGCGTGCGATGCACCCCGGTTATCTTGAGGCTGCGCACCGTCACCACATCCGGCACTACACCAGAGTGACGAACGGTCAGGCCGGGCCGTGAGCGGGCTCCAGAAGCGCGCGGCACGATGACTTCAACTGGATGGATCGGGTCGGCATCAAGACCATGCAGCCAGGCTCAGAGCCTTGCATCGACGCAATTTGCGCACAACGCGTGTTTCGAGCTCCAGGGGGAGGCTCCGCGTCAGGAGCCGGCCGGCACTCGGGTCGCCAGACTCAGCTCGTCGAGCCGGCTTGCGACCAGCTCGTACCCGTGATGCAGGCGGCGGTAGTAGGTCGGCCGCGACATGTGCAACCGCTCCATCACCACGTCGTGGCTGCCGACTCGCTTGACGTAGTAGTCCAGGAGCAGGCGCCCGGACTCGGCGTCGCGAGGCGCGCTGGAGGTCGCCAGCTCACCGACCACGTCGACCAGCACGTCGCGAAGCTCAACAGCTGCACTGCCACCTCTGGATACTCCGGGCAGGCGGGCGAGCGGGTTCCTGGCGAGGGCCTCCGGCGTGCCCATGTCATCCAGCGCCGAGCGCACGAGCTGCTCGCGCGCGATGCTGTCCGGGTCGAGCGTCCAGTGGTCCGGGACCGGCTCCGTCGCGAAGATCTCGTTCAACTCGAGGACAGCGCCGGGGAGGCCCGCCCGAAGCAGCCGGCCCATCAGCCAGCACAACCCCGCGCACGCGATGATCCCGCCGAGCCACAGCGACACGCCCCATGTCGTGCCACCCGGCAGCAGGGAAGTCTCCGCCATGTACGCGACGGCGTACGTCCCGCCGATCACCGCGCACAGGGAGGCCGACGGCCTTCCCGGTCGTCGCGCGCTCCAGAGCAGCCACCCGTCCGCGGCAATGCCGGTGAGTATCGGGACGAGGACGTACTCGAAATGCAGCTTGGTGATGCAGACGAGGACTCCGTTGATGGTGAAGACGAAGGTCAGGGAGCCGGGCCGCAGCTTGAATGCGCTGTTCAAGAGCAGGCCGGTGCCGGCAAGGATCGCCGTCTGGGCGAGCAGAGCGGCGATGCCGATGTTCTCCGCGACCCACTGGAGTGCCTGCCCGCGGAACTCGTACCTGGCCAGGCCCCACGGGTCGATCAGCGGGTGGACGAACTGGGTGGCGAACGTGAGCACGGACAGGAGAAGGGCGGCCGAGGTCAGCGTCACCGGGCTCGCCAGGGTCTCTCCGCGCCGCGCCGCCGCGCGAAGCGGGCCGCTGACGATGACCGCCGCCGCCCCCATCTCGACAAGGTGCGGCGGAGTGAACAGGCTGTCGAGGCCCGCACCGCCCGAGCCGAAGACCGGCGACCAGAACGCCTGGTCCACGATCCACGCCGCGCCGAAGATCAGGGCCGCCGTGAAGCTGCCTGTCTCCCCGTCGGGCAATGCGCGATTCCAGGGGCGGCCTGCACGCAAGCCTGTAGCGAAACCCGCAAAGAGGAAGAGCGTGAGCAGCGACCACGACGCTGTGACTGCGGTGAATCCCGCCTCCTTGGCGGGGTGCAGGATCGCGCCGGCCTGGTGCACGTAGGCGAACGCGGTGACATAGCCCCCGAGCACGAACCACGTGCCAAGCAGGACCACGACCGCGTCGATGGCCCGCGGCTCTTCGACGAACCTACGAAGGACCTTCACGCTCTAACCCCGGGCCAACCATACCCTGGCCGCCGGGCGCGCGCAGCGCGCATTTCTCGTGGGGTCGCCGGGCGCGCACAGGGCGCATTTCCATTCCTGTTTTGACACTGATTTGGAAACCGGTTTGAGACTGCGCATGAGACCGGATCCGCCTGACCCTGAGCCGCGTCGCCGGCAATTCGGGTTCGTGAAGGAGGATCCCATGTCAGCCAATCCGCAATTCGATGGAATCGTGGCCCTGCCGGCCGCGCCATCGCCGGCTGAGCCGACCAACGGCCACAAGGTCGAGATCGCGCCGCCCGAGCCGCAGCACGCCCCCGCCGAAGCGTCGGTCGCTCAAGTCCAGCAGGTCGTGGCGCCCGAGCGGCCGAAGCGCATCCGGCCCGCGTGGCGGGCAACGTTGGCGGTCGGGGCGGTCGCGCTCCTCGCAGCGAGCGCGCTCGGCTATGACGCTTACGCGGCGGCCGCGGAACGCGACGGAGTGTACAAGGTGCTCGTCACGACCGCGGCCACTCTCGGGTCGACGCAGGACCAGCTGACCGCGGCGCAAGCCAACGCGCGGTCGACGAAGGTCACGGCCGACTACGTCGCCATGTACCTCGCGGACGCAGGGCGCGTCCACACCGACTACCAGACACTGGGCAGCTGCAACAGCTTCGGCGCATGCCGCACAAGCTCTCAGCAGCTGCTCGACGACCTGCAGAAGTTCCAGTCCGACCGCAGCGCTGCCACGGTGCCGAGCACGCTCAGCGCCGGCGACGCAAGCCTTGGCGACGCGCTGAGCGCAGCCATCGCCGCGGACCGGGAGCTCATCAGCGGGATGGACTCCGGCAATGTCAACAAGTTCAAGGACGGATTCAAGAAGCTCGACGCGGCGATGCTCAGCGTCGGCAAGGCCGAAGCGGCCCTGGGCGCGCAGCTCAAGTGACGCGATCCGGAATCAAGCGGCTGGCTTCGGCGGCGGTGATTGTCACCGTCGCCGTCGCCGGCCTCGGGTACACCTGGCGGGCCGAGGCTTCGCTTCGTGAGCAGACCTCAGCCCTGCAACGAGTCATCACGGGTCTCGAGGGACGTCTCACAGTTCTCGAGGCGCGGCCCTCGTTGGACGTGAACTGGCCGGCGACCGCCGCCGCCGTCGAACGTTCCGTCCTCACGATCGAGGCCGGGAATTCGCTGGGCTCCGCCTGGGTCGTGCGCTCGGATGCCGCGGGTTCCGACCTCATCACCAACTACCACGTGGTGGCTGACGCATGGAACTCTGGCGTCGCGACAGTCGAAGTCAGGCAGGGTGACCGCGCGATTCCCGGCAGCATGCTCCGGATCGACGCCAACGACGACCTGGCGGTGATTCATGTTGCCCAACCCTTTCCCGCCTTGACCCCTGCTGGGTCGCGGCCCCCTATCGGCACGACGGTGATGGCCGTCGGATCGCCCCTCGGGCTCAGCGGGACCATCTCGGTCGGTGTCGTCTCCGGATATCGGAGCCTGGAGGGCAGCGACTATCTACAGTTTTCCGCGCCGATCAGCCCGGGCAACAGCGGTGGACCGGTCGTCGACCGGGAAGGTCATGTGGTCGCCGTCGCTTCTGCCAAGTTCGTCGGCGGGGGAGCCGAGGCGCTCTCGCTCGGCATCCCGGTCCAGGTCGTCTGCCAAAACCTGGTCGCATGTGCCGGCTCCTAGAAGCAGTTCGGATAGTCCGGACTGACCGGGCTCGAGTCGAAAGCAAACCTCGGATAGTCCGGACTATCCGATTCGTTCCATGAGGACCGGTCAGGGCTGCGGCGAAGGCATCCCCGCGCTGAACTTGTTGGTCGCACCGGTCTCAGCGTGGATCACATGCATCACCGCATTGATCAACGCCAGGTGAGAGAAGGCCTGCGGGAAGTTGCCGAGGTGCCGGCCGCTGCGCGGATCAATCTCTTCCGCGTACAGCTGCAGCGGGCTCGCGTAGGACAGGAGTTTCTCGCA
>Ga0137371_10002436_pt1 | contig 14834 bp, 8 predicted proteins | sample SagtaG_7_FD_104919 | JGI IMG/M metagenome (GOLD analysis project Ga0137371, IMG submission 104919) | Vadose zone soil microbial communities from Sagehorn Ranch, Mendocino, California, USA - Sage1_R_40_16 metaG | ecosystem: Environmental > Terrestrial > Soil > Vadose zone | place: USA: California...
GGCGATGGTGCGTGGTGCGCTTGCGGCGTTACTCGGTCGAGAAGCCGATATCGAGGTCGTCGCGGAAGTGGCGCGAGGCGATACCGTCGTCGAAGCAGCTCTTGCCTCTCGACCGGAAGTAGCGCTGCTGGATATTGAAATGCCCGGTGGAAGCGGACTCGAGGCCTCCCACGCGCTGCGCGCAGCGTTGCCATCGTGTCGTGTCGTGATGCTAACGACATTTGGACGCAGCGGCTATTTGCGTCGGGCGATGGAGAGTGGAGCCGTCGGCTTTCTACTCAAAGATGCCCCAGCCTCGGAACTCGCTTGCGCACTACGGCGTGTGATGCAAGGGGAGCGAGTCGTTGATCCCGAACTAGCCTTGCTGGCACTCTCCGAGGGAAACAACCCCCTGACCCATCGAGAGCGGGAGGTACTCGCCGCAGCGGTCCCTGGCAGAGAGAATGCGGAGATCGCCGCACGCCTTTCTCTGTCCGAAGGGACGGTACGCAACCATCTTTCCGCAGCGATGCAAAAATTGGGGGCACGCAATCGGATGGGGGCGGCGCGTCTGGCTGAACAAAAAGGATGGTTGTGATCACGCTTTTCTCATGCTCTCCTCCAAGCCTATATCGACGCAGAATTACGTCGGCGTTAATACCTTGCTCTTTGTACGTGGGATACATCTGGACGTTTGAGAGCTTCTGCTCATCGAGCTCGTTGGTGGCGACAATGAAGCTCGCTTGTTTCTTGATCTGCGCCTCCACTTCCTGTTGATCAACGGAGAGGGTAGGTATCACATGCCAGAGAGTAGAAGCAATGCACTCTCTCTACTGACACGTTGGAGTTCCTTGAGTGGCTCATCCAAGCGGTTAATCCAGAACACATCACGCTCAAACAGAGCAGTTTAGTCTGAATGTATGAAGAAATCTGTTATTTTCACCAATTTATGGACAAGCCATGTAAAGAGCTGCTAAAATGAGGAGTCAGGCAACTGATGCAAAGATTGGAGTTGTTATTCTATGGGATTACCGTTAAAGAAGAGGCACCTTGAAGAGGTTCCGTTAAGAGAGCGCAGCTTTTTCGAGTCGTGTAGTCTAGAGGAGTTGCGAGAGCGGATTCGCATTGAGCTTCTCACGCATCTGGCTCTTATTGGTCTTGACCCTCTTGCCTCTGCGCCTGAGCAAACATATACCAAAGATTTGGTTCGTTCTCGTCATGCGGCTCAACGAACGGAATTTAGAGAAAGCGAACAGCAATTTCTTCAGCGCCGTGGAGACTCACTTCTCTGCCATTTTGCCGAGGGTCGCGACATTGTCCCTGAAGCAGTTGATCCCTATCTCTCACTTGTTCATTCTGGCACAGAAGATGCCGCTTTATTTCGACTGGCTACTCTGTTATGGTCAGTGCCAGTATCTCGTGGATTTGGCCGCCGTATGCGCTTTCTTGTTCGAGATCGATCGAACGAAAAGCTTATTGGTCTATTTGCGTTAACCGACCCGGTATTTAATTTGCGGGCACGCGATACCTGGATTGGATGGAATGTCGATGATCGAAGGCAACGGCTTGTCCATGTCATGGATGCCCACATTGTTGGTGCCGTTCCCCCCTATGCGTCTCTCCTGGGTGGAAAAATCACGGCAGCACTCATGACCTCTCAAGAGGTGTGTGACGTTTTTGCCGAAAAATACTACCATAGTAGTGGCATCATCAGTCAGCAGCACAAACATGCGCAACTTTCCCTTCTTACTGTGACGTCAGCACTTGGTCGTTCATCGTTGTACAATCGCTTGAAACTTCCTAGCATTGTTGAGTTTCAGCGCATTGGACAAACAACAGGCTGGGGACACTTTCATATTCCACAACCACTTTTCCTGCTTATGCGTGAACTGCTTCAACGAGAAGGACACTCCTATGCATCCGGACACAGTTTTGGAGAAGGTCCGAATTGGCGTTTACGTGTTGCAAGGGAAGCTGTGCGGAGTGTCGGACTTGATCCCCACCTTCTCCGGCACGGTATCAGCCGGGAAGTCTATGGGATTCCGCTGGTTTCAAACTGGCGAGAGGGGCTCTGTGGGAAAGAAGAGATGGAACCAATACAGCGTCCTTCTGCGGCAATGATTGGGGCATCTGCGGTGAACCGGTGGCTCCTTCCGCGTGCGCAGACTCGACCAGAATATCAACAGTGGACCCGAGAAATTATTTGGGAACAATTAATCGGCAAAACTCATCCGTAATAGTTCAGGCACAAAGCAAACAGGGCGGGATAAGAGATGGATTGCATATGCGTTTAACACCGGGTGAAGCATTTGAACATATTAAAGAATCAATGATTGGATATTTGGAGACAGCGTATAAGATCGCTCATCCCGCTGTCTATGCTGAGCGTGGGGATATCCTACGTCAACGAGGTATCGTCGCTCAGGCTCCCTTTATTGAATCAACTCCTGCTTTCCCTCCGGCGCATAAGTTGGCAGAGCTTGAAAAGCTGTATCCCAATCAGGTATCTTCAGGACTCGCAGCCCTCATGCAGCATGGAGTACCGGTTGATCGCTTTCCTCTGTATACCCATCAGGAAGAAGGCTTACTTGCTTCAACTGGTGATCGTCCTCATCTGCTCGTCGCAACTGGAACAGGCTCAGGGAAAACAGAGAGTTTCATGCTTCCCATCTTAAACGATCTTTTGCAAGAGGCTTCATCGTGGGAGACAGTACAAGTTCAGGAGCGTCCTGGACAATTTGATCATCGGAATAAGATCTGGCTCCATAGCCGACGACACGAACAGCGACCGGCAGCAATGCGAGGAATCATTCTGTATCCGATGAATGCGCTGGTCAATGATCAGTTGTCTCGCCTGCGTCGTATTCTTGCGCGTGGTGCCTCCCCGCAATGGCAAAGGGAGCAGTGGAATGGCAATGTGATTCACTTTGGGATGTATACCGGTCTTTCACTGCCAACGGGGCATTGGATGAAATCAGGGAAACGCGATGATTTTGCGCAATATCTCAAAAAAGTGAACAGCGACTGGGAACAATTGCGGGAAGATCTGCGGGAGACTGGGAATTGGCCTCGGCCTGGAAGTCCTGAGATGCTCTGTCGGTGGGATATGCAAGCGGCCCCTCCGGATATTCTTGTTACCAACTATTCTATGCTTGAATATATGCTGGTACGGCCCATTGAGGCAGGTATGTTTGAACGTACACGTCGGTGGTTAGCCAGTGATCCCAGTGCACGTTTGACCTTAGTATTGGATGAGGCACACACCTATACAGGCGCAAAAGGGACGGAAGTCGCGTACCTTGTCAGGCGTCTCAAAGAGAGGCTAGGGCTTCTCTCAGGTTCTCCTCAATTCCGTGCGATTGCCACTACCGCATCCGTGCCGCCTGGGGCAGACGACCAACTTATTCAATTTGTTGCGGATCTTTTTGGCGAGCCTCAAAGCAATTTTACCTTGATTCATGTTGGTGCTGCTGCGCATGCCATTCCAAATCGTCACCTATCTGCCCGCTCTTTTGCAGCCTTTCGGCATTTTCATCAGACGTTTTCATTAGACAATCCATCTCCTGCTATTGAGCAATTAGCAACTGATCTTGGTCAACCACCAATTGGTCAGCATCAACCCTCACAGGTCGCACTCTATTCTTTGCTAGAACAGCAACATGATATACATTGGGTGCGACAACGTACTGCACGAAAAGCAACGCTTCTGGATGTGCTGGCCGAAGAGTGTTGGTCTGGACTCGGTACGCCTGAAGAACGTGAACAAGCCATTGCTGGAATTTTATCGGCAGGAAGTTTCGCACGCGCATCGGCCCTGCCAGATACACCACCGCTCATCTCTGTTCGCATGCATGGCTTTTTCCGAGGCGTCTATGGGATTTGGGCTTGTATAGATCCTGCCTGCCCAGAGGTCCCTCCTTTACCTCCGGGGATACTGTCACGTCCTGTTGGAAAGCTCTATATGGATCCTCGCCCCTGGTGCGCTTGTGGTGCTCGTGTGCTAGAATTATTTTCCTGTCGTGAATGTGGCTTGTTATATGTGGGCGGCATACCAGATGAGATAAGAGGAAGCCTTTGGCCATGGAGTGATGATGGAAGTGGTTCCCGTACAGACTTTGCTCAGTTTGAAATTTTCGGAGTTGAAGCACCTGATGTTCACGCGTCAGTTGAATATCGCTCCACGCGGACAACACTGCCTGTCCCAGCGCAAGATGTCTATGCTCGTCTGGCATACGCTGCGATACCAGACCAAGACGAGAATGCCCAAACTCGTAATTTCCCAGATCAATGTCCACGCTGTCGTAATTATCGCACGATGCCAGAAGGTGGGGGTGGGCGCGAAATTATCGAACCGCTACGAACAAAAGGTCCCCGCACCTTTTCGATTGTAGCTGAAGATGGATTTCGCGTTCAACCGAGAGCAACCCAAGGTACTTCTCCCAATTACGGACGAAAAGCACTCCTCTTTAGTGATTCACGGCAAAACGCAGCCCAATTAGCAGCTGATATTCGCGATGATCACCATAATGACGTGTTTCGTCAACTCGTCTATCGTGCCTTGGTGGTCTGTCCTGAATGTCGCGGAGAAGGTCAGGTTGAACAGACTGAAACGTATATCATTGGCATGGAAGCATCCATAAACCATGTTGTGTGTTCTGTGTGTCAAGGAAGTGGGGTACAAGCCAATCCTATGCCCCTTTCTTTTGAGGAGATACGTGCGCTTGTCCTTGCCTCTCAATTTCAACGAAGCATTAATCCTACGAATGGAAAGAGGCATGATTATTTTAGTAAAATGGCAAAAAGTGATCCTATCGTTTATAAATTAGCAGAGGATGCATTTCATGTGGGTTTGCGCCGTGAACTCTCGCAAAAAAGAGAGTTCGCGTTAGAACCGTTAGGACTGGCCTCCTGGCGCGTTACATTCCCCGAACAAACGGGGAGTTTTCCACATCTCTCAGAACCAGAAACGCTGCTGTTTCTTCAGGCGGTGGTTCGTATTCTTGCGACTGAAAGTATTCTCCTCCCTCCTCAGCCACTTGAACCGTGGGCCTGGCCAGAAGAGGTACAACATTTCGAGCGCAATGTCATGCTATGGGGATATAGCGCCATTCCAGATCAGGGGCGTCAGATTATACCATACAACCTCGGTCCAAAGCGGAAACTGGGAAGATATGTTATCGCAGTATCTCAAGCACTTGTGGTATTGGGGAGATTATCAGATCAGGGAGCAGCTGATGAGTGGGTACAAAATCTACGCAAGCCGCTCTGGGATGCCTTGGTCCGTTTTCATATCCTTTCCCCAGCAGGAAAACGATACAAAGACCATGTACCTTTTGGGATTCGGATTGATATGTTCCATCTCTCTCCTGTTCATTCCTCTGTCCAGTGCTGTAGCGCCTGCGCTTACATTGTCAGCGAGGCACTCTTCAACGTCTGCCTGCGTTGCGGACAGATGACCAAACCGATTCCGGCCTCTTCGATTCAAAGCTTTTATCGTCGATCTGCCTTGCATGCGCTCCCCGGCTCACTATTTGACGATCCCTATCCCCTGAGAGCAGTAGAACATACTGCCCAGATCCCTGGTAAGGAGGCACGGAACGAGGAACGCTGGTTTCAGGATCTGTTTCAGGATCATCAAAACCCTGACGATTTCCGCGTTGATATTCTTTCGGTGACAACGACGATGGAAATGGGAATTGATATCGGCAGTTTGCTCAGTGTGGGCATGCGCAATATTCCCCCGACTGTTGCCAATTACCAACAACGTGCAGGTCGCGCTGGGCGACGTGGGAGTGCCCTGGCGACGGTCCTTTCTTTTGCCCAATTTCGGAGCCATGACCAATATTATTTCGCTCATCCGCCTGAAATTGTCAGTCATCCTCCCGGTGTTCCTGCACTCTATCTGACAAATGACGTCTTCACCCGGCGTCATATCCGCTCATTGCTCTTGCAGCGATTCTTCCTGGTATTGTCCGAGAAACGACCGCTATCTCAGTTAGGATCGTCATCGACGACACTTTTTGAAGCCTGGGGAACGGTTGCAGATTTTATTAACAGACAAGGTGCAAGCCAAATGAGGGGCTTTCTGTCAAAAAATCAATCAGCGCTTCTTGAACGATGTAAGCGCATAGCAGGCCCGGTATTTGCTCCCAGATTGGAAACATGGCTTCGTGAACTTGTTGATGAGGTTCAGGAAGTTGTCCATAAAAGTGATGTAAAGGAGAGTGTGCTGAGCATTTTAGTTAATGCTGGACTGCTTCCAAAATATGCCTTTCCTGTTGACGTCGTGAAGCTCTTCATTCCAGGTGATCGAGCATATGGTGATGACGATCCAGGATTTCGAGAAGGGGATGCAATGCAGCGAGATCTCAACATTGCTCTGGGGGAGTATGCTCCAGGTGCTGAAGTGATGAAAGGTGAATTCCCGAATACGTATATTTATCGCAGCGTGGGGGTTTATGACCCATTTAATCAGAAGCCAAATTATAGTTCCAAGGACACCCTCATAGAATGCTCGGAGTGTCAATCAATAGCGCTTGTCCGTTCCAATGAGGATCCCCCCGATCAATGTGAAGAGTGTAGCAGCTTTCTCATCACTCCTCTTCCCTATCTGCGCCCCCCGGGTTTCACTGTTGATTGTGCTGAACCCAATGCTGGACGTGTACGATATCAGCGAGGTGGGCGCGAGCGGAGTGGATTCGTTCAATCAGCACGCCTTCAAGTGGGACAGACGTCGTTCAAAACGGGGAGGCCCCAACTCTCTTTTGCACCAAATCTCTACGTCCATGTTCGCCAGGGAGCTTTGTTTACCTGTAATAAAGGTCCTAACCCAGATTTTCCTGGATTTATCATCTGCCCTGATTGTGGACGCGCACTTGATCCAGATAATCTAGGAATTCACACGTACCCAGCGGATGTTCCTCCCCTTCATGGAAGAAATGCAGGCCCACGAGCTGGTGAGCAGTGTCCGAACACCACCAAATTTCAGAATCAGGTCGTTCTTGGTCATCAATTTTTCTCCGAGGTGATTCTGCTTGGGGTTGATCTACCAGAGACACTCGATGCACCATTTCAACAACCTTCTGGCAAAGCGATCTGGCATTCCTTCGGAAAGTTGATCGCAAACGCAGCCTCAATCATATTACAAATAGATCAGACTGAACTCAAGGTGGGGGTACGGGCAGTAAAGCGCGGTCATCGCCTGCATGGCGAAGTGTTTCTCTATGATGATGTTCCAGGCGGCGCTGGCTATGCACGAGCTATTGAGCAGAACCTGGAGCAGATTTTACGCAAGGCGTTGGAATTCGGGGAATTCTGCCCAAACCCGGATTGCCAAGGTGCCTGTTATCATTGCCTGTTTGATTATCGCAACCAGGCATTCCATCACCTCCTTGATCGGGAATTAGGCACGGCATTACTCCGCTTCATCCTCTCCAATCAATTTCCATCGATGAATACCAACCAGGTCAAGCGAGGTATCGTCGCTCTGAAAGAATATGTAGAAACCGGATGGCAAGTGATGCCAGAAATAACCCTTGATGGACAATATTTCCCGCTTGTTCTTCGTGATCCTGAAGAGGAGCAGATAGGAGTGTGGGTGATCCATCCACTTCAAGGACGCCCTACAAGTGATGAATGCCACGCTTTCTACAGCGTTCATGGACTACGTTGTGCCGTTCATACAACATTTGATTTGGAGCGCCGTCCGTTTTGGGTCATGAATAATCTCACGGGATGATAGTATGAAAAACACACCAGATGAAGCCTTTCACTATACGGTGAATGAAAGAAATGAGTGGCCACCTCGGGGCCGACCAGAACCCCCTTTTGGCCCAACCGCAATAGAAGTGATGCGCTCCTGTTCACTACGTGTGTGTTTTGAATTTTCAAAAGGATATGAGCGTCGTACTGCATATGCCGCACGTATTGGCATTGCATTCCATAGGACCCTCCAATCGCTGACGGAACATCCTATTGAATCTTCTCTTCGTAGTGACATACTCAAAGAATCCACAGATCGATTTCGTGTAGAACTGGCCAAACAAGACCACCAGAAAAGCTTGCGTCCCCGCGAGCAAACGCTCCCGCGAGCGGATGAACGAATTCAACGAGCTTTAGAGGCGATTACGGCAGAGTCCTTGCGATTAACAGATGCCCTTTCAGAGGGAAAATTGGTTCAAAAAACCCAAAATGAGGAAATTCCTTTTTTGAACGAAAATTTCCCTACCAACAGCATCGGAACGGCATCAGTATTGGTGGAAATCCCGGTACAGTCTCTAGATGGTCTCTTGACTGGAAGAATAGACTATGCCGAAAGACTTCTTGGCGGAGGTATCCGTTTGCTGGATTATAAATCAGCATTACGGTCTGATGTTCCCGAGCGATATGAGCGACAATTACAACTCTATGTATTGCTCTGGTACGAGACTTTTGGTGAGTGGCCCGTGGAAGCCCTGGTTGTCTATCCCTTTACTAGAACAGTGCATACGGTCAGCATCGATGCTGACACGTGTCAGCGAATTGGAGAGGAGGCTCGCCAGATAGCCCAGAAAATGCAAGATGGATTGAGCGCTGAGCAACTCGCCTCCCCTGGCGATGTATGTTCTATCTGTGAATTTCGCCCCTGGTGCAAACCTTTCTGGAGATGGCAGGCACGTGAGCCTGTTCACTCTCAGGCATTAGAACGCGCCACGCACGGTTTTGAAGGAACGTTGTTGAGCATTGAACAGAAGGAGGCTCACTGGAAAATAAAAATGAAATGGCGAAATGTTGAGATCCGTATGGTCGTTCCCCAAGAACAGTTTCCCCATCTTTCTAGGGCATCCGCTGGTATGCGCCTTCGTGTATTAAATATGCGATTGCATGGCCAGCGATATGCTCCCCAAGCCATAGCAACTGAGTATTCAGAAATATTTTTAGTAGATGGATAAGTATGAGGGGAAAAGAGAGCAAGGGAAACAGGTAATGTTTTGCATCTAGGAATAATTGACGAACGTTTTTTTCATCTGTTACGCTTCGTTGTAGAATGGTAGTTTCACTTTTCACGTTTTGATTGATTGATCAAGCTGTTTTTTATCAGAAACATACCCATTTTCCCTAGCCATTTTGCTCTGGAGTGATTACGAGTACACTTGTGTTTACGCTAATCCCGCAAACAAGGTCGTCAGATCATGCTCGTAGAGCCAATCCAGCGTCCTTCCCAAACAATCGTCATTGAGCATATCGGCTCTTATGCCTTCTCCCAACAAATGCTCGACAGGCTTGTTCGCAAAAAATTGGGGCACTAGATAGAGTTGGCGGTTGGCGAAGCCGAGTCCATTCAAAATCATCGCCACCACCGCCGACTTTCGCCTGCTTGCTCGTCGAGCCATGCTGCTATCCCTGCTTCCCGTCACACTCCTGCTACTATTCCTAAGTGATCCAGCCGTTCTGTCTGGTACTCTCCATCCGGCAACGTTCTTTTTCCCTTTCAGCTTTTCCCCTACCTTTCTTTAATTCCTTTTTTCCGTCAACCCTTCTGCGGAATGTGGGATCCCCTCTCTACAATGAAACAATGCTCAAACCGCTTATGGAGAAGGAATGTTCTCGTGCCATTCAGTCAAGGATGATGATCACGTCCATTTCATCCGTGCGAAATAGTCATCTGCATATTGTTCAATACACTGTTTGCGTTCTTCTCCTGACAAACCAAAGCGGTGCTCCAACACGTGTATCACCTCTTCCTGGAGGGCAGCATTGATCTGTATCTGGGTGAGGAGGTCTCCATAGCGGGTACGAGCTTGCAGCGAACCACAGGCTAATGTGACCATCCACAGGTGAAGGCGAGGGGTGGGAAGGGCGAGGCCTGTGAATGTTCCAAACGCACCGAGATGCCCAAGTGCATAGGCTAATTCATCTTGGTATGGATGCCACACCTGCTTACGATCAATCGCGTCGGCCTGTTCAAGCTTCCAGCTTTCCTCTAGGGCAGCGCGTAGTAGAGGAGCAAGATCCTCTCTCTCCCATGCGCCAAGCAATGAGACTGCCTTGATGCGCCAGAACTGATACAATCCACCATCTCGTTCTAATGGATGCATTCTGGGAGGTACGAATTCGTCTAAGAGATCAACGAGCACCGGGATCGCTTGCTCGTCCTTTAGTTCTCCTAAACATAATGCGCTTGCCCACCGTTCCATTGGCTGGGTACTTTGGAGAAATGGACGTAAGATATCCTGAGCTTGTGGCGTTCCACTATATCCAATGGCGAAGAGCGCCAACACCTTCTCTTCTTGTGTTCCCACAGAGAGAACTTGAGCGAAGGTCTGTATATCGCTCCCTCCCCAACGGCGCACAAACGTTTCGAGAGACTGTTCGTATTGTCCTCCATAGTAGAAAGTACGAAACGCCCGCTCGACATACTCTGGCCAGGTGTCCATCACGTCCTCCTTTACTTTATTTCTTATCACATTCTACGGAGCAGAGCCAGAAACGGCAAGTTCGACACCACCAGGTGAGGTGACTGGCGTCTGATCTGGGTGATCAATATCAAAATCTGTCTGTTGCCAGATATACACGTAGACCGTCACGCCGGGGGGAGCAGCCTGTTGAAGTTGTTTTGTCCACGCCTGGATATCTCTTCGGCAATCGGGACAGACCTTCACTTGGGTGAAGATGAGCACATTGATAGTTGACCCGGCAGGAAGGCTCTGAAGGTTTCTTCGGATTGTTGCAAGCGCCCATCCTTTCAGTTTCGTCTCGCTGTGCGTATCATTTTTGGCACCGCTCGGAGAGTCCATCCCATCAAACGGATTCGGAGGACGGAATGGACTTGCTACCCCTGCCTCCATAAAGGCGTCGCCATAGTTAATCCTGCGGCGCTCATGAATCCGATTTCGGTAGTTTTGCACCGACTGTGCGAGATCAAAGGCAGTTTGTCGTTGTCGTGCTTCTGACCACCTTCCTGTATTGGTACCTCCCCCACTTCCCCCGCCAGGCGAGGCGAGCCATGGAATAATGTAGAAGTAGATACAGGCTAAGGATGCGATAATGATCAGTAGAACCCAGAAAAATCGCAGACCATGTTTTTGATGAGGTCTTTGTTGTTGGTATCCTTGTTGTTGCCACACCCGTCTGTTCTCCCAATAGCGATAATGACGTGTTTGATAGGACTGTCGTTTCTTTTGTGAAGATACCTCATAAATGCACAACCTTCAGGTTCTGTAGGACCTCCTTGAAAGGGACAACACTGATCTCCGTCAATATATCATACGTAGCTGGACATATCCTCCAGGCCCTTGCAGCAACTTACGCTGTCGCATAACAATCCTGCGAAAGTGAAAGCACAGAAGGTGTGGATTGACTTTCGTTGGGTAATGGCAACGCTGTGATGAGAAAAGTATCTGCACGCCCTGTCTTCAATGTGTGAGAAACTCACGATGATGAGAGAGCACTTCGACTTACTCATAATTTGTGGTTCTCCCTCATCTTGATACTGTTGGCGAACCTCTGTTGGCGAACCTCTCCCCCTCAAGCAGCCAAAGCAGCAAAGTGAGAAATTCGTGTCTTGGCAACGGTAGGTTCTTCCAACCAGGCTAAGACACGCACCATGTTGATTGCTGTCGCGCATGCCAGATGTTGGAGATGAGTCTTGGCCAGACCCTCATATCGCCTTCGGCGCATGCCAAATGCTCGCACCCCCTGTGACATGGTAGCTTCAATCCCCGCTCGTTTGTGATAGAGCTTCCGAAACTCTGGCGTTTGTTGACGTGCTCTGGCCTTCTGTAAGGCCAGATGATGTTCCTCTTTCCTTACCGTAATGGTTCGTCGGTCTGTTTGAGTACATTGAGAACGGCAAGAGCATGCTTGGCAGTCGATCACTCGAAAACTTGATCTTGATCACCTCATTGTCGCGTCGGTCAAGAGCGGGCGTCCAACTCGAGCTTTCATGTCCAGTCGGACAGGTGGCCTTTTGTGCTTGCCAATCAAGCTGGAAGCTACTCGCATCAAAGCCTTGCTTTGCCTGCCCTTGCCACTTGTTATCCGCTCTAGTTGGAGCGATTAAATCAATTCCATAATCCAACTGGCTTGCGACGAATTGTTTTGACTCGGCATAGTTCGTGTCGGTCAAATGCTCTTTGGGGAGCAGTTGCTTGTCTTGTAACGCCTGATCCCACGAGTTATGCAACGAGACAAGCTCAAGTAAAGCGAAAAGAAACAGCCCTCCAGCGATGCTGTATGGTCAAAAAGCCGAGGAAAGCGCCAGCGATTGCTGCCCATTGATTCAGAAGGGCGAGCAGATCAGGCAGTGCCGAGGAAAGAAACAACGTCTGCGACGAGTGGTTAAAGCGGTTAAGCAGTGGCGAGCAGATCAAAGCCAAAAGCGCGAGCAAAGGTGGCTGGCAACCCGTGGAGCGTGACGACGAGCCTGGGAGCGTTGGATGGACGAGCATTTCGAGCGAACCGCTCCTGCCAGGACAGACGCCAATGTGCGCGTTTCGCTCTGGTCAAGGTTGGCGCGATCTGCGTCAGGGCAGGCGAAGCATCGGGAGAGAGAGCGTTTGCTACCTGGACGGTTTGGCTTCGGACTACTTTGAGCCAGGCGTGCCGGATGCTACAGCGTGGCCAGTCTTTCCACAGCACTGGCGCAAGAGGCGACGGGTGGGACACCGCTTCAGGCGGAGGGGAGACAGAAAGGGAAGAGGGATCGAGCGGCCAAAGCACGATGCTCACTCGCCGCGGCTTGCGGCTCTCAGCGCTTTCTTGACACTGCGCACGCAAGGGGCAGGCGCGACAATGACCGATGCGTGCGGCATACAGAACCCGCAGGGAGCCATCACGCTCGGGACGCCGCTCCTGGGGATAGAGCGGGTGGTTAGCTGGACAGTGCAGGGTCCCATCCGGTTGCGGAGTAAACGCGGAGCCAGGAAAGCCGTGGGTAAAGGAAACCCGTGCCCATTGAGGAGGACCATAGGTAACCGCAGGCATGAGTGCTTCCGCTGGTTCAGGTTCGTTGGTCGAGGGAGCTTCGGCCTCACATGCGGGAGCAAACTCGGTCGTGCGCAGTTCTGTTGAAGTGAGCTGTTGCCCCAGCTCCAACCGGAGGTTCCAGACCCATTGGGCGAGGATCTGGGCAAACTCCTGGCCACAGGAGGTATGAGAGTACCATCGATCCGAATCTTGCTCGTCGTCTTCATCAGCAAGCACCGTCTCAAACGAGCCGCGATGCAGATACAGATCCAGGACATCTGAGGCCATAAATGCTGGAGAGGGAAGGGTGCTGACAAACAACTCGTAGACCGTGCCATCCCGCTCGACGCCAACTGTGGAAGAAGAGGATGGAGCGTCATGAGTGGTCACCACCAGGCGAACCTCGGGTCCAGTTGACGTCAAAGGGACGGCTGGACAATCGTAGAGCATACGCGTCATCCCACTTTCTGGATGCTTACTCACTTGATCTGGAACGCGCGTTAGCACTCGCTGGACCACTTCCAGATCGAGCAGGTGGTAAGCACGACTTCTGACGATCACGCCAAGACCAGCCGTGAGAACATCGATGAGCGGCGCAGCGTCGCCATAGAGGCCGTCCAGACGAAGCAGCACTGATGCGGTGGAAAGCCCAAGTTTTGTCGCGTAGTTCTTGATCACCGCTATCGCCTGTCGCAACTCACCACGATAATCTCCGTTGCCAGGCCCACCAAACGTGCCGAGAAATTGATGCGTATGCGCCTGAAGCACAACAGTTCTGGTACGGACGATTTCTCCCCGCTTGCGTCCTTGATACCCTGGGGCACACACCTGATCGAAGCGACGATGAGGAGTGGGTAGCGACTCCGTCTGCGGCAATGCACGTTGGCGAGCAGTAGCCCTGGTTCCATCCACATCCACCACCCACCATTGTTGTCCTGTTCGATCCACCATTCCGCCTGGAGAGCCAAACGGCTTGCGGGCAACCAGATCTTCTTGAAAGAGCTTGCGGAGTGCTTCCACGGTGGGCTGATCGAGAGCAGCAAGAAAGCGGGAAAGGGTCGAGCGATGGGGCAACTGGTTTCGCCCAAAGAGGGCCATGAACGGCTCGGCGAATGAAGCGAGCCGTTCGTAGAAGGATAGCAGTGTCGGTTCGCCAGAGAGAGCATAGCCAATCAGCACGACGACAAAATCGATCATCTCATAGGTGCCCATGCGTGCACGGGCGAAACGCACCTGCTCCTGGATCTCTTTCAGCATTGCTGTATGAGTGAGGACCTGAGCAATGGCGGCTACTTCTCCTATCCAGGATGGCATGGCGGGCTTAGATTCTGGTGTAATCTGGATCGTGACGGAAGAACGTGTCATATGCTCTGTATGGTCTCCTTGTGTGAGCAATAATTTCTTCACCTATCTTCTCTCAAAGAGGAAGGCCCAGGATATGTGTAAAAATCTCTCACAAGGAGTTTCACGCTCGGCCTGGACCAGAAACCTTACGTAAGCCAGTTGGGAGCGTGCATGAAAACAGGAGCATTCCCTGTGACGCTCTGCAACTCAGGCTGTTGAGACGCCATTTCTCGCCCATTTTTGGAACAAAAGTGCTCTCTGAGAGATTTTTACACATATCCTGGGCCTTCCTCTCCAACACAGAACGGAAATCTCTGGGAGAACCCATCGTTTCGTTACGGTGTACCGTTCAACGCGATCCAGGCACCGAGAGAGTCCATGTAATCCCTCCAATGAACGATTTTTCGACCTTCATGTCAACGCCCGCGTAATCTCGCGCCCAGATAAAATTGACCCCCTCTCATTTTCGTTGCTCCATTGACAATCTCCAAGGGACTCTTTCACCTTTGCCTTGCATCTCACCCGATCGATGCGACCACCCCACCCTGCGGCAGATCGTCTCCACC
>Ga0137371_10002450_pt1 | contig 14791 bp, 12 predicted proteins | sample SagtaG_7_FD_104919 | JGI IMG/M metagenome (GOLD analysis project Ga0137371, IMG submission 104919) | Vadose zone soil microbial communities from Sagehorn Ranch, Mendocino, California, USA - Sage1_R_40_16 metaG | ecosystem: Environmental > Terrestrial > Soil > Vadose zone | place: USA...
CGGGCACATTCGATCAGGCGCGCTGGAACGACATCCCGATTCCAAAGTAGCGCCCGTAAAACAGCAGTCGCAGTAAAAACGAATTCTCACAAGCGAGCAACAATGAGAACAGGAATACTGCTGGCGACGGCAGGACTCTTTGCCGTCGATCTTTCCGCTCAGGGACGCGCCCAGCGCCCAATGACCTTCGAGGATTTTGCCGCAGTTCGGAATGTGGGCGATCCACAGGTCTCCCCTGATGGCAGGTGGGTGTTGTACTCGGTGCGAACCACCGACGTCGGTGCCAACAAGCGCACAACGGTTACCAAACTTGCGCGGCTGGGTGTAACCGGCCAGCCAAATCGCCCTGTACCGCTCGGACCCGTGTTGGTCCAATTTCCCAATCTGAACACTTCGGCGACCGAGGCGAGATGGTCGCCTGATGGGAAGCGCGTAGCGTACATCGCCAACGGACAGGTTTGGATCGCCGATGCCAGTGGAGGAAATTCGCGCCAAATCTCGAACGTCAGCGGCGGTGCGGGCGGTCCGGTTTGGGCGCCCACGGGAGACCGGATTGCGTTCGTTACCGGTGTCTATCCCGAATGCGAGAGCGATGCCTGCAACATCGAGCGCGCAAAAGCTGCCGACACCGCCAAGGTCAAAGCGCACATTGCCGACAATCTGCTTTACCGGCACTGGACGGAATGGACGCCAGCCACGCGATCGCATCTGTTCACAATCGCCTCTGATGGAAGCGGGCTCCGCGATGTAACGCTCGGAGTGAAGTACGATGTTCCGCCCGGACCATTTGGCGGCAGCGAAGCGTACGCATTCTCGCCGGATGGGAGGGAACTCGCGTTTACAGCGAAGGATCAAGGGCGACAGGATGCATGGTCCACGGATCTGAACGTATACACTGTGCCCGTCAGCGGAGGCGCACCCGTTGCGATCACAGCCGCAAATCGAGGCGCCGATCAGAATGCTGTCTATTCGCCCGATGGTCGCACGATTCTCTACGCGTCGCAGGCGCGTCCCGGGTTCGAGTCGGATCGTCAGCGACTGATGGCATACGATCGGGCCACCCGAACATCGCGCGAGCTGCTTCCAACCTGGGACAGGAACGCAGATTCATACGCCTTCTCTCCGGGTGGCGATGCCATTTACATCAACTCCGTCGACGCCAGTCGCACGAAGATCTATCGCATCACGCGCACTCCGTCGGGGTGGACATCAACTCCGCAGCTACTCACCACAGGTGGCAACAACTTTTCGCTGTCGGTCTCGCGCGACGGAAAAACGATTGCGTGGCTTCAGGATGCGGCTGAGCGGCCGGCCGAAGTATTCGTGGCAAGCGTCGGCCCAGCCGGTTTCGGAAGCGTTGCGCGACTTACCCACGAAAACGATGCGCTGCTCGCTCAGCTCAAGCTGAACACCCTCGAAGATTTCTGGTTCAAGGGTGCCAACGGCGACAGCGTCCAGGGCCTGATCCTCAGGCCGCCACAGTATCAGGCCGGTAAGAAGTTTCCGGTGCTGTTTCTCATCCACGGCGGACCTCAGGGAGAGTGGCTCGATCAATGGCACGGGCGCTGGAATTTTCAGCTGTTCGCGTCGCCAGGATTCGGAATCGTCGCCATCAACCCGCGTGGCTCTTTCGGATACGGTCAGCGATTCACCGATGAGATATCGAGGGATTGGGGCGGAAAGGTCTACACCGACCTCATGAACGGCCTGGACGCGGCACTTGCTCGCAACGCCTGGCTCGATCCGACGCGGATGGGCGCCGCCGGCGGATCATACGGCGGTTACATGACCAACTGGATTGCGGGCCACTCCAACCGGTTCAAGGCTCTTTTCACGCACGCCGGAGTCTTCAATCTCGAGAACATGTACGGTGCTACCGAGGAGATCTGGTTCAGCGATTGGGAATTCGGCGGGCCGTACTGGGACAAGGGTGCGATGGATTCCGTCTACCGGCGATGGTCGCCCCATCTTTTCGCCGGAAACTTTCGGACGCCGCACCTGGTGGTCGTAGGCGAGCTAGACTACCGCGTCCCATACACCGAAGGTCTGTCGCTCTTCACTGCGCTCCAGCGCCAGGGAGTGCCAAGTCGGCTAATCGATTTTCCGGACGAAGGGCACTGGATCGGCAAGCCGCAGAATCAGCGACTCTGGTGGAACGAAGTTCTTGGCTGGTTCAAGAAGTACCTGAACCCGTAAAGCATAGGATTCTGGCAACTCCGACCAGGCGAAACATCCCGATCCATACGCCGAGTGTTTTATCGGTAGCCGGCTGCCTGCATTGTGAACAGCTCCTCGTAGAGACCTCTCTTCGCGAGCAGCTCCTCGTGTGATCCCTGCTCCTCCACCTTGCCGTGTCTCAGGACAATGATCCGGTCGGCCATGCGCACGGTCGAGAATCGGTGCGAGATCAGGATGGCCATTCTTCCGGCTACAAGCTCCGAGAAACGCAGAAACACCTCGTACTCGGCGCGCGCATCCAGCGCCGCCGTCGGCTCGTCCAGAATCAGCACCTGCGCGTCACGAATGTACGCGCGCGCCAGCGCGATCTTCTGCCACTCTCCTCCCGATAAGTCGACGCCTTCTTCGAATCGTCTGCCCAACATCTGCTGGTAGCCCTTCGAGAACCGGGGCAGAAGCGAGGCGGCGAGGGAATTCTCGGCGGCTGCCGTGATCGAGGGAGGCGTGCCGTTGTTTTTCTCGAGATCCGCTCGCACAGACGCTATCTCGCCGACGCCGATGTTTTCGTCGAAGCGCATGTCGTAACGGACGAAGTCCTGAAAGATGACCCCAATGGCGCGTCTTACACTCGCGAGGTCGTACTCCTTGAGGTCCACTCCATCGAGAGTGATTCTCCCCTCTGTCGGATCGTAAAGACGCGCCAGGAGCTTGGTGAGAGTAGTTTTGCCGGCGCCATTTTCTCCCACCAGCGCGACGCGCTCTCCGGGGCCGAGAGCGAGGTTGACGTTGCGCACCGCCCAGCGGTCGCTGCCCGGATACCGAAAGCCAACGTTCTCGAACACAAAGCCGGATTTGATGGTTGCCGGAACTGGCCTCGCGTTCGGCGGTGACTCGATCGTCGGCCGCATGTCGAGAAAGACGAAGAGGTCGCGCAGATACAAAGCCTGCTCGTATACGTTGCTGGCCGAGAGCAGAATGTTCTGGATCACGTCCCGTCCGCGTCCGAACGAAGCGGCCAGAAAAGTCAGGGTCCCGATCGTGATGTCGCCCTTGACGGCTCTAATCAGGATGACCACGTACGCAGCGTAATACCCGATCGTGCCGAGTATGGACAGCAGTGCGCTGACCACTCCTCGGCGCACGGATAGACTGCGGTTCTCCTCGTAGAATTTCCGGGAGAGGTCGCGATAGCGATCGGTCAGCCACGGCGCGAGGCCGAACATCTGGACCTCTTTGGCCGTCTTGTCGCTGGCGCCAACGTACCTGAGGTAATCGAGCTGCCTCCGCTCCGGCGTCCAGCGGAAAAGCAGCGAGTACCCGAGCGATGCAAAGTGCGTCTCGCCGAGAAAGCTGGGGACGACAGCGACGGCGAGGAGCAGCAGCAGCCACGGACTGTATGCGATGAGTGCGCCCGCCAGAGTGAGCAGCGTAAGCGCGTCCTGCGACATCGACAACAGCAGGCTGAGGAGCGCGATGCGACCGACGGTCTGACGTCGTGCGCGCTCGAGGTGATCGTAAAACTCCGGATCCTCGAACTGCGCCAGATCGAGCTTCGCCGCGTGCTCCATCAGCTCGACGCTCATGGCGTTGGAGAAAAGATCTCCAAGCAGGCTTTCGATCAGCGACGAGGCTCGCGCCAGGATCTCGCCTGCCAGTACGATCGCCAACTCCAGCGCCAGATACCGCCACACCTGTGACACCGACCCGTGACCGGCTTTTGCCGCGATCACCGAGTCGAGAATCAGCTTTCCTACCCAAAAAGTCGTGACTGGCACGATCGAGCGCACAACGCGCAGGACGACCATCGCTGTGGTGTAGCCGCGATGGGTGAGCCAGATCAAACGGAATAGTGCTGGAACGTAGCGCAGTGCTTCGAGCCGCTCCCTCCACCTTGCCTGCCCTTTGCCGCGTCGCCCGCCCATAGGAGCCGGCACAAAAACGGGATGACTCATTGGCCCAACTGGGTACCGCTACCTGCTCTGACTCGTGCTGGCGGAAGGGGTTCGCCTGGAGGACTCAATCTCATATCCTCGGGCCACCCAGTCATCGTAACCGCCTGCCAGATTCGCCACGTTGGTCAAACCGTGCGATTGAAGAAAGCTCGTGGCTATCGACGATCTTCCACCGCCCTTGCAGTGCAACACGATTCGCGCGGCATCGTCGAGCTCCGCGACCCGATCGGGAAGTTGCGCCAGCGGTATGTGAATGGCGCCGGGCAAATGGCCGCGGCTCCATTCCTCGGGGCTGCGGACATCCACGACCTGCGCATCCCCGCGCGCGACCAGTGATTGCAGTTCCGGCGCGTCGAGCTGCGGCACTTTTTCGAGTTCCCCGCGCAGCGATTTCCACTCGCGCAGAACGTCGGCGCGAAAAATCCCGCCCACCCGATTGAGTCCAATCTTGCAAAGGTCGCTGAGAATGAGCTTCACCGCGTCGTCGCTCTCGGCTTCGGTTATGATGTAGAAATCGCGGTCCTCCGGAACGATCGCGCCGCTCCAGTTGAGAAATGACTTGCCGAGTGGAATGTTGAACGTGCCCGGCACATGTCCCGTGGCGAATTTGTCGGCTGACCTGGTGTCAATAACAGGCGCGTGCTCCGCGAGCGCGACGGTCAGCTCATCTCGACCCATGAACTTTGGCTCGGCAGCTTTGGGCCGGTCAGCGTCGGTTCGGTTGATCCGCTTCATGACCGCGAAGTAGCGAGGCGGAACCGGTTGACCCTCGAGGACTTTTTCTACGAACTGCTCCTCGCTCATCTCGCGAAACGCCCAGTTGAAGAGTTTTTCATAACCGAGCGTTGACTGTGGCATCATACCGAGAGACTTGCCGCAAGCCGAGCCGGCACCGTGACCGGGCCAAATCTGCAGATAGTCTGACTCCTCTTTGAACGCACGAATGGATGTAAACAGATCCTTCGCCGATCCCTCCATGCTCCCTCGTACGCCCGCTGCGCGCTCGAGGAGGTCCGGACGCCCGACATCACCGACAAAGACGAAATCTCCAGTCAGTGCGCCAACCGGGTTCTCACCACGTTCCAGATCGGAGACTAAAAAAGTCAGATGCTCCGGAGTGTGGCCCGGGGTGTGGCGCGCCCGCAATCTCACACGACCAACGTCGATGGTCGAGGAATCGCGCAACGCGTTCGCACGAGTGAGCAAACTGCCTGCGTAGCCCCAGTCTTCGCGCGCTTCCCCGGAAAGATGCAGAGCAGCGCCAGCGGCGTCGGCCAAGGCCGCAGCTCCGGAGACGAAGTCGGCGTGTATATGTGTTTCGGTGACGTGAGTGATTCGGACGCGATCGGCTCCCGCCGCCCGAGTGTATTGCGCCACGTCCGAGTTGGGGTCGACGACGATCCCCTCGCGCGTTTTCTCGCAGGCCAGCATGTAGCTCGCTTGCGCCAGATTCTCGTCGTAAAAACGCCTGAAAATCATTGACCGTTTGGACCTGTCGGTGGAAGCGTTGCTGGATGAAGGAACAGTCGTTAGCGTCCTAGTGATGAACTCGTCGACTCAACGCGCAATATATCACGAACGTGCATAGCGAACGGAGCCGTGACACGACGGAGCTGTCTCGCGAAGAGCTCGTTCGCTACAGCCGCCACATTCTGCTGCCACAGGTTGGAGTTGACGGGCAGCGCCGGCTCAAGGAATCGCGCGTGCTGCTGGTTGGCGCGGGAGGGCTTGGCTCACCTGTCGCCCTATACCTCGCTGCGGCAGGCGTCGGCACCCTCGGACTGGTCGATTTTGACTCGGTCGATCTATCAAACCTCCAGCGCCAGATTCTTCACGGGTCGGCAGCGGTAGGAAGCTCGAAGGTGGACTCCGCGCGCGATCGACTCCGTGACATCAATCCAAACGTCAGCCTGGAAGCCTACGATACGCGCTTCGCGTCGAGCAACGCGCTCAAAATTGCGCGCGGCTACGATCTCATCGTCGACGGGACCGACAACTTCGCGACTCGGTACCTCGTAAACGACACCTCGGTGCTGCTGGGAATTCCTAACATCTATGGAAGCGTCTATCGCTTCGAGGGACAGGTTTCGGTGTTCGGCGCACCCGACGGGCCATGTTATCGGTGTCTCTTTCGCGAGCCTCCACCACCGGATCTGGTTCCGAGCTGCGCGGAGAGTGGCGTGCTAGGAGTGGTTCCCGGACTGGTAGGAACGATCCAGGCAACTGAAGCCCTCAAGATTCTTCTTGGCCTGGGTGGCGCTCTCGTCGGCCGGCTGCTCACCATCGATGTGATGACGATGGCGTTTCGCACCATCGAGATTCGGCGCGATCCGGAATGTCCGGCGTGCGGAACGCGAGAGATCACCGAGCTGATCGACTATGAGGAGTTTTGTCGGGGAGCCGCGACGGCGCAGGACGCTCGTCGCGGAGTAACCGAGATTCAACCATCACAGCTCGCGCAACGGCTCAAAGGGGGAGAGCAACTTGAGATCATCGACGTGCGCGAGCCCTACGAATGGCAGATCAACCACATTCCGGGCGCCCGCCTCGTGCCGCTCGAGCGGATCGCCGCCGAGATCCCCCGACTGGACAAGCGCAGAGAGACGATCCTGTATTGCAAGGTCGGCGCGCGCAGCATTTACGCGGCGCAGCATCTAGCTGACGCCGGCGTCGCCGAAGTGCGAAATCTGGCCGGTGGCATCTTGCGTTGGATCGACGAGGTCGATCCAACCATGCCGAGGTATTAGTTGATCCCACCGGATCCGATCGACCGATTTCGCAGCGTTTTCGCACTCGCCGAAAAGATCGACCGCTCGATCATCCCAGAACCGAACGCCATGTCTCTCGGAACGATCGAAGAGGGCGGCCAGCCTTCGGTAAGAATCGTCCTGCTCAAGGCCTTCGACGAGCGCGGATTCGTCTTTTATACGAACTACGAGGGAAGAAAGGGTCGCCACCTGCTCGCCCACCCCAAGGCGGCGCTGTGCTTTTATTGGCCACCACTCGACGTTCAGGTGAGAATCGAGGGCACGGTTACGAAAGTTGCAGATGAAGAAGCCGATGCCTACTTCGCGACGCGGGCTCGCCTCAGTCAGATCGGCGCCTGGGCATCGCGTCAGAGTGAACCGCTGGAGAGACCAACCGCTCTCGACGAGCGGGTCGCGAAATACGAGAAGGAGTTCGAGGGACTGGAGGTTCCACGGCCAAAATTCTGGTCCGGGTTCCGCGTGTCGCCGGAAAGAATCGAGTTCTGGAAGGGCAAGTCCAATCGTCTACACGAAAGGCATCTCTACACGAGAGATGGAAATGGCTGGAGAATCGAGACGCTTTACCCGTGAAACGAGCCGGTACCACTCGAGCAGCGTATACCATAAAATCCTGAGATGACTAGCACCCGCATTCCTCCCGCTCCGAAGAATTCGCACCCCGCTCCGCCGCCGGCACCGCCGGAGCCGTGGACGATCGCTTCTGCTCGCGCGCTCTACAACATCGAGGGCTGGGGCATCGGCTTCTTCGACATCAACGAAGCCGGCCACGTCGTGGTGAAGCCAGACCGCGAGAAGACCGATCGCGAGCTCGATCTCTTCGAGCTGGCCAATGATCTGGAAGAGCAGGGAGTCGGATTACCGCTGCTACTCCGCTTCTCCGACATCCTGCGCTCGCGAATCGAGTCGCTGAACGAGAAGTTCGCGCACGCACGCGAGGAATACGGCTACCAGGGCGGATACACGACGGTCTACCCGATCAAAGTGAATCAGCAGCGACACGTGGTCGAAGAAATCGTCGAGTTCGGAAAAGGCGCGGGCGTGGGATTGGAGTGCGGCAGCAAGCCCGAGCTCCAGGCCGTCCTTGGCCTGGCCGAGCACACCGATCATCTCATCGTTTGCAACGGCTACAAGGACGAGGAGTTCATGCGGCTCGCTCTGATGGGGCAAAAGCTTGGACACCAGGTCTTCATAGTGCTGGAGCAGCTCAGTGAAGTGGATGTTCTCCTTCAGGTAGCCGACGAGCTCGGCGTAGCTCCGACCGCCGGTGTGCGGATCAAGCTTTATTCGGAAGGCTCGGGACGGTGGGCGAAAAGCGGCGGCGAGAAGTCGAAGTTCGGCCTCGGTACTTCGCAGCTGATCAAGCTGGTTGACAAACTGAAGGGTCTCGGGCGGCTCGACATCCTCAAGCTCATTCACTTCCACCTCGGGTCGCAGATCACCGACATCCGCTACATCAAGGCGGGTCTCCAGGAAGTAACGCGGTATTACGCCGAGCTCCGCGGCCTTGGCGTCGACATCACGCACGTCGATGTGGGGGGCGGATTGGGCGTCGATTACGATGGCAGTGGCTCGACGTCGCAAGCGAGCGTCAACTACACACTCCAGGAATATGCGGACGATGTCATCTACACGATTTCCGAAGCGTGCCGGCAGCACGAGCTGCCAATGCCCCACATCATCAGTGAGTCAGGTCGCGCGCTGACGGCGCATCACGCACTGCTGTTACTCAGCGTGATAGATGTCGAGTCGCAGGCTGACAATGCCGTCCCCGAGCTAACGAACGATCACCCCGCGTTGTTGCACGAGATGACCGCTGACTATTTGTCCCTCTCCAAGCGCGTGTCGAAGAAGCGGGTCCGCGAAGTTTACCACGACGCGACTTTCGACAAGGAGCGCGCTCAGGAATTGTTCAACAGCGGAGTTCTGACCCTCCGCGATCGCGCCGTCGCGGAGCAGATCTATCTGGCGACGATCGCAACAGTTGTTCGGATCGCGCAAAAGGACCGGGAGGTGTACTCGGACATCATCGACGATCTCGAAGCGGCGATGGTCGATCGCTACTTCTGCAATTTCTCACTCTTTCAGTCGTTGCCGGACAGCTGGGCAATCGATCAGATATTTCCAATCATGCCAATTCATCGGCTCAATGAAGAGCCCACTCGTCGCGGTACGATTCAGGACGTGACCTGCGACTCTGATGGAAAGATCGAGTGCTTCATCGGTGACCGGACGGCTCGCAAAAGCCTGGAGCTGCATCCCTTCAACGATGGTGACCCGTACATCATCGGAATTTTTCTGACCGGAGCCTACCAGGAGATTCTTGGCGATCTACACAATCTGTTCGGCGACACCAACGCGGTGCACATTCGGCTGTCGGACTCGAAAGGCTACGAAGTTACGGACCTCGTGCACGGTGACACGGTGACGGAGGTGCTCGACTACGTTCAATTCCGGGCCTCGGATCTGCTGGCGACGTTCCGTCGCAAAGTGGCGAACGCGACCGGGATCGCCCGTCAGGACGCGAACATGTTCATCGCCGATTACGTCGCGGGGCTGGAAGGTTATACGTACTTAGAGGGAGAAGCGGCCAAGTAGCTGCGGGGTTTAGGTCGCCTACCAGCCCGCCTCAGGACGAGAACCTCTTCTCAACCTCTTTCCAGTTAACGACATTCCACCACGCGGCGATGTAATCCGGCCGACGGTTCTGGTACTTGAGGTAGTACGCGTGCTCCCAGACATCGAGTCCCAGAATCGCATTCTGGCCTTCCATCAATGGATTGTCCTGGTTCGGCGTGCTGGTGATCGACAGCTTGCCACCAGTGTTGATCAACCACGCCCATCCAGAACCGAATCGCCCAACACCAGCTGCGCTGAACTGCTCCCGGAACTTGGGGAAATCTCCGAACGCGCTCTTGATCGCGCTGCCGAGGTTCCCGCCCGGCTCGCCGCCAGCCTTTGGCGACATTATCTGCCAGAACATCGAATGATTCCAGTGACCCCCGCCATTGTTCCGAACCGCAGTACGCACAGCTTCCGGCACCTTGCTGACGTTGCGCATCAAGTCATCGAGTGACTTTTTCGCCAGCTCCGGCGCTTTCTCGATCGCCGCGTTGACATTGTTGACGTACGTCTGATGGTGCTTTCCGTGGTGAATCTCCATTGTTTTCGCATCTATGTGGGGCTCGAGCGCCGCGAAGTCGTAGGGAAGTGCCGGAAGTGTGAACGCCATTTGTCTTTCTCCTTGTGATATCCGCTCAGAGTACGCCGAGCGCCTTGCCAAGTGCCTTGTTGTTTCCTCTCAGAGCTCGCCGGTTCCGACGGCGGGAGATCCGTCGTAGCGTTTCGCGCGCTTCGCTCTGTATCGCCCGATGATGGCGGGGAGAATCGAGAGGAAGACCACGATCACGACCACGATCTCGATGTGCTGGTCTATTCCTGGAATGTAGCTGCCCAGGAAATATCCGATCCCGAGCATGCTCCAGATCCAGATGAATGCGCCGATGATGTTGAACGTTATGAAGTGTCTGAACGTCATTCCTCCAATGCCGGCGACCACCGGCGCAAATGTCCGGATGATCGGCATGAATTGGGCTAGGACAATTGTCATGCGTCCATACTTCTCGTAGAACTCGTGAGCGCGGATAGCATGCTTTTTGTTGAAGAAGAGGCTGTTCTCTCTATTGAAGATGCGGGGGCCGGTGGTAAGACCGATGAAATACCCAGCTGAATTACCGCAGATGGCCGCCGCCGTGAGCAGCGGAGCGAGCGCGTACACGTTGAGATATCCCCTCGCGGCCAGCAGTCCGGCTGTAACGAGGAGCGAGTCGCCGGGAAGAAACACTCCTACGAGAAGTCCGGTCTCCGAAAAGATTATCGCGGCGAGACCGAAAAGCCCGGCCCACTGCACGAGATCCGGCAGGTTGGAAAACCGGTGGAATAGATCTGTGATTGCCTGCATCCAAGCTGCTGTAGAGAGGTAGAATGGAAGAGAGACGTGCAAGTTCACCGCCCCCGCGACGCAAAGCAACCACTGGAGAGTGGCTGCTCGCGTTTCCCGAGCCGCGTCCTCGAAGCTCCCGACGGCCACCCAGCAGAGCTGAAAAACTGTTCAATGTCATCTCGGTCGCGATGCTCGTGTTGTTCGCGATGGGTTGGTCGTGGTCGATCGCCCGCGCGCGCGCTGCCGGCGACAGCGGCCCCGTCACACCCGCGAGCGCGAACATCGCCAGCGCGCTGACCGAAGGGGCGGCGCCGTCGGTTGCCTATCTGACGGATGCTGCGCTGACTGCGCTCGCCACTCCCGCGCGCGGTGAGAGCGGAAAGTTGCGAGCGCGCATCCAACAACCCGGAACTCCCATAACGCCCATACTGGCAGACACGCTCCCGCCTGTCGCCGTAGCAACGTTCTCCTACGGAACGGCGGCGGAATCAACCTCCAGGCTGGTAGCGCCGGGGCGCCCGGGAATCTGGAACCTGGCGCTCAGGGTCGGAAACGCCATCAAGCCGCTCGCCGATTTCAGCGTCATCACGCTGCGTCCAGCCACGGAGAAAAGAGCGGGTCGATTGGGACTTTATTACATCGGTAACTGGCCGGCGGCGCGAAAGGGAAGACCAGGCGTGAACTACGATCCGCCGAGCGGATTCATCGAAGTGACGCAACAGAATCAGAACACGCAGCTCTCCGAGCATTTCAGGCTGAAGGATTTTCTTCCTCACGACCAGCAGGGCGTGTGGCCGAAATACATCGTTGTCGACATCAAGTTGATCGATAAGGACGAGCTGGTGCTGCAGGATCTTAAGGACCACGGCATCAATCCCGCCGGAGTGCGGGTGATGAGCGGGTTCAGAACACCGCAGTACAACGCCGGCGGCGGTGATCCCCGTGGTCGCGCCGCCTTGAGCCGCCATATGTATGGCGACGCCAACGACATCTTCATCGACAACGATGGAAATGGTCAGATGGATGACCTGAATCACGACGGGCGCGTGAATATTGCAGATGCCAAAGTCATATTGGACGCGGTCAATCGCGTCGAGCGGGCACACCCTTCGCTGGTAGGGGGGTGCGGCATATATTCCGGCACGTCCGCCCACGGGCCGTTCACCCATATCGACACGCGAGGCTATCCGGCTCGCTGGATTGGAACAGGAGACAGCTAATGGACACGACAACAACCGCGAGCCCGGCAACTTCGGTGGAGGACCATAGGCACGCACCCGCCAACCCGAAGCGCGACCCGGCGATGCCAGTGCGACTCGCCGACCTCGAACCGTACGTGGGCTTGGGCTATCTGTCGAAGTTGTTCAAGCTCATGGCGATCATTCTCTTGCTGCTGCTCGTGTCGGAGATCATCACCGGACTCGTGACGCAGGGAACAGCCTCTATTCCCACCCTGTTGGGTGAGATGAGCCGGCTGGTGGTTCTGGCAGGCTTGCTCTGGGGCAGCGGCGATCTGGCTCTGCTTCTCATCGACATGGGGCACGACGTGCGAGCGACAAGAATTCTTCTCGGCAGACAGGCGCTGCACCAGACTGGGTCGACGGGAATCACCCCACCGTCCGGCTCGCCGCGAGTCGAGGGCGGAAGCTTCGTGGAGCGTGGACCCCGCTAAGCTGTTTACGATCGGGCATTCGACCCGATCGCTGGAGCAGTTTCTCGGCTTGCTCTCGAGGGAAGGCGCGACACATCTGGTCGATGTTCGCGCCTTCCCTGTATCGACGAGATATCCCCATTTCTCACGCGAGAACCTCGAACGAGCCATCGTCGATGTGGGCGGCAGATACACTCACATGCCGTCGCTCGGTGGGCGGCGGCGCGGGCGGCGCGACTCGCACAACACGCAATGGCGAAATGCAAGCTTTCGAGCGTACGCCGACTACATGGAGACCCGTGGTTTTGCCGAGGCGCTGGACGACCTTCTCGCTCTCGCAAGCCTCGAGCCTACGGTGATCATGTGCGCTGAGGCAGTCCCATGGCGCTGCCACCGGACCTTGATATCCGACGCCGTTATTGCTCGGGGTGTACAGGTGCATCACATCCTCGACGCGGAAACGCAGCCGCATCGATTGACATCATTCGGACGAATCGATGACGACGGGAAAGTCAGATACGATGTCGCCCCGCAAAGCGAGCTGTTTGGGGCGAAATCGCCGTAGAGCGAAAAGGTCATCGCTGAGGCACGGGCATGCCGGTTGCCATAATGCCCGGCGTGCCATAGCGTAACGCCAGGCCGAAACCGTGCAGTGCGCAAAGCGGGGTCGTTTTCTGTCGCGCCAGGTGTAACTCACTTCTTGCGAGGATGCCATCATGCTTTGGACGATCGCGGTAATACTCTTGATCCTTTGGGTTCTAGGGTTCTTCGTGGTGCACGTCGGAGGCGGGCTGATTCATCTACTGCTCGTGATTGCGGTGATCGTCATCATCTATCGTCTGATCACCGGCCGACCAGTCGTCTAGAGAGGATTCATCCCGCCGCGGCGACTCGGTTGCTTCGGCGCATGCTGCTCTCTCCCTCCATTATTCGCGATAACGTGGACGGGGAGCGCAGCATTCTGCATCTAGGCCGGTGAGCCGCGACAGCGACCGCGCGCCGACAGAAGGGAACGAGATTTCCGAGTCGATCCTGTCGGCGGTGCGGGTGGTTCTTTACGAGCCGCAGGACCCCGTGAACATCGCTGCCACGATTCGCGCGATGAAGAACATGGGATGTCCCAATCTCTATCTCGTTCGCTCTGTCGAATACGATCCGTGGCGGCTCGAAGGAATCGCTCACGACACTGCTGACATCATTCAACGAATCAAGGACTGTGAGACACTCGAAGAGGCGCTGGAAGGCACCGTCAGAGTCGCTGGCTTTACAGCCAGGCGTCGGGCAGCCAAGCGCGATCTGATCACACCAAGATCGGCGAGCGGCGAGCTACTCGCGTTCGCGCGAGATGGTCCGGTGGCGATTCTTTTCGGCAGGGAAGACAAGGGACTTCCGAACGAGATTCTCGATCGCGCACACATCGTCGTTACGATCCCGACAACCGAACATGCTTCGCTCAACCTCGCTCAGGCTGTCCTCATCGCCCTCTACGAGTTGCATCTCTTTGCTGCCGACTCAACACGAACTCTGGCGCCACCGCGCAAGGATGCGCCGCCAGCTACTGCCGAAGAATACGAGCAGCTCTTCGCCGACTCCGAGCGCGCGCTCTACGCGATCGATTTTTTCAAGACGCGCTTCCATGAGCACATCATGCGAACGGTGCGGACGCTGTTCTATCGAGCGAGTCCTGACTCACGCGAGCTCGCTCTGTTGCGCGCGATTTTTATCGAGATCATTCGAACAATCGACCGCATCTCCAAGGGAAAGGCAGGAGGCTTGCAGCAGTAACCGCGCACCTTGCGCCACATAACCTGCGCCGACATTTTTCCGCCTGTCGAGCGCTTGTGAAATTCTTCACAAAGCCGACCGATTAACTCGCCTTTACACGAATATTCGCGGATGAACTTGCGAAGGAGATGGCTAGCGGCGCCGGGATTCGTTTGCATCGCGGCGCTTGCCACCATGCTCTCTGCGTACAGCGGGGCTTCTTCATCGGAAGGGAACAGCCCGGTTCAGCCTGTCGCGTTTCGGCATACGATCCACGTCGACACGCTGAAGATGAACTGCCTCTACTGCCATTTCTCCGCCAATAAATCGTTCGATCCCGGCTTGCCCGCCGTTGGCACCTGCATGGGCTGTCACACCGTCATCGCCGGATCGTCGGAGGGCAATAAGGCGGAAATCCAGAAGCTCGCCGCCTTCTGGAACAAGAAGCAGCCAGTGCCGTGGATTCGCATCCACAAGCTGCCGGAGTACGTGCATTTCCCTCATATGCGCCACGTGAACGCCGGCGTCACCTGCCAGA
>Ga0137371_10002453_pt1 | contig 14781 bp, 14 predicted proteins | sample SagtaG_7_FD_104919 | JGI IMG/M metagenome (GOLD analysis project Ga0137371, IMG submission 104919) | Vadose zone soil microbial communities from Sagehorn Ranch, Mendocino, California, USA - Sage1_R_40_16 metaG | ecosystem: Environmental > Terrestrial > Soil > Vadose zone | place: USA...
ACCGCGAGGCTCTCGTCGCTCTCGCGGTCGCCGTAGACCACCGTGAACGGGATCTTGTCGAGCTCGGCAGCACGGATCCGTTTGCCGATCGTCTCCGCCGGCTCGGCGACCTCCACCCGGTACGGGGTCAAGCGCTCGGCGAGGTCACGCGCAGCATCGAGGTGCCCCTCCCCCACCGGCAGCACGCGCACCTGCACCGGCGCGAGCCAGAACGGCAGGTCGCCGCCGTAGTGCTCGAGCAGGATCCCGATGAAGCGCTCGAGCGAGCCGAACAGCGCGCGATGGATGACGTACGGAGTGTGCTCGCGGTTGTCGGAACCCATGTAGGTGCACCCGAGCCGCTCGGGCTGCTGCCCGTCGAGCTGGATCGTCCCCATCTGCCAGGCGCGGCCGAGCGCGTCGTCCATGAAGAAGTCGATCTTCGGCCCGTAGAACGCGCCTTCACCCTCCGCGACGCGGTAGGGCAGGCCGATCCGCTCGAGCGCCCGCCGCAGCACGCCTTCGGTGTGATCCCACTGCTCGTCGGTGCCGAGCTTGTTGTCGGGCCGGGTCGCGAACTCCGCGTGCGCGAGCTCGCGCACGCCGAACGTCTCGTAGAGGAAGTCGACGTAGTCGAACATCGCGTCGATCTCCTCCTGGATCTGGTCCTCCATGCAGAAGACGTGCGCGTCGTCCTGGCTGAACTGCCGGGCGCGCGTCAGCCCCTGGAGGCTCCCGGTGGGCTCGTCACGGTGGAGGACGGCAGCCTCGGCGTAGCGGATCGGCAGGTCGCGGTAGCTCCGCAGCTGCGTGTTGAACAGCAGCATGTGGCCCGGACAGTTCATCGGTTTCAGCCCGTACACCGACTCGCCGTGCTCGATGCGGAACAGGTTGTCGCCGTACTTCTCCCAGTGGCCCGACCGCTTCCAGAGCTCGACGTCCCACATCAGCGGCGTCTTCACCTCGGAGTAGCCGCGCTTCGCGTTCTCGCGCCGGCGCAGATCCTCGAGCGCGTTGTAGATCGCCATCCCCTTCGCCGTCCAGAGCGCGGCGCCGGGCGAGTACTCCGACATGTGGAAGAGGTCGAGCTGCGGGCCGATCCGCCGGTGGTCGCGGCCCCGCGCGAGCTCGACCCGCTCGAGGTACGCGTCGAGATCCGCCTGGGAGTAGAACGCGGTGCCGTAGATGCGGGTCAGCTGCTGGTTCGCCGAGTCGCCGCGCCAGTACGCGCCCGCGAGGCCGGTCAGCTTGAGCGCCTTGATCGGCTTCGAGTTCTGCAGATGCGGCCCGCGGCAGAGGTCGGTGAAGTCGCCCCCATCTCCATGTTGTCGGTAGAGCGAGATGTCGCCCTCGGCGGTGTCAATGAGCTCGAGCTTGTACGGGTCGTCCGCGAAGAGCTGCCGCGCCTTGTCGCGCGAGATCTCGCGGCGCTCCCAGCTGCGGCCTTCCTTCAGCTCGCGCCGGATCTCCTCCTCGATCCGCTCGAGATCCTCCTCACGGATCGGCTCGGGGAAGTCGAAGTCGTAGTAGAAGCCGTTCTCGATCGGCGGGCCGATCGCCAGCTTCACGCCCGGATAGAGGCGCGTGACGGCCTCGGCGAGCAGATGCGCCGAGGAGTGGCGCAGCACGGCAAGCGCGTCGGCGTCGCCGGTGTCGCGCGTGGTCAGCAGCTGGATCGGATCGCCGTCGCGGAGCGGCAGGCGCAGGTCCTGCACCTGTCCGTTCGCGCGGATCAGCACGGCCTGCTCGGCCAGCTTGGGCCCGATCGCGCGCGCAGCGTCGAGCCCCGACGCGCCGTCGGGAAGTTCGAGCTCCGAGTTGTCGGGAAGGACGACCTTCATGACAGAACCGGCCAAGGATATGCACCCCACGGGCGTAGGCTCGACGGAGCCCGAAAAGCGACGGGACGACAGGAACGAGCAGATCGACGAGTCGCCTGCGCCGGACCCCGAGGAGGGAGACCCGATCGCCGAAGACGATCCGGAGGCGGACTAGGAGGGCTCAGAGGTCAGCGCCAGCAAGGCCACGGGGGCCAGCAGCAGCACCCACATCGTCGCGGCGATTCCGGCGGCGCCGGCGAGGAATCCGAGGAGCAGAGGGACAGTCGCTCCGGCGATCCCGCCGAGCCCGCCGACCGCGACCGCGGCGCCGCTCCGGTCGGGCAGCGCATCGTAGAGCCACGCCTTCGGGATCGCGTACCAGCCCGAGTTGAGCAGGCCGAGTGCCGCGAGCAGAACGAGCTTCGGCGCGAGCCCAGGGACGAGGAGAAACGCCGGGTAGGCCAGCAGCGAGAGCAACGCGGTGACCCGGATGACTCGCGCGCCCGTCGTCCGGCGCAGGACTGGCAGCAGAAGCCAGTCTCCGACTAGGCCGGCGCCGGTCCAGACGGCGACGCCCAGCGCGGCGGTCGATGGGGTCTGCCCGACAGCGTCCACGAGATAGAGGGCGAGGAAGCCGTGGAAGACGTCGAGCAGGAGGTCGGCGGCTTCGAGCGTCAGCAGCAGGCGAAGCACCTCGCGGCGGCGGATTGCCGCGAGCGCGTCGCGCACGGCACGGCCGAGTGGCGGCGCCGTCCCGCGCTGCGGGCTCGGGAACCGGGTTGCGGCGAACGTGAGCGGCAACGTCGCGACGGCAAGTGCGGCAATTGCGCCGCGCCAGCCGACGCCGGCGTAGACGGCGATCACCAGCAGGAGCGGCCCGCCGACGTAGCCGAACGAGCCGGCGAACGTCCAGCGAGCCATGTTGCGGACGCGCTGCGGCGGATCCGCGTCCATGAGGGTCGCCTGCGCGAGCGAGACGAACGCCCCGGTTGCGGGGTTGCCGAGCACGAGCGCGAAGAGCAGGAGCCAGAAGCTGCCGGCCGCGGCGGCCAGCGCGGCCGACGCGGCGAAGGCGACCCCGCCGACCACCATGAGGAGCCGCCGCCGCGAGGTGTCACCGACGACGCCTATCAGCGGGTCGAGCGTGCTCCCGACGAAGCCCGGGATCGCGAGGACGAGCCCGATCTCGGGGTAGCTCAGGCCGAGGTCGTGCCGGATCGACGGCCACGCAGCCGCGCGGGTGCCGCCGACGAGCTCGTCGAGCAGCTCGATCGCGAGCAGCGCCGCGACAAGGGTCGCAGCGCTACGACGACGGGATCAGGGTCTGCCGCGAATCGACATGCTCAGATTCTGGCGTATCTCCCGGCCGCCGTCGAGCCGTAGCATCTCGGGATGCGCTCCTCCGGCGCGTTCCTGAAGCGGACGGCGAACGCGGTGCGGATCGTCCTGCGCCACGGCGGGATCCCCCGCCCGATCCGCTGGCTCGCCGCTTTCGGCCTGGCGCCTATCCCGGGTCCGTTCGACGAGGCGGTGCTGCTGCTCGTGGCGCTCATCCTCTTCCTCTTCTATCGCCACGAGCTACGACAAGCTTGGAAGGACGCTGACCGCTAGGCGAAACGAGATTCCGGGCACGCCCGTTGTCGAGTCGGGGACCCTCTTCCACCGACAAGGAGGATCCGTATGCCCGGCAAGCGACCAAGCGTCAAGAACGAGAAGCAGTACGAGAAGCTCAAGGACAAGGGAATGTCGAAGGAGCGTGCGGCGAGGATCGCCAACTCGCCCGGCGCCTCGAGCCGCGGCGGCAAGTCATCCGGCTCCGGCACGCGCCGTGGCAACTCCAGCCAGGGCGGAACGACCGCTCAGAAGAAGGCCGCCGGGCGCAAGGGCGGCCGCGCCACCGCGCGCAAGAGCTGACGCATCAGTGGCACTCGTCCAGCGTCTCCGGCTTCGCCGGTCAGACGGTCACGCTCACCTTCAAAGGCGTGGAGGACAGCTCGCTCCAGACATCGTTCGTCATCGACGACACGGCCCTGAACGTCAGCTGACACAAAGAAGAGACGGGGCGCCTCGCAGGAGGCGCCCCGTCACAAACCCGTTAAGCGACGGGTACGACGTTCCGAGCCTCGGGGCCCTTCTGACCCTCGGTCGGCTCGAACTCGACGCGCGCGCCCTCGGCGAGCGACTTGAAGCCCTCGGACTCGATCGCGCTGAAGTGGACGAACACGTCCTTGCCGCCCTCGTCCGGGGTGATGAAGCCGTACCCCTTCGCGTCGTTGAACCATTTCACGGTTCCTGTTGCCATATAAAACACCCCCCTCCGCGGAGTTCTGAACGGACAGGAGGCGCGAACGATGCGCGACCGGTACTCGCTCTAGTTCTAGTGCCGGATGAACGGTAGCGCACAATGACCGGTTGTGATGCGGCTGCTGGCGGCTCCCGACAAGTTCCGCAGCACGCTCACCGCGCGCGAGGCCGCGGCCGCGATCTCCGCGGGAGCCGAGCAGGCCGGCTGGACGGCGGTCGAGCTGCCGCTCGCGGACGGCGGCGAGGGCACGCTCGACGTCCTCGGCGGCGGCAACCGGCGCACGCTCGTGAGCGGCCCTTTGGGAGAACCGGTCGAAGCCGCCTGGCGGCTCGAGGACGACGGCACCGCGCTGATCGAGGCCGCGCAGGCGTGCGGGCTCACCCTCGCCGGCGGGCCGGAGCGGAACGATCCGCTCCGGGCGACGAGCCGCGGCGTCGGCGAGCTCATCGCGGCCGCCGTCGCCGACGGAGCAACGCGGATCGTCGTGACCGTCGGCGGGGTCGCGTCGACCGACGGCGGAGTCGGCGCCACGGAGGCCGTCCCGCATCCGCTCCACGTCCCGCTCGAGGTCGCCTGCGACGTCGACGCGCGCTTCCTCGACGCCGCCGACGTCTTCGCGCCGCAGAAGGGGGCGACGCCCGAGCAGGTGCCGCTCCTGCGCGAGCGCCTCGAGAAGCTCGTAGTGCCCGACCTGCCCGGCTCCGGCGCGGCGGGCGGGCTCGCCGGCGGGCTCGCGGCGATCGGCGCGCGCCTCCTCCCCGGCTTCGATCTCGTCGCCGACCGCGTCGGGCTCGACGAGCGGCTCGCGGAGGCGGATCTCGTCGTCACCGGCGAGGGTTTGGTCGACGCGACCTCCTTCACCGGCAAGGTCGTCGGCCGCGTCCTCGACCGCGCGCAGGCCGCGGGAATCGAGGCGCTCGTGGTCGCGGGGGACGTCGCGTCTGGCAGCCGGATCGACGCACTTTCGCTCGTCGCTCGCTACGGTCCCGAGCGCGCGCTTGCCGAGCCGGCGGAGTGCCTCATGGAACTCGTCGAAACAGCACTAGCGGCCGGGCGAAACGGACCCTAAGCTGCAGCCGGAAAATGCCGAAGCCAGTCGCCAACGCACCGCATATCGCCTACCGCCCGGGCCTGGACGGCCTGCGCGCGATCGCGGTCGCGGCCGTCTTCCTCTACCACGCCCGGATCGACTGGCTGCCGGGTGGCTTCCTCGGCGTCGACCTCTTTTTCGTCCTCAGCGGCTACCTCATCACGTCGCTCCTGCTCGTCGAGTGGGAGGCGAGAAACCGGATCGACCTGCGCCGCTTCTGGCTGCGGCGCGCGCGACGCCTCCTCCCCGCCCTCGTCGTCGTCGTGCTCGCGTCGCTCGCGCTGGCCGCGATCTTCGCCCGCCAGGACCTTGCCCACACCCGCAGCGACGCGGTCAGCACGCTCCTCTACTACACGAACTGGCACGAGATCATCGCGAACCACTCGTACTTCAACCTGATGGGCAACCCCTCGTTGCTGCAACACACGTGGTCGCTGGCGATCGAGGAGCAGTTCTACATCGTCTGGCCGCTCCTGCTCGTGCCGTGCCTCGTCCTCGTCGGCCGCAAGCGGCTGCCGATGCTCATCATCGCCGGCATCGCCGCCTCGGCCGCGCTGATGTGGATCCTCTATAACCCCAACGGCGGTGATCCCTCGCGCGTGTACTACGGCACCGACACGCGCGCCTTCCTGCTGTTGATGGGCATCCTGCTCGCGCTCGTCTGGCCGTGGATCCAGCGGCTGCGGCAGGCGGTGCCGCTGCTCGAGCTGCTCGGCGTCGCGGCGCTCGTCGGCACGGTTCTGCTCTTCCGGCAGATGCAGGAGTTCAACCCGACGCTGTACCGCGGCGGCGACCTCGCGGCCGCGTTCTGCTTCGTTGTGCTGCTCGCAGCGGTCGCCCATCCGAGGACGGGCATCGGTGAGGCGCTCGGCGTTGCGCCGCTGCGGTGGGTCGGGGAACGCAGCTACGGGATCTACCTCTGGCACTGGCCGATCATCGTGCTCGTCGCCGGCGTGAACACGCGGCCAAGCCTAGGCGTCGTGGTTGCGGAGGCCGTCCTCGTCCTCGTAGTCGCCGCGCTGTCGTACAAGTTCGTCGAGCAGCCGATCCGGATGGGGAGCCTGCAGCGGCGGCTCGCGCAGCACCCGCGCCGCTACCGGCTCGAGGTCGTGGGCGCGGGAGCGCTGGGCCTCGTCACGGCCTTCGCGATCCTGTTCGTGACGCCGGCGTCGCTGAACCCGGTCTCGAGCTATGTCAGCCCGCCGAAGGCGAGGGGTGCGACCCACCACCGGCAGACGACCACGACCACCAAGGTCTCCCAGCAGACGCGCCACAAGCAGAAGCAGCAGCCCTCGCTGCCGCCGGGGCGGATCCTCGCGCTCGGCGACCCTGTCATGCACGGCTGCTCCTCCGAGCTGAAGAGGGCACTCCACCACCACGTGCGCGTCGACGCGACCGTGGGCCGGCAGATCGAGGACACGGTCAACGAGCTCCAGGGGCTGCGGCGGCACCACCGGCTGACGAAGATCGTCGTGCTCCAGGTCGGGAACAACGGCCCGCTCTAGTACCACGACCTCGTGCGGCTACGTCACGCGCTGCACGGGATCCCGGGCATCGTCGTCGTCAACGTCCGCAACTCCACGAGCTGGCAGGACCAGTCGAATCACGCGCTCGCCAAGTGGCTGCAGGACTGGCCGCAGGCGCATCTCGCCGACTGGTACGGGAGCTCGACGAGCAAGATGCTGCAGGACGGGACGCATCCCTGGCCGTACGGCTGCACGATCTATGCGCGCCTGATCGCCGACACGCTGCGGGCCACGTGACGCGCTAGAGCGTCAGGCGACTTGCCTGGGCCACTCGGCCCGCACGTACAGGGGCTCCGCCGCATCGAGCACGTACGTCCGCTCGTCGAGGCAGAACACGATCCACGACAGATCGAGCTCGGCCAGCAGCGCCTGAGCCTCACGCAGCAGCAACGCGAGGTCGTCGGCCTCGTCGCGGAGCTCGGCCGCGAAGAGCCAGACCGGCTCGTCGTCGTGCGACCAGCCCGCCCAGCGCGGCCGGAGCCGGACACGGAAGGCCTGGGCGGCCGCGAACGTCGGCAGCTCGAAGAGCACGACATCGCTCAGTTGGTTCTCCAGCTCGTCCACACCACAAGGGTGCTTGCGGGAGGGCTCGATTGGCCTGACGCGATTGCGTCAGATTGTCTAAGAAATCGGTTAAGCCGCGGAGTCGCTGGCCGTGGCGAGCTCCTCCTGCGGGGCGCGGGAGAAGTACAGCGCGAGCGCAGCGCCGACCGCGTAGCCGACGAGCATCGCGGCGATCGAGCCGCCCCAGCCGGGCTTCTCGGTCATGTTCCAGACAACCCCGAGCACGATGCCGAAGTTCGTGAATTCGACCACCCACAGGCCGGGATGGAGCGTCATCCGCCGCGCCTCGGCTCCGAGCGGCCCGGGCCCGTTGGCGCGCATGGCAGCCTGGAGCTTCTTCGCCGTGTGCTCGGCGATGCCGCCTCCCTGGACGCCGAGCAGGACGAGGCCGGCGATTCCGACGTCGATCCACGGCGTCCCCCACGTCCAGAACTTCGACGTCATGTAGGCGCCGGTGCCGAAGAGGCCGAGGATCGCGACGGGAAAGAGGCGCGCGACCTTGCCGGACACGATCCCCCACGGCACGGCCTGCTCGACCGTGCCCGCGGCGCGAAGCTGGAAGAGGCAGGTGAGCAGCACCGACCCCGCCCCGATGCCGAGGAAGAGCGAGAGCAGATGGACGTAGAGGACGTAGTGGTACGTGTTCAAGGTTCCTCCTGTGGCGAGACGCTGGCTCTCCCGAGGCTAGGGGATTGCGGGGACGGCTTCAAGCGGCGTGACCTTCGGCCACATCCAGTTCGACTGCCGCGGAGGGGTGCGTACTCTTGGCGGGGCCGCACGTAGCTGTCGAGTTCAGTAGTCCTCGGCCAGCTGCTGGACGTGATCGGCTGTGTTTTCGGTCATCGGGTCGCCGTGGCCGACGCCGACCGTGAGCGGTTCGAAGGACGCCAAGCGCGTGAGCGTCGCCTTGTGCTGGACGTGATTGAGGTTGAAGACCCGCCAGCCCGCGCAGAGGTTCGGCCAGGTCGCGATTCCGTCGCCGGCGATCAGGAACCGGCGTTCGGGCCACCAGAAGGTCAGATGGCCCGGAGAGTGGCCGGGCGAATGCATGACCTGCAGCGGCCCGAACGAATCGCCTTCGTCGAGCAGCTCGTCGACGGGACACGGGACGTGCCGCGGCCGATTGAGCCAGAGCCCGAGCTGGAACGGAAGCAGCTTGAGCGACTCATGCGGGACGATCGAGACCGCCTGTGCGCGGCGCTCGCCGGCGACGATGTCGGCCTCCCAGCGGTGGGCGTATACCGTCGCTCCACTGGCGCGTTTGAGAGCAGCGAGGCCGCCGAGATGCGAGCGATGTCCATGGGTGATCGCGATCCGCTTGAGGTCGGCCGCAGAACGTCCCAGGCGTCGTAGGGCATCGAGGACGAGGCGGGCGTCGCCCTCGAAGAGCGTGTCGACGAGCGAGAGCTCGCCGCCTGCCTCGAGCAGAAAGGCATGGACATGGCCGCCCTTGCCGTGCCCGAGGCTGTAGATCCCTGGTGCGAGCTCCTTCATGCGGTCGCGGTGGCGGCGGCCGTCTGCGCCGCCGCCACCGGCGCAGACGTGCGCTTCCAGGGCGCGAACGGATTCCCAACGCCCTCGAGCGACGGTGCGAGGTCCGGGAAATGGCGTAGGAGCACGGTGCGCATGCTGTTCGACTCGACCCAGTCGATCCCGGCCTTGGTGTAGACCTCCGGCCGATAGTCGTCGGTGAAGAATCGGTCGGCCTCGAGGCGGCGTGAGGCCATGAGGATGAAGACGCGGAACGCCGTGTCGCTGAATCCGAAGCCCTCCGGCTTCGGCTCCGCGTACAGCCCGACCATCAGATCGACGCGCTCGACGTCACCGTAGACGCGCTGCAGCTCTTCGGCCAGGTGCGCGTCTCCGCCGGTCAGCTCCTCGAAGGTCGCCGGCGTCCCGAGATGGAACAGCCGCCGGAACTCGTTGTAGCGCGGCACGCCCCGCTCGCGCGTGCGCACGATGTCGATGGTGGCCAGGTCGAGCACCTCGCCGTCGGGGCGGTTGAAGTGCTGCAGGCTGCGCGGGTAGTTGTGGAGGGTGATCGCTCCCGGGTGGGCGACGCCGAAGGAATACAGGGCGTCGGCGAGCGGGATCTGCTGCAGGCACTCGCGGACGTGGAGCGCGTTCACCTCGTCGAAGGTGCGCTGCTGGAGCACACGGTCGTCAGCGACGGCGTAGAACGTGTAGTCGTCGGGGATCAGCGGATGCATGCGGTAGACGCCGACGAACTCCTCGGTGAGCGAGTAGGGAACGCCGCAGAGCTCCTTCTTCGAACCCGGAATGCCGTGGAGGATTTCAAGGCTCGTGCGACGGCCGAAGGTTTTGTCGAAGCGTTCGCCGAAGAGGCCAAACCAGTTTGCGCGCAGTGCGCGCACCGTCGTCGGGTGGGCGATGATCGCCGGCGTCCAGTCGACCGTATGGATCTTGGCCATGAGCGCGGCGTTGACCAGGCGCGCCTTCTCGTAAAGGGTCTGGTCGTCGAGCTCCGGGTACTCGGCGTGCAGCTGCTTGCAGATCGCGTTGTGCTCGAGCATGAAGAGCGCGTGCAGCAGTGCGAGGCCGACCCAGAAGTTGCCGGCGACGCCGCGAAGGTCGACGTGCGCCTCCACATCCTCGGGCAGCAGCCCTTCGGCCGTGATCCGCAGCAGACCGTCTTCCCCGGAGCGGATCGCGCGCGCGAAGGTTGGGTCGCTGCCGTAGATCTGCGAGCCGTCCCACCAGTGCGTGTCGGCGGTGACGAATGTCGGGGGACCGGACGGATCGGCGCTCGGATCCTGGCGCGTCCGCTGGATCTCCATCGGGTGCTGCGGCCATGGATCGTCCGCCGCGAGGTCGACGCGCCACGGGTTCTCGGTCTCGTTCTGGCCGTGGCTGAACCAGTCATGCACCTCGAACTGGATCCAGGCGCCGGCGAGCAGGTTGAGGGTCGTCGCAGGGATGAACTCCTTGCGTGTCAGGAGCTCGAGGCTGACCCGCCGCGGGTTGGGCTCGAGCAGAAGGTCGTCCGGGTCGGGAAAGGCATGCTCGGGCGGGACGTTGCGACCGAAGCGGCTGCCGAGCCCTCCCATCAGCGGATCCTCGAGGTCGTTGTACGTGCCGTCGATCGTGCGGGCGGTCAGGTGGTCGGCGTGCCACTCGTCGCCGGCGGGAGGCACGTCCAGCGGCCCGCGGCCGGAGTCGTACAGGTTCTTCGCGCGTAGCTTGAAGCGGACTCCGAGCACGACGAGCAGTCCGAGCGGCCAGGGCAGCTTGTCCCAGCCGATCCGGCGGTCGACCCACTCGGTGAACGAGCTGTAGAGGTTCTTGAGCATCCCGCCTCCTCTGTATGCGGCTGCGATCGAGCCCGCCTGCCGCACGGGACGGGACGTCCTTGCACGGTATCGTGACGCCGCCCGTGAGCGCCGTCAAGGGTTCGGACCCGCCGTCGCACATCGCCGACGTGATCCGCCGCCTCAGGACGATCGAGGCCTCCGGATCCCGCTCGGACGGTGTCGTCTGCTTCGCTCGGCTGTACCGGGAGGTGACCGAGGGCGTAGGCGTGGAGTTAACGCGGCAGGGCTTCGCCGACAATCGCTTTCTCGAGACGCTCGACGTCCATTTCGCGGGCCTGTTCTTCTCGGCGCTCGAGTCCTACGACCGCGACCCCGGCGGGACACCCTCGGCATGGGTTCCATTGTTCGCGCAGCGCTCACGCCGCGGTATTGCTCCGCTGCAGTTCGCGCTCGCCGGGATGAACGCCCACATCAATCGTGACCTGCCGGTCGCGCTCGTCACCACCTGTCACGAACTCGGGCTCGAGCCCGGGGAGGGGTCTCGGGAGCATGCCGACTTCGAGCGGGTGGACGCGTTGCTCGCCCAGGTCGAGGCGCGGGTGAAGAGCCAGTACCTGACTGGGAGGCTGGCGTGGGTCGACCGGATCGTCCACCGCTTGCGCCGCATCGACGACGTCGTGGCGATGTGGGACGTCGGGCGCGCGCGCGACGCAGCCTGGACGAACGGGCAAGCCCTCTGGGCGCTCCGCGACGAGCCGCCGCTTGCAAGCGACTACCTGCTCGCGCTCGACCGGATGGTCGGCTTAGCCAGCCGCGGACTTCTCGTTCCAGCCGACTCATGGCTGCTCAAGCTCGGCCGCGCGCTGTCAGGGTAGAGGGATGGACGCTGCGTATCGGAGGCTGTCGGGTGCGGAAGGCAGATTGTTCGCGGACCCGGAACCTTCGCCGGACCAGGTCTCCTTCCAGGTCGACAACACGAGCGCGGCCTACTACGAGAGCACGTACTACAAGCTCCACAAGGAAGATCTGCAACCGGTCCCTGAGCCGCGAACGCGGCGGCCCCGCGTCGACCTCGCTCACGTGCTCGAGCCGAAGTTCCTGGCGGCGATCACGGCGACGAAGAAGATCAGCTTTCACGCGGTCGGCGACACCGGGGCCGCCAAGGTGAACAGCTTCCAGACCGCGAGGCAGGCCCTGGAAAACGAGGCGAGCGTCGCCGAGGCGATGGCCCGGGACGTGCACGCTGGCGGTGCGACCGGGCCAGCGTTCTTCTTCCATCTCGGCGACGTCGTCTACAACTTTGGCGAGGGCCAGTACTACTACGACCAGTTCTACGCGCCCTTCCGGGGCTACGACCGGCCGATCTTCGCCATCCCGGGCAACCACGACGGAATGGTGTTCGGCGACCAGCCAGACCTGCCGCGCGTGCCGACCTTGACCGCGTTCCTGCGGAACTTCTGCGTCGAGAAGCCGGGCCCCTCACCGGACGCCGGCCCCATCGTCCGCTCCACGATGGACCAGCCCGGCGTCTACTTCACCCTCGACGCACCCTTCGTCTCGATCGTCGGCCTCTACACCAATGTCCTCGAGGGTCCCGGCGTCATCTCCAGCCAGGACGGCGCCTACCCCACGCTCGCCGGCGACGAGCAACTCCATTTCCTCGAGGCAGAGCTGAAGCGCCTCGCCCCGGCCCGCAAGGCCGGCGAACGTGCCGTGATCGTCGCCTGTCACCACCCGCCCGCGTCCATCGACGCTAGCCACGGCGGCAGCAGCGGCCTCGCGGACGACATCGACGGCGCCGCGCGCGCGGCCGGGTTCTGGCCCGACCTCGTCCTCTCGGGCCACGCCCACCTCTACCAGCGCTTCACGAGGCGCGTCGACGGGCGCGAGATCCCCTACGTCGTCGCCGGCTCAGGCGGATTCGCGGCCACGCGACCGATCCGCGGACTCCCCCAGACACCCCTCACCGTCGGCGAGTACACGCTCGACGAGCCCCCGATCGTCGAGTTCGGCTACCTCACGGTCACCGTGGACATGACCGGCAGGGACCACCACCTCGCCGTCGAGTTCAACGACCGCACGAACACCCACATCCACGACAGCACCCGCCTCAATCTCAAGACCGGCAAGATCCTCCGCAGCTGAGCCGCCTCAGCGGCCGGGCTACTCGACCTGCTCGATCACCCAGAAGTCGCGGGCGAGGTTGTGGCTCGTGACGTAGCCCGCCGGCATCCAGAAGTAGCCGTGGTCGGCCCAACTCGAGCCCCAGGAGTTGCGGCACTCGAAGTAGAGCTGCCCCTTGATGTGCTTGTAGCCGAGCGCGACGACGGCGTGGCCGCCGAGCACGGTCTCGCCGGGCTGCGGCATCGGGACGATCCCGTTCGCGCCGACGTCGCTCTCGAACGACTCGTAGACCGTGAAGCCGAACGAGATCGGATAACCGGCGGCGAGCACGTTCTGAAGCCCCATCTCCGTCTGCGGCACGCGCGCATACCTGATCGCCTGGTGTGCGAGCGCCGCCTTGTAGGCCCGTGCGGGCGGCTTCTTGGCGAACTTCGTGATCACGTACGGCCATGCGGTCTCGGGCGGGGCGCCGAGCTGCGCGACCGACTTGATCCCGTCCCGGATCTCGGCGCCCGAGTCCTGGCTGACCGTTCCTTCCATCGCGCGCTCGTTGTAGTAGATGAAGAGCCGCGAGGGCGTGGCCGCGTCGCTCTCGGCCTGCTTCAGCTCGTTGAACTCGAGGATCGCGCCGATGCTGTTGGCCGTACAGGAGCCGAGCTGGCCCTGGTCGTACACGGGCGGCATCTGCGTGCGGAGGCTCTTGCGCAGCGGCAGGGACTTCGCCGGCTCGACCGCCAGGAGGTAGTCGCGCATGTCGGGACTGTCCGCCCTCCAGCCGTACCGCTTCTGCGTCCGTACGGCCAGGCCGCCGTTCCGTGAATTACTCATGTACTGCTCCTTTCTGCAGGCTCGGGTTCGGGGGGTGGCTCCGCCGTAGAAGGGACGATGGAGGTGAGCGTGTCCTGCGCCCAGCGCTCGCTGAACCCGGCGAGGAAGGCGAGGACGAGCAGCGCCAGCCGCCGGTCGTGGGTGCCCGCGCCGGCGGCGACCGGAATGTGGAGCAGGCCGCCGTCGAAGGCGAACGTGATCGCCATGGCGAAGGCTCCGCCGATCAGCGGCCGCAGGCCGCCGAGGAAGAAGGCGTACGGTCCGCCGACGTCGTACTCGAGCTCGAACTTGCCGCTGTTGATCCGCTGCATCACGCTCACGACCGCACCGGCGGCGCCGGCAACGAGGGCAGCGACCGGAGCGGCCCAGCTGATCGTCAGCCACGCGGCGGCGATCCCGGCGATGACGAGGAAGACGGTGGCGATGCCGCCGAAGTAGACGAGCTGCGCCTGACCGTTCGCCGCATCGCAGTAGTAGGACTGGACCTTGTCGATGGCGGCGCGCTCGCGTTCGAGCGCCGCGGCCGCCTGCGCCTCGTCCTCGGTGCCGGCGCGGCGATCGACGAGGCTGAGCAGGTGCGCGGCGCAGGAGACGACGAGCTCGAGGCAGATCCGCTGCCGCACTCCCGTCAGAACCGCGTTCGCGCGCACGGCGAGCTCGTCGCAGCGGTGGAGCTCGGTGGCAACCTCGGGAGCGTTCTTCGTCGCCCAGTCGGTCTCGCGATGGAAGCCGAGGGAGGGGGCGAGCAGGCCGCCGAACCGCTTCCTCTCGGTCAGCGCGACGGCGCTCTCGACGTGCGAGCACCAGTAGGCGCGGATGATCTCGCCGTGGCGCGCCTGGAAGGCGGCGCGGGCCGAGTCGTAGGCAGCCGCGGCCGCAGAATCGGGCTTGCCGGCCTCGCGGGAGCGCCACCAGTCGTAATGCGCGTAGACGAGCTCGCTGAAGCCCGCTGGGTGCGCAGAGGCTCTCGATTGCGCCGGAACGTGCCGCACCGGCCCGACGTCGCTCAATGGCTGGATCAGCTCGGTCATCCGACCCCCGATTCGAGTGACGACGTGTGGGCTGACCTTAGGCGCTTCTCGCGAAGTTCTCAAGGGGCCGAACCAGCCAGCGGTGACAAGGCGCTGACCGGCGTTGCCGCGGCGGGCCGCACGCCCTACTGCTGGTAGCGCTCGACGACCTCGGGCGCTCTGAGCTCGGCCGCGTCGGGGTTCCGGCCGGCTTCACGGCGGGCACGCCGCTGCCGCAGGAGATCCCAACATTGGTCGAGCGA
>Ga0137371_10002475_pt1 | contig 14709 bp, 14 predicted proteins | sample SagtaG_7_FD_104919 | JGI IMG/M metagenome (GOLD analysis project Ga0137371, IMG submission 104919) | Vadose zone soil microbial communities from Sagehorn Ranch, Mendocino, California, USA - Sage1_R_40_16 metaG | ecosystem: Environmental > Terrestrial > Soil > Vadose zone | place: USA...
AAAGGTGTCGCCATCTCCCGGGGCAACGTCAATGAGGAACTGGGGCTGGCGCCAGCGCTCGTACTGCTCCTGGTCGATATAAAAGGGACAGCCCTCGATTTCTCCCAGCAACAGGTCGTTGGGACCCAGAAGCAGATCGCCCTGCTGCAAGCACATCGGGGAGCTGCCCTCACAGCATCCCCCCGACTGCATGAAGATGAGCGGGCCATAGCGGGCTTTGAGCCCCACGATCAGATGGCGGGCCGCCTGCGTGGCGTTCACGCTTACCCTCATCATCCTCCTCCTAGAAGAATCCCAACGGTTTGGGATCGTAACTGACCAGCAGGCACTTGGTCTGCGAGTAGTGCTCCAGCATCATGCGGTGGTTCTCACGACCCACCCCGGAGACCTTGTAGCCCCCAAAGGCGGCATGGGCAGGATACTGGTGGTAACAATTGGTCCACACCCGGCCCGCTTTGATCGCTCGGCCCATCCGATACGCCCGCGACAGGTCGCGCGTCCACACCCCCGCCCCCAGTCCGTAGAGCGTATCATTGGCGAGCGCCAGTCCTTCGGCCTCATCCTTGAAGGTCGTCAGTGCCAGCACCGGGCCGAAGATCTCCTCCTGGAACACGCGCATCTGGTTGTGGCCCTTGAGCACGGTCGGCTGGTAGTAATAGCCCCCGGCCAGCTCGCCGTTGAGCGGGGGGCGCCCGCCGCCGATGAGCAGCTCGGCGCCTTCCTTGAGGCCGATGCTGACATAGTTCTCGATCTTCTCGATCTGCGCGCGCGAGACCTGGGCCCCGATCTGGGTCTCCAGACTCAGCGGGTTGCCCTGCCGGATGGCGGCGATGCGGGGTAAGACACGCTCCATGAAGGGCTCGTAAGATCTCAATCGACCCATCTGTAGATCACAATAAGCAAGGGAGTTACTTTGTTTATAAAATTATATGAGACAATATTGTGATTATGTTGTATAACATAGAATACAGATGTGATAGGTTTGTGATTTTGACATCTTATGCTTTAGCTTGGTTTTAATCTACAGTTGATTGATCTTAATCTACAGAGAGGTAGAAGCGTGAACAACCGGCAGTATCCTGTTCATTTATCTATCGCCTCGTCAACGGAGATCGAGCAGACGGCTCGCCAGTTGAAGGCGGCACGCGAGGAGTTTCTGATCACGGGAATTCCGGCTCAGCGTTCTACACGACCAATGATTCTGGAGTCGTGGCAACGCTGTAGTGCCATGCAAGTCAGTCCTTTGCTGCGCAATGCCCCGCTTGCCATTACTCACGAAGACCAGCTTCGCTGCTTGCTTGAAGGCAGCCAGTTGCTCCTGCGAGCAGCCCATCAAGTGATGAAGCACCTCTCCGATTTTCTCGACGGATATGTGATCGTACTCAGTGATGCGAACGGCTGCCTGCTAAAGGTCATTGGTGATACAAGAACGCGTCGTCGCCTGGCACGCATCGACTTTGTGCCCGGAGGTGATTGGAGCGAAGCCGCTGCTGGCACAAACGCTCTCGGCACGGCCATCACGGATGGTCACGTCGTGCAACTTTTAGGCGCGGAGCACTATTGTGAAGGTTGGCAAGACCTCACCTGTACAGCGGCGCCAATCCGCCATCCATTGTCAGGCGAGATTCTAGGCACCTTAGATGTTACCGGCAATTATCACCTTATCCGCCCATTTCTCTCCAGCTTTATTGCGGCTGCGGCCCTGCAAGTGCAGCAAGAGATACACGAGCTCCTTCCCTCTGCCGATAAAGGACGGACGAAAACTCAGTCCACCTCTTCTCGTTCCTCTACTAGAAGAATGCCTGCCTCTCGATCCGCCATTGATCGACAACGATACCAGGTGGACACCTCGGCAGTCTCTATGGGGAACGCTGCACAAGCGTTTATGCTTATGCAGGAACAAAGAGTACGCAACGCAGAATTCCTGACAGCCGTGGTAAGTGCTATTAGTGCCAGCCTGGATCTAGATGATACCCTTGAAAAGGTAGCTGAGCAGACAGCGCATCTGCTACGACTCGATAGTGTTGCTGTCTGCCTGTTTGGTGAGAGCGAAGAGATAGCATCATTGCATACCTGGACGAAACAGCGTGTACGGCGCACGAAATATCAGCATGACCTGGAAGTATTGCTGCGAGAATGCAAAGTGGTCTCGCTCATCCAGGAACGCGGGGAGCCGATAATTATCGATGATACCTCTACCTCGGTTATCCTGTCGGCTGGACTTGCATCAGGTATTCGTTCTCTTTTGTTGCTGCCTCTAATAACGGCGCGAGGAGTGATCGGTTTTATCCTGGCATCGAAAGGTACATGTTACCATTGGTTAGTCGATGATGTGTTGCCTGTTCTTACGCTTGCTACTTACGCGGCAACGGCCATTGAGAATGCCAGGCACTTTACTATCTTGCAGCAGCACATCCGCCGCGTCGAAGTGCTGAACGCGCTGTCACAGCTTCTAAGCACCTTACCTGATCCTGCTCAACACCTTGAAGTAGTTCTAAAGCGTATTGTAGAGATTATGGGTCTGGACGTAGGAATGACGCTGCTATGCGATCAACAAAGGGAGCGCTTAACGCTGGCCGCGCATTATGGACTACCCGAAACGGCGTCTCTTGATCTCTGTGCATTTGCCTTAAGATCTCTATATGGGGTCGCTCACCTGATCCTGACGACAGGAAAATCCGTGATGACCTGTGCCATTGAGAGAGACGAGCATAGTACATGCGGGCCGCTTACTATTCCAGGCTCCTGCGATGCGATGGTTGTTCCACTGGCCAGCGGCAATACCATCCTCGGTGTGTTACTCCTTGCAAGCCTCGCGCATCGGAAACTGACGTCAGAAGACCTTGCTTTATTTACAGCTATAGGGCAACAGCTCGGTCAGACATTGACAAATATTCAGTTGCGACAGAGCGCGAACGAAACGGAGGCATTGCGTGAGGCCGATCAAATCAAGAGTAGATTTGTTTCTGCCATCTCACATGACCTGCAATCGCCGCTGACCGCCATTCAAACCTCCGTTGAGAGCCTGTTGCACCATCGAGAGGCCCATTCTTCCCATACACAAGAGCATCTATTGCACAACATCGCGGCTCAAGCCGGCATGCTCGATAGTCTGGTCGACCGGTTACTCGACCTTTCGCGCATCGAAGCCGGTGCCCTCTCGCTCGATTATGACTGGATCGACCTCCCTATTTTCATTGCCGAAACCATTGCGAAGTTCGAGGAGTTACATAGTGGATGCCGGGTGGAGCAGGACCTGGCGGAGAATTTACCGATGTTATACGTCGATCCCGAGCGCATCGCGCAGGTATTGTGGAACCTGCTAGAAAATGCCAGTAAATATGCTCCATCCAATACATCGATACAGTTAGAAATCAGGTGGACCGGGAACGAGGTACTCGTCGGAATAGCAGATCGTGGCCCAGGAATACCTGCCGAAGATCGAGAGAAGATTTTCCAGCACTTCTATCGCCTGAAAAGAGATCAAAAAAAACGTATACAGGGCAGTGGATTGGGTCTGGCAATCTGCCAGGGTATCATACAGATACATGGCGGGCGAATCTGGGTAGAGGAGCGAGCAGGTGGTGGCAGCGTCTTTCGCTTCTCACTACCCCGACATAAGACAGAGCCCCTCGATCTCGAACAATTGGAAAAGATGGAACTCTTCGCTGTGAGCCCTGAAGGGAAGTAACATTATGAGTTATGCTTACCATCCCATACTCCTGGTAGATGACGACCCTGGTATCCTGTTAGCGATGAAACAGGCGCTAGTAGCGCAGGGCTATGATGTGACAACTGCTACCAACGGTATAGAGGCCCTGAACGCCTTCGATGACAGGCAACCGGAACTGGTACTGTTGGACTTGATGATGCCCGAATGCGACGGTATGGAAGTCTGTCGCTACATTCGCGAACACTCCAGCACGCCGATCATCGTCGTGAGCATTAGAGCGAGCGAGGCCGATATTATCGCTCTCCTCGATCTGGGGGCCGATGACTACCTGATCAAGCCTTTCCGCATGGGCGAGCTTCTCGCCCGCACACGGGCTGTCCTGCGTCGTATAGGCAAGCTCCAGGCAAGCAAGATCGCCTGTGGCAGCCTGGAGATCGACATAGAGAAGCGCAAAGTTACACTCGCGGGCAGTACCGTCTCGCTTACGCCAATCGAGTACGCACTGCTGGTGCAACTGGCGACGAATATAGGCCGAGTATTGACAACCCAGTTACTCTTAAAGAGAGTATGGGGCCTGCAATACAGTGATTCAACCGAATATGTAAAGGTTGTTGTCCGTCGTCTGCGCACCAAACTGGAGGACGATCCTGCTCATCCCAGGTACATCATCACCGAGCCACGCCTTGGATACCGGCTGAACGATGATCCGTGAATGAAAGTATGCTATGGTATGAAATTGAGCGGTATTTACTGATACTGGCACCGGGGAACTGGAGGTATGTGACCATGCATAAGTTCCTGCGATTGATCTCTTCCCTACTGGTAGTACTGGGTATGCTATTCGCGGCCTGTGACTCAACTTCATCGCCGACGCCCGGCAGTGCAGGTGGCACCATCACATTACAGTTGTTTTTTCACTCTGGTCAGGGGCCGGAGCGTGAAGCACTCGATGCCACCCTCAAGGCTTTCAGCGAGGAGAACCCGCATATACGGGTCAATGCCGTGCAGTTGCCTGAGAATCACTACACGGACCAGGTGAACATCGCAGCGATGGCCCATAGTCTCCCTTGTCTGCTCGATTTCGACGGCCCAACTTTGTATAACTACGCCTGGTCCGGGTACTTGATCCCCCTCGATAAGTATGTATCGCCAGAGATGGAAGCTGACTTCTTGCCATCGATCATCAAGCAGGGGACGTATAACCATCACCTCTACAGCCTGGGCCAGTTTGATTCGGGACTTGGCCTTTACGCGAACAAACACTATCTGAGCAAGGTCGGCGTGCGCATCCCCACTATCGATAACCCGTGGACGTTGAGTGAATTCAACGACGTATTGGCAAAGCTGAAGAACATGCCGGGCCTGAAGTATCCGCTGGACCTACAGATGGATACAGGCGGCGATTGGTTCACGTATGGCTTCTCGCCTTTTGTTGAGTCCTTCGGGGGAGATCTGATTAACCGTAACACCTACCAGTCGGCAGATGGAGTGCTCAATGGCCCCGACTCGGTGGCGGCGATGACCTGGTTCCAGCAGCTCTTCAAGCGAGGCTACAGTAATCCGTGGCCAGTTGACGGCACTGATTTCCCATCGGGTAGGTCCGCGCTGAGTTGGGTTGGTCACTGGGTCTATCCCGATTACAGTGCGGCATTGGGAGAAAACCTGCTTGTGCTGCCAGCGCCGAATCTGGGCATGGGCGCGAAAACCGGCATGGGATCATGGAACTGGGGGATCAGCTCATCCTGCAAAACTCCTGATGCAGCCTGGAAGGTATTGAATTTCATCCTGTCGCCCAATGAGATAGCGCGTATGACCAACGCGAATGGGGCTGTGCCTGCGCGCAAATCGGTTATCGCCCAATCAAGGTTGTATGCGCCGAACGGCCCGCTCCATGTGTTCGTACAGCAGCTCCAGATGGGTATAGCGGAACCGCGTCCGCTCACTCCAGCCTATCCCGCAATTACCTCCGCCTTTACTGTGGCCGTGTCTAATATCGCCGCTGGTGCCAATGTGAAGGAGGAACTGGACAAAGCGGTTCAAGAGATAGACCAGGACATCAAAGACAACCAGGGCTATCCAACCCAATAGGAGGGTGCTCTTGTGGTGCCTCACCCAACTCATCTCTCGGGCGGGAACATCTGCCCGCGACTCCATTTTATATAAAAGAGGAAACCATATGAATATAGGGCTTCGTACCAGGACGAGCGCAATTGCGTCACCCAAAAAGCCTGACAGGCGTCGTAAGAGATATTATCTTGCCTGGGCATTTGCTGCGCCTGCTCTGCTTCTGCTACTGATCTTCATGATCATCCCTTTCTTTATAGCAGTCTATTTCTCGTTCACCAATGAGCGGCTGGTTGCAGGGCCACTGCCCATGCATTTTGTAGGGCTGAGTAACTATCTACAGATGTTGGGGGACGAATCGCTGCATCGGGCCTTGCTGAACAACTCCTTATTCGGGATGATTGTGGTCCCTATCCAGACGGGCCTGTCTCTCTTCCTGGCGATCCTGGTCAATCAGAAGATACGTGGCGTTGCCGTGTTCCGCACAATTTACTTCAGTCCGGTCGTGACTCCCCTGGCGGTGGTCGCGGTGACCTGGTCGTTTCTCTACAATCCAGGCCAGGGGGTGATCAACGATTTCATCAAGGCGATCAGCTTCGGACACCTGGGACCCTATAACTGGCTCAATGATGTACGGCTGGCGCTTCCGGCGATCATGCTTTTGTCGATCTGGCAGGGTGTTGGTTTCCAGATGGTCGTCTACCTTGCGGGTTTGCAGGCGATTCCGGAGTATCTATTCGAAGCTGCCAGGGTCGATGGCTCGGGAAAGTGGCAACAGTTCTGGCATATCACTCTCCCCCAGTTGCGCAATAGCACTATCTTCGTGCTGATTGCAACCACGATCATCTCATTTAAACTCTATACGCAAGTGGAGGTCATGACTCAGGGCGGCCCACAAAATGCAACAGCAACCGTTGTGTGGTATCTGGTGCATGAGAGTGTTAGTAACGTGCGCGTCGGCTATGCTTCGGCTGTTGGGGTAGTCTTCTTTTTTATTGTTCTCATAAGGGTGATCCCGGTCATGCGGAGCGTCATCATGACTCAAGAAAGAGAGATGTAAATCATGACGCTGACTACGCAAAAGGTGAGAGTCACTCCCGCCCAAAAAGCCGTACAGCGGTCTCGACCCTCTGGTCGAAAATATGCCTGGCTGATACTCAACTACCTCTTGATGATTTTTCTGGCGATCTTTTTTCTGTTCCCAACAGCATTTATGATGGTTTCTTCATTTAAAATCAACGAGAGCCAGCTCCTGCAAGATTTGAGTAGCGTGAATGCCATTATCCCTGATGGCGACATCTCACTGCGGAACTACGGCGATGCCTTCCAGCGTCTTCCTTTCGGCCTGTATATGTTCAACTCAGTGCTGATAGTTACCTGCATTGTCGTACTGGGCCTGGTGGTCAACAGCCTGATCGCCTACGCACTGGCGCGCATACCGTTTCCTGGCCGCAAGCTCTTGCTCGTCATCGTGGTGGTGTTGATCGTCATCCCTTTCGAGTCGGTCGCCGTGCCGCTCCTGCTGATGGTCAACCAGTTCCCCTGGTTCGATGGCTCTACCACGTGGATAAACAGCTACCAGGTGCAGATCATCCCGTTCATCGCCGACGCGTTCTCCATTTTCCTCTTCCACCAGTTCTTCGTTGACATTCCTAAGACCATCGAAGAGGCTGCTGTCGTTGACGGAGCCAGTCATTGGCACATTTACTGGCGGATCGTCGTCCCGCTTTCCCGCCCAGTCTTCGCCACCGTCGCGATCTGGCAGCTTCTCACCCACCTGGGCGACTTCCTCTGGCCCCGGCTGGTTACGCGCGGCGATACATACCGCCCGCTGATGGTGGGGATGCAGGCATTCTTTGGCCAGGCTCCTCTGCGTTGGGGCGACATTATGGCCTTCGCCAGTCTGATCACTGTCCCTGTGTTGATTGTGTTTCTCTTATTCCAGAAGTGGTTCCTGCGGTCGGCGGCTTTAACTGGTACGAAGGGATGATAAGAACTTTTCTCCACTTTAATTCTTGGATATACTTCTGATTGAGGGGAATGCTACACCAAATAAGAAATGCTGTCCTTAAGACAAATCACACAAGGAGAAAACATTATGGCCATTGCCATTGCGACACTTGCAAATACTCCATATCAAATGGGGAATGTAGCTCCACCAATTCTGCATAACGCACTCCCTGCCTTCGCATACGATTGGAATGCCGCAAGGGTGACTAAAGTGGATCCTTTTGTCAAGACAGGAGGAAGGGCAGATTTAAGAGCTACTCTCCTCCTTTTTCTTTCACTGTATTGCTTGTTTTATTATTCTGGTAGGACCCCACTATGATATTGTTGGCGAATTGGTTTTTCAAGCTCGATCCATCGATTCATCTCTGCTCAATTTGAGCAGCAAGTGGCAATTCGCCAACAATATCACTATGTGGTGAAGGGGGATGAATTGAAAAAAATGACGGATCCTGGCAAGATGTGCTTATGCCAAAAAGTACGTCAGAGCCAATGGAACCGTCGAAGGTATTTTGCCCGAATGCGCAGTGTTCCGCAAGAGGCCAAAAAGGGATGGGCACGATGGTGATCCATGATCGCACGCGACAACGCTCTCGCTGTAAAGTGTGCAAAAAGACGTTCAGCGCCCGACGAGGAACGATGTTTGAGGGCTTGCGCAAACCAACGAGTTGGATGGTCATCGTGGTGACGTTGTTGGCGTATGGATGCCCGATTCAGGCCATCGTGCATGCCTTTGGTTTAGATGAACGAACCGTCGCGGACTGGCGCGATCGAGCGGGAGTCCATTGTCAAAAGGTGCACAAGGAACTGGTGGAACAAGAGCAACTGGACCTGATGCATGTTCAAGCCGATGAGATCCGCGTGAAAATAGTCTGTATGCAAATGACAAAAACGAATGCGTTCGCTTCGCGGTGAGGTGGGGATCACGTAGCGGATCTCCACCTCGTTCATAGTCACAATAACGCGGTCAATGAGCAACTCGACAAGCTGTCGTTTCTGCTCAAATGTCGCCTCTGCTAATCCTGCCTGAATCCGCTGACAAAAAGCCGTGAGAGCTTCGCACATCCCGGAGATCTCCATCTGTTGGTGAATCTGGGCTTGCAGCAAGCGGTTCTGCTGATCCAAGGCAGCGAGTCGTTGCTCTAGCTCCTGACGACGGCGACGATATTCCTCCATGGGGAAAACGCCAGCCAAATAGGCGAAAGTTCGCCGTTCCATCTGCGCTGTGAGGGCGGCAAGCGCTTTATGGTGCTGCTCCTGTCGTGCCTGCATCTCCTGAGGCAACCAGTCTCCTGCTTGAGCACGCTGGAGGGCCTGGGCAAGATGAGTGGGATCAGAGATGAGTTGGCAAAGATCCCGCCACACGAGATCATCAAGTTGACCAACCGGAATATAGCGCGAGCGACACCGTTCTTCCTGATGGGTGTGGATGGGATGCCATTTGCCGTGGCAGAGATAATACGCATGCGTCCCGCGCGTGACCCCAACACAGGCTCCTCGACAGAGGCCACAACTCACGAGGGATTTCAGCAGATAGGGGTGGGCGGTATTGTTGCGCCCGGCTAAGCTGGCATTCTCTCGGAGCTTGGCCTGCACTTGCTCAAAACGCTCCTGGCTCACAATCATGGGAACCTGGCACACCACAATCCAGTCGGTTGGAGACGTAGGAACGGAACTCTCACTCTGGCCTACAGGTTGTAAAGGAGAACGGCGACGACGGGCCTGTGTGACGTGTTCACGATTGGCATACAGGGTGCCGGTGTAGGTGGGATTGATCAGCAGTTGTCGCAGCGAGGAAGGATGCCAGATCTTCCCCCCAGCAGGAGTCTTCACGCCCAAATGCATCAACTGTTTGGCCACACCACTCAAGCTTTGGCCGAGCTGCAAGTAGGAGTCAAAGAGGAAAGCAACATGTGCAGCTTCCGTCTCCTCAAGGCGCCATTTTTGCGGGTTGCGAGGGTGATCGGGATCGCTGCGATAGCCGTAGGGAGGATGGGCACAAGGCGACATCGCACCAGCGCGCAACTTCTGTTGACGGCCTCGGCGCATCCGTTCAGCAATCAGAGTACGTTCGTACTCCGCAACTGCTCCCCGAATTTGTAAGAGCAATTGATCGTGGGGATCCTGGCTCATCGGGCGATCCAGGAAGATCACCTGACATCCCATGCCTTGAAATTCTTCCAGGAGCAGACTTTGGTGAACGTAGTTGCGGGCCAGTCGGGACGGCTCGGTGAGCAGGATCTGGTCGATTTCAGCGCGCGCGACAGCATCCCGTAAGCGATCAAGGCCGGGGCGTTTGAGGCTGGCTCCACTGTAGCCATTATCCAGAAAGGTCAGAAGATCTTGCTCAGACCACGGTTGGTTCCGGCAGTAGGTCTGTAATCGATACAGTTGCTCTTCGATGGTTTGAGTCTGAGCCTGCTGAGCACTGGAGACTCGTGCATACAGGGCAATTTTCATGATGTTCCTCCGAGTCTGTTGGCAAATCATTTTGTCTACAAGACTACATGACAAGAGATTGGTAGGCCCGATCCCAGCGGAACTGAGCATCAGGACTACTGACGGTCTGACGGTGGACTGTCCAGAGGCGTTGTTTCATAGGCGTCTCCTGCCTGGGAAGAAGAGGACGGATATCTCTCCCTATGATACGCCAACTGTCGAGCGGCTTGTGCTCGTAAGGACAATGGGAGTTGCCATTGACCCAGGTGTAACTCGGCAAAACGGCTCATACAGAATTTATCATTTGTAATCATACCATTAAAGGATACAAGATGATCGCGTGGATGGGATTGGCCATGAGGGTCTCGACGCGCTTGTGGCTGGCTGGCGTGGTCCAGCCTACCCGTGATCGCAGCCTGGCAGACCGTTTGCTGGCTCAAGTTCGCCGAGGTGCGCTCTGCTTGCGACCCCTGCTCGTCTTGACGGACGGCTGGAATGCGTACCCCAACAGTATTCGCCGGGCCTTCCGGGAGAAGGTCAAGTTCAGCAGTGGAGTGGGACGAGCCTGCTTGCAGGTCTGGCCGCAGTTGTCCATTGGCACCGTGATCAAGCGAACGCAGAAAAAACGGGTCGTGCAGATCACCCGACAGATGGCTCATGGACTGCTCTCGCAAGCTGAGCAGATGTTGGAGAACTCGCGCGGTGGCATCGTCCTGAACACTGCCATTACTCTCCGGTTGAACGGCACGTTTCGAGAACGACTGGCGAGCTTGACCCGCCGATCTCGTCATGCCGCTCACTGCCTCAAAGCGCTTGAGACGGGCATGTACCTGATCGGTTGCACCTACAATTTCTGCTTTGTGCATCATGAATTGAGTAAAGCCTCCCATGTCGGCGCTCCTTGCACACCTGCTCTGGCTGCTGGGTTGACGGCTCATGTCTGGAGTTTGCTCGAACTCTTGAGCTATCGCATCGCGCCGTCGCCTTGGATTGAACCCAAGACAAGAGGACGACCAAGGAAACACACTGCACCTCTCGCACCTTCCAGCAAGCGTCCCAAAGTTCGCCTCCGAAAAGGGGTCTTATGCTCAACCACCGTTTAGTGATATTGTTGGCGAATTGCCACTCGCTGCTCAAATTGAGCAGAGATGAATCGATGGATCGAGCTTGAAAAACCAATTCGCCAACAATATCTTAGTGGGGTCTTACCGATCGCCACGATTCCCATTTCTCGCATATGTCGTTATACTGTTTTTCGATTGATCACCACGCCTTCTCGACGCAATTGCGCTTCAATCTTCCTTGAGCCATAAAATCCCACGCGATGCGCAACGAGCTGCTAATTTGTAGCGAACACGGATAAAAATGTGCCTCTTTGAGAGAGAAAAACACGACGTCTTCCCTCAAGGAGGTACATATGACCAGTATCGCCGATGGATCGGTAATCATTCAAACCTCTGCCGAGTCTGTTGCCTCGACCCCTTCCTGGTTTGGCGAGGTCGCACTGATGGCGACGCATCTTCGCAAGCATGGTGTCCTGACCAAGATCGGTGAGGGGGTGCGCTTTGCGCGGCGGCGCTTCGGGCGCTACGAGGTGATCGACTTTCTTGCGGTCCTTTTCGGGTATGCCATCAGTGGAGAACGGACCCTGGAAGCATTCTACGAGAGACTCCAACCCTTTGCGGTCCCGTTCATGGCGCTGTTTGAGCGTGATCAGCTCCCAGCCCGCTCGACCCTCTCGCGCTTTTTGGCGGCGTTGACCGAGGCGCCCGTTGAATCCCTACGCACGCTCTTTCTCGATGATCTGCTCAGTCGCCCACTCACAACCGATGCCAACGAGCGGCAAACGGGTGGCCTGGTGGATCGAGCGGGAAACGCCTGGGTGGTCTTTGACCTCGATGGTACGCGTGAAGCCGCCCGCCAGCGCGCCCTGCCCCAGACGGAAGACCTGCCCCTACCCTCTCGCCGGTTGGATGAGGTCTGTGCCCCTGGCTACCGGGGGCGCAAGCGGGGGCAAGTGGTGCGGACCCGCACCGTCATCAGCCAGGCCCACAGTTTCCACTGGCTCGGCTCGTTTGGCAACCGGGGCAACGGTCGCTACCGAGAGGAACTGCGTCAGGGCCTGGCGGCCATTGGTCGCTATCTCGCTGCGTATCAGCACCCACAGCAGCACACCCTGCTGCGGCTCGACGGACAATATGGCACCGGGGCGGTGCTCGCAGATGTGGCCGACTTCGCCTTTGTCACCCGCGGCAAAGACTACACCGTGCTCGATCATCCGCGCGTCCAGGCGCGTCTGCATCTGCCCCCTGATCAGATCCAGCAGCGTCCGGAAAGCCAGATGGTCCGTAGCCTTTACGACTGCCCAGAGGCGCCGGTGGGACCCGAGGGTGTGCTGTGCCGCGTGGTCGTGGCCACCCATCCCGCCATCAAAAAGAAGAGTCCGGTTGGCGTCACGCGTGCGGGTATGGTCTACGAACTCTTCTTCACCAATCTGCCGCAGCAGGGGTTTACCGCTTCCGACGTCGTTGAGGTGGATCTGCATCGTGGCGCCTTTGAGCCTGCTCTGGCAGATGAGGATCGGGAACAAGATCCCGATCGCTGGTGTAGTCTCTCCTCCTGTGGGCAGGAGTGCTGGCAGCTGGTCTCGCAATGGGTGTGGAACCTGCGCCTGGAGTTGGGACACCAGCTGCATCCTGACCCCATACGCACGACCGAGTTTGCTCCCGCCATCCCACCTCCTCCACCGCACACCGTTCCTCTCTCGGGCTATGCTCCCCCTCAGGTGGGCTTATCCTGGAAAGCTGGCCGCTTCTCGGGCCAAGACTTTGCTCTCCAGCCCGATGGAACGTTGCGTTGCCCCGCTGACCAATCACTGGTTGCCCATGAGCAACGGAGAGAAGCCGACGGGAGCCTGCGCGTCGTGTATGGAGCCAGTATCCGCAGCTGTCGTCCCTGTCCGCTGCGTGAACCGTGCCAATGGCAGGGCAAGGCCACCGCGAAGCCGCGCCAGGTGAGCGTGCTGTTGCATCCATTGGGCATCGGATCTAAGCCCATTCTCTGGCATGATTGGAGTCGTCGTTTCCACCGCCGGGCATACATCCAGTTGGTACGCCATCAATGCGTCAAGGTCGAGATGGAACCTCCCAGCACGGCACTTCTCACGGTCACGCCTGCGCCCCTTTCTCGTGCCCAACGTGCGCGCTCTCGGCTTTCGTGGACAGAGCGACTGGCTCGCAATGCACGTCCTCACACGGCTGAACGGGTGACGATCAAGCTGTTCGGCGTCCCTCAAGCCTTTGCTACCCAACTTGGTCTGACTGTAGGGTAAGGAAACACGATGACGAAACGTTTCTCAGCGAGGGGGAACGGGCTGCTTCTCTCGCTCTTTTTGCATGACTTGTTGACAGCAATCCACGCAGGTGTTGCAAATGTAGACCCCCTGCGGTCCTGCCAGCAAGTGCTCGACCTGATCTTTCGATTTGTGACAGAACGAACATCGGAAGGACGATGAGGTCACTTTTCTGTGCCACAGAGGCTTCGGCTCCTTTCACTGTCTCGCCCTTCGGGGGAGAATACTTCCACAAAAGTATACACCCTTCTGACCGTTTTGGTTCCAGAAGTCGAGTACTCGATCACCAGTCCCTCTCGTTGCGCATCGCGTGGGCTTTTCCGGTCTTGTTGCTGAGTCGTTTGCCTGCGCTGATCTTGGCCTCAGGGCAGAGGCCAGCCCAGGAAACGAGGTGGTCCTCGGTGGGAAAGCGATCCACCACCGTGCCAACTTCGGCGACCACAATCTCGCCAATGCGCACATTGATGCCTGTGATCTCATCGAGCATGCCAATCACCTGAGCGCTGGAAAGACGCGTGGGCGGTTCTGGTGCCGCTGAGAGCGAGGAGGGACTCTGGCAGGCTTCAGCCGCAACGGAAGCTGAAGCCTCCTCCCGGCTTTCCGCTTCCTCCTTGGCACGTTGTCAACGCCCGCGTCATCTCGCGCCCAAATAATTTTGACCCCCCTGTCAAATTTCTTCCAACAGTTGACCATCTCCAAGGTTCACATTCACGTTTGATCTGCTCCTCGAGGTCGGTGGATGGCAACCGCACCACCCTGCGGTAGGTCGTCTCCACCTGGACACTCTGTGGTGGACGGCTGGCGCCGAGACGAGCGAACGAGGGATATACCGCAGAGCCTGCCGCGTGCGCTCGTCTCGTCTGCCAAGCCTACCACAGGCGTCCAGGTCGTACGACCTACCGCCCCCCCTGCCTCAACTCGCTCACTCCAGATGCCCGCAGAGCAGGGCCTCTCCCCCCCAGATTACAAGGGTTCAATGTTTCCCAACGCCCGGAATGTTGCGCCAGGATGAGGTGAGCCCACCGCCGGCCATCTTGCGCCAACTTACTTTTGGCTCTGGCTCACTTTGCGTGATGTGGCTCGAAAGGTGGTAGAATAAGGAAGACCTCCCCAATCATCTCAATGTGTATCCTCATGGAAGAAAGGATTCTCTGCTCGTTTCCCAATTGTTGTC
>Ga0137371_10002481_pt1 | contig 14695 bp, 19 predicted proteins | sample SagtaG_7_FD_104919 | JGI IMG/M metagenome (GOLD analysis project Ga0137371, IMG submission 104919) | Vadose zone soil microbial communities from Sagehorn Ranch, Mendocino, California, USA - Sage1_R_40_16 metaG | ecosystem: Environmental > Terrestrial > Soil > Vadose zone | place: USA...
AGAGCAGACGCTCCAGGCTATGCAGCAACTTGGGTACAACGTAGAGGGGGTGCAGGGATGATAGAGTATCGAGATCAAGACATTGCCGTTGCTACCTCAGAAGACCCTACTGGTCAGACGCGTCAAGCTCGTCCGGGCGTGGTCGCTTTCCAAGAGGGGGTAATCACTGGCCTTGGCTATTGGATGGATAACAAGGACCAACCTCACCTGACTCATCTTCCTAGTGGACGTGCTGTCTGTGGTACCCCATCTGGGGTTTCTGTACGCTTGCTCTTAGAGGCCCTTCTTCCTCTTACTGATTGGAGACAACCAGGAGAGCAACTGGTACAAAATCGCACATTTGGTTATCAGATTGCTGCTACACGTGTTCGCCTTGCAATGAATAACGCTGATCTAGGAAAAGTGGAGGTGCAAGGATGAAATGCGCTTGGTGTGATCGAGATGGGCTAGAGCTCGTGGAAGTTCCGGTTGATCGTGGTCTCTCAGTCGAGCATGTGTGTGCTGAGTGCCTGGAAGAACAGCCCTCAAATGATATGATCGTCTATACTGTTGATGTGCTCAAGCGGGGGTATCCGGTTCGCTACGTGATTGGTACTGACAAGCGAATTTGCACCTTCCAGGGACCGTTTGACGATCCTGCTGAGTCCTGCGGGGAGTTCGAAGCATGTGTTGTTGGTGATAGCCCACGCGAATATGTGGACATCGAGACGTTCAATCACCGTTACGCTGAGTATACAAAGCTGAAACCCTTTAAGCCGTATCGGACATCACAGGGTCTTTGGAGATCGTTTACCTCTCGCTGGTACTGGCGGCTGCGCGGATGGAATGAGCAGCATAACCCTTATGCTCGTATTCGTGATTTGGAAGAAAGTCAATCTCACCTAGTCCATCTGCTCGACCATGCATCATGTGTGTGTGGCAAGCGCCTGGACTATGACAATAGCGAAGGGTTGTTTATCGTCTGTGCGCGTTGCCAGCGCTTGATCGCATCAAACTGGCCTCATTGCTGTGATGTGTTTCTCAGTGAAGTGATCTGGTGTAAGCCATGTGTGGCAGAAGCTGCGCGGAAGGCGGGTATTCTTCCCTACGCGGAAATGGATATAGACGAGATCGCGGAGTTCGTTGAGAACGATTTACCTTACGATGTGTTTCTGCACATCACGGAAAGTGAGGTTGCATAGCATGGATGCTACTCTTAGCACGTCTCATCCGATCACTGAGCAGCAGTTCATCGCCTTAGCACGTGAGATCCGCTTGGCTCGTTCTCTGGAAGAAGTGCCTACCTCAGCCTATAACCGCTTGATTGAAGGTCACTTGTTCATTGTGAACGCTCTTTCCAAGTGGTACCACAGCCCGATGTACGAGCGTGAGGATCTTGAGCAGGAAGGATGCTTGAAGCTGGTAGACCTCGTGCACAAGTATGCTTACACTAATGAGAACTACGGACGGTTCGTTGCCTACCTGAAGGCGTCTCTTCGTGGGCATCTCTTTTCCTTGGTATGCTCGGATGGTACCCGCAGTGTGTACCAGTCCACAAAGTACCCGGTATACCTGGAGCCGCTATTCGATCATGACCGAATTATCACCTTGCCAGTACAGCGTGATGACAGCATGTTTGTGCAGGCTGTGGAGTGCCTGCTTGACGAACTGAACGATTTCCAACGGACCGTTATCCGCATGATCTACGGGGTCGGCTGTGAACAAGTGGAGAGCCGTAGAGAGATTGCGCGATTGCTCAATAGTACTGAGGCCAAGATACGCTATGCAGAAGCAAAGGCGATGATCCTACTCAGATCGGAGGTAGTGGCATGAATTACGTTCAGGGAACAATTGCGCTAAAGTGCACTGATCAGACCACTGCTGACTTTCCGCTTGTCACTGCTGAGGGAACTGGACTTGGATACTACTCTGAAGAGAGTGGAGGTACCTACTTGTGGCCTGAAAACGGTGGTGAGGTCACGATGGAGCCAGATGGCTATACCCGCTATATACTGCTTCATATCGAGAGTGGTTCAACATTCGGCTCTTTTGTCTATTCTGAGGTGCATGTACGCGCTTGGTTAGAGCTAGTTGCACCGCTTACTAACTGGACACTTCCTGTTGCAGAGATGATAAAGCGTTCTGACTTTCCAACAGTTCAGACCATTCGGGCCTTGCTCAAGCAAGCAGTTAGAGAGGTGGTCGCATGAACCTGATTGAGGTCCTTTTTTTCGGGGCGATCATCATCTCAGCGATCGATGCCTTGTTCATTCTCCCAACGGCTACCTTTCAGTATTGTACAGAGTGTGGGACACGAACCTATCGCCGGGGCATACTCCTTTGGAGTTGCTCCAACCCTGAGCACGGAGAGAACTGTGAACGCCTGGACGGGGGTGACGCATGAACAACCAGCAATATACTTCTGAGGTGTTACGTACTTGTGCGGCTGAGGGCTTTGCGGAGCGGCTTCTCCTTGGAGCATTAGGGCTTGCTGGTGAGACTGGTGAAGTAGTGGATCTCGTTAAAAAGGCACGTTTCCAGGGTCATCCAGTAGATAGAGCAAAGGCTAAGGACGAACTCGGTGATGTGTTATGGTACTTTGTACTTCTCCTGGACACATTGGGGCTGAGCTTGGAGGAGGTCATGCAGACCAATGTGATGAAGATGCACCGCCGATACCCAAATGGGTTTGAAGTAGCACGTTCCATCCATCGCGAAGAGGTGCCATATGAGTAAATGTCTCTTCTCAGAAGCACAGCGCGAAACAATTAAGATGTTCGCTACTCCCATAGATGTACTCACGTACATTGAGACTCTCGAAACTGTTGCACGTGCGGCTCTCGATCTCTGGAAACAGGCAGGAATGCGCGACCATACCGGAGACCGCGCACAGTACCTTCAAGCGTCAAGTACTCTTTATGATGCGCTAGCTGCAGTGGATTTTATGGAGGCAGCATCATGAGTACAGAGAAGCTTGTTGTCAAGAAGCAGTTGCCGCAGCAAAAGCGCGCGCTCTCACTCTACCCTGTTTGCCTCCTGTCCTTGTGTGCTGGTGTGCTGATTGGTCAGCTTTTCAGCACAGCAATGATCGTGATTGTGGCGGTCCTGGTCCTGGCTATCGAACTGTCCTTGTACTACGTGAGGGGGGTGAGGCGATGATAACACTCATTTCCTACACAGCCTCAGATATTCTTTCTGCTCTCAATGCAGATGTAGCACTGAAAGTTGCTTTTGAGGGTCTGGACTTTGTGGCGCTTGTCTTAGCCATTCATCTGTTTCTCACTGCTTGGCGTGGATACTTTTCCACGCCCGGCGCTACCACCTGCGTACATGGTGTGGTGTTTATGGTCGAAAGGCCGATGCATCAGGCAGTCATGATTGACACGCTCTTTGTCCCGCTTGGCTCCCTTATTGGTTTTGTAGCACATCGCTTATTCAGTCAACAGGGTGCTTACGCTGCATGGAGGCTGTTATGGACAATGAAATGATGATGGAGAACTACCCATCCTATCGGGAAGAAGAGGAATACTACCCGCCTGCTCGACACGTACGGGCCATGGAGTCACAGTATCCACAAAACAGCCTACGCGCTGAGTTGATCGATCTGAAGAACAGAGTGCTACTGTTCCTCGGTTGCGTTTCTCTTGGTCTCATCACCTGGGCCTTAATTGCATTCTTGTGGGTTCGTGTGCTGGCTATCGTGGTTGTTTGCTTGCTGTTGCTACTTGGTTTAGCATGGGCCGTCATTGCCTTTTTAAGATGGATCAACCGGGGAGAAATCATTCGTGTAGGTACCACTGGCGGTTACAAGCAGGACTGGCGTGGGAAGATGGTCCCGATCGCGCCACTTAATCCAGTCACACCGAAACAGGCAGCACGAGCTAATACCACGATCGATGTGAAGTTTCCGAAACTCTCTGAGGTACTGGATAACCTGATTGACGGGCCAAACGAGCTGATCGGGTACCGTGAAAATGGAGTAGCTGATTATGCGGAAGGCCCACATGGAACCGTTGCTATTCTAGGATCTGGTGAGAGTGGGAAAAGTGTTACTACGCTGATTCGTGTACTCATTGCGCTTTTCCAGGGAAAAGATGTTACGGTGTGCGATCCGCACAAGTTTAAGGGCCGGAGCCTCTACAATAAACTTGCTCCCTTGGAGCCGTGGATTACCTTTGCTTTCACTGAGCCAGAGATCAAGCAAGCCGCAGAAGCATTTTCGGATGAACTACAAGAGCGGAAAGAGAATCGAGGTAACGGACGCCCACAACTGATTGTCTATGATGAATTTAAATCCATCGTCAAGCAGTCAAAAGATCCTGATGTAAGTAAAGCCGTGGTAAAGTCCGTCGAGCAGGCCAGTGATGAAGGCATGGGCTTCGATATGGGTACCATTGTGGTTTGTCATGGGGTGAAAGAGGACGCGATTGGTGATGTAGCGGTACGTGAGGCATTCAAAGCAGTCTTTTGCCATAATATCGATCCGAAACAAAGCGAGATCGTGCTTGATAAGATATTCGCCAAGAAGACGAACAAGCTGCACAAAGGACACCTCTACTACCGCAATGAATACGGGGAGATTGAGTATCACATTATGCCCTACGGGGATGTTGAGGACGCAAAGGCAGCCGCGAAGATGCTGGAGCGCATGGGTATGCCGAAAAAGCACGAACGTGTCAACCGCCTTCCAGACCTTTATCAGCAGCAGCCTCAGTCACAGGCTAACCAGTACGAACCTGATGTAGCAGAGATCCTGGCAGCGCTCGGTATCACCGCTCCAACCATGCCAGACTTACCAGCGAAAACGCCATTCGTTCCACTTAGTGAGGATGAATTTGAAGACGATTTTCTCGACCCTGAAGAGGACGATCGGGTCATTCACATAGAGGATCGCGTTTCGTATTCTCAAAACAGTGTTTCTTCAAATGAAACGGCTTCTAAAGCACTGGTACAAGATGAGGTAAACGCTCAGAAACAGCAAGAGGTGGATATAAATTCACGCATAAAAAATCTTACAGCAGCCGTTTCTAACGATATCCGAAAAACGATGAAACGAGCCTACAGACGGGACATGCCTTTGCGAGATATCGCTGCGCTGGTCGGTCTGGGCGGTGCAAATTATGAAGTTTTTCAAGAGGTGTGTAGGGAAGAGGGTATTCCTGTCCCTAGCGATAAGAAGCGAGCATAGGGAGGTAGTGCAATGATACAGCGATATTGGGAGGAACATCCGACTGCCTACGAGATTGTTCAGATCATCCGTGAGGGCCAGTGGGTAACACACGTGTTTGAGTGGATCTTCATGATGGTAAGCCGCTTTGCAGGCTACCTCATGACGCTGGCTGTGGGCTATCTCATCTACTATGCAATTGAGTTTAAGCACAGTCTGGACGCGATACCAGCACATCCTCAATTTTCTGATGCATTGGCAAGTTTCTCGAATGTAGTTATCAATGTTGGGCCTGAACTAGTCTTTCCCGGTGTGGTGGTGCTCTGCATACGAGCGTTCACTGTACGGCGCTGGTTGGACGCGGTGCTCTACCTGGTCACAACGATTGCGTTTGTCATCTTGACGATGGTACTACTGAACGCCTTCATGAGTGGACAGATCACAAAGGTTTTTCTCGAATCGATGTTGTTCTGGCGTGCAGGCGCTGCGCTGTCCTACACCGTGGTAGTTGCCTATTGTGGTGGACATGGAGGGCTAGACTTTCGATCGCTCTTAAATGAACTGGACACCTTGCGGGGACAACTGGACGGTGGACAGCAAACCGTGTCCAGTCTGCAAGAGGAACTGTCCACTGTCCAACAACGGGTGTCCAGTTTGCAGCAACAAGTGAACAGTGGACAGAGAGAGGTGTCCAGTTTAAAACAACAGCTTGCTACTGAACAACAACAGGTGTCCAGTCTACAAGAGGAAGTGGACAGTGGACAGGGAGACTCAACACTCTTACGGAGAAAGCTGAATGCTGCTTTAGTCGAAGCGGAGACGTTACAGACACAACTGAATGGAAAGCAGCAAGAGCTAGAACTACTACGCGGGAGTCTGGAAAGCGGCCAGGAGTGGCAAGAGTCAAGGATGCACCAACTCTTGGGAGCAGAACAGGAGCGGGTATCTGCACTACAAAAGCAGGTAACTGATGAGCAAGAAGCGGTTACGGACCTACGGCGTCAGTTAAATAGAGTTGCGGCAGATGCTGATGGGCTGCGTACTCAACTGAGCACAAAACAGCAAGAGTTGGAGCGGGTTCAAGCAGCCTTAGATACAGAACGGCAATCGATGTCTACAATACAGAACGAACTCAGCACTGGTGAGAGCGCGGTTGTAGCGTTGCGGCGGCAATTAAATACCGCATTAGGGGATATTGACGGATTGCGTCTTCAGTTGGACACAAAGCAGCGAGAGGTCGAGAGCCTACGCGCTACTGGACAGCAAACCGTGTCCAGTCTGCAAGAGGAACTGGACAGAACTCAGCAGGAGGTGTCCAACCTACGTCACAAGTTGGACAGTGGACAGAGTGTAAAAGTGTCCACTGTCCAGGTGTCCAGTGGACAGGGAAAAGTGGACACTGGACAGGGCAAGGTCGTTAGACTGGACACAAGTCGGTCGCGCAAAAGTGGACAGGATGAAAGCCTGATTGCTGAACAGATCAAGCAGCTACTTCTTGCGGAACCTGATCTTTCTGGGAGAGCGATCGCAGGGAAGCTTGGATGTTCACCTACCACCGCATCCCGATGGAAACAATTTTTTGAAAATGATGGGCAAAGTCCCACGGAGTGTGTGAACGGATAAAGGCAATTTCGTCATGATGAAGTCGTTACTAGTCGAAAGGAAGAAGACACGTGGACAAACTTTTCACACTCTACAGATACCTCGTAAGTAATGCTGGTCAGGAAGATACACCCTACACAATGGCTCGCCTGACATTGGAGACGCTGCTTGACACAATAGCCAATGCAGAAGGTTGGGGACAAGAGATTCTCGATCAGGGCGGTGTTGACTGGTCACAAGCAGAATTGATCACAAGTGAAATCGTGGAAGGGTATAAAACCGCTCTCAGCACGATCTATGGCAACTCCACGCAGGCAATATTGGAGTTCGCTAAATCTCATATTAGCCTGGGGGAGTACGACATGCTCTTGACGCTGCTCACGCAAGAGAAAGAAGCAACTGAGAAAGCGTTTAAAGAGCAAGATTTTGACTCTTTAGGGGATTTAGACGACCACCCGTTTTAAGACAAAAAGTTAGCTCGTCCCTTCCTGCCAGTTGGAACGAGCCTTCCATTGTTCGCCTGTACGGGCCGATGTCTTGCAAACTCACCCGTTGGGCTAGCTCTCCATTGGTGTTTTAAGCACCGTATGCTCGGAGGAGCTATATGCAAAGTATAACACACAGTGATAGACATATCAATGATACCGATAGATCTAACGGGGTAAGAACACAGTATAGCTACGCGCTCAAAGTGCAACCATGTGATCTTTACGAGATGGATCGGGAGCAGTTGCTCCAGATTTCTTTAGAACTTCTTCAGGTAGTTCTTACCTTGCTGAACTTTGTCTATAGTGCAAAAGCTGAAGCATCAACCCGCCTTGCAGCCATTGATCTGTTCGTGACCTCAGTACGGCGCACAGCAAGACGTACAATGGAGAGTGTGACTACCACATTTCCTGTAGTACTAGAGCGCGATATCCCTGGAAGTGTGAGCAAGAGGTTGGGGCTCCACCGGAATACTGTCTCTAAAGCATACCAGGTGATTGAGGCACACGGCGGGATCAATCGAGAGTACGAGGGGGAAGTAGGGAGCCAGCATCTCAGGATTGCAATACAGCCTGATTTTCTACAGGAAAACTTTACTATTGAAGACAAAAAAGAGCGCATGAAAGTTGTTCCCCCACCTGCTGAAGAGGAACAAGAAGAACTACCACAAGAAGCAGCTTCATCTATTCCCGCTCCACAGCAATGTATCTGTTGCGGATCTGAGGAACTGTATGTAGTATGCCGCCCATGTGGACACCTCGAATCACTTTCTAGCCCAATGGACGGAGAAGATCTACAGAAGCCACATAATCACTTTACGTTTGACTTGCGCCTGGTCACTCAGCATACACAGCAAGAGTATGAAGAAGAAGCTATCATTCCCGAAACACCTTTACATCATGATGGAATAGAGCCAACATTGAGCGAGGCTGCCACACGTTTCTACCAAGATACAACCTCTCGACAGAAGGCTCCAGTACAGTTTGTCCCGGTCTACCCTCGGATTATCAAAGAAAGTACGCTCAAGATTGACGATTGTGGCCATGATCATGGGCCTGTGCCCTCGTGTATATGTTGGGAGTGCAAGCAAAAAACATGGTCATGGAACCATCTCAAGGACTGTTGGATGTGCAACTGGTGTTATGGGCTACTGCAAAGTGAGGTGAATGCATGAAAAAGCTCACTCTCTGGTCTCATCTTGAGACAAAAAAGACGCTTCAAGAAGCACAAGAAGAATTTCTTGCCTCTTTTTCCACAATTGACGCTTGGCAGTATCCCATCTGGTATATCGGCTATAGCGGCGGGAAAGACTCCACTGCACTAGTAACATACTTAGCACATGCGATAGAAACAAAGCGCCTTCCACGTCCTGAGAAAGTTGTGGTGCAATATGCTGATACTGGAATGGAAATTCCACCACTTCAGCAATCAGCACATGCTATCATGGAAACACTCAGGAACCGCTACAGCTTTGAAACACAAATTATCCGCCCGGATCTGGATGCATGCTGGTTCGTCTATATGCTTGGTCGAGGCGTCCCTCTTCCAAGTAACGCCTTTCGCTACTGCACACGCAATCTTAAGGCTGATCCTATGAAAAAGAATATCCTCATGATCAAGCAGGAAGGAGAAAAGCCGCTTCTCATTACGGGAATACGCGAGGGGGAGAGTCCGGCTCGTGATGATGTGATCACTGCTACTTGCAATAGAGATAACGGGGAGTGTGGGCAAGGGTACCTCCACGTCAAAACAAGCAAAGACACAGGAACAGATTCACATGCTCCGATTCTAGGATGGCGCGTCTGTCACGTATGGGATTGGCTTATGTGGGATGCACCCGAATACGGCTTTGATACCGCAGAGATCGCTATGATCTATGGGCAGGATGTCACTGAAGGTGAAGAACCACTTTCTGCACGTACTGGCTGCATGAACTGTCCACTGGTCACTGATCCTAAGAGCGAACACCCACACCCTGATAAGATGCTTGAGCGTGTTCTTACCATTCCCAAGTATCAGTACCTTACACCACTTACAAAACTCTTAGATATCTATGTCACCCTCAACCAGGATAATCATCGCTTGCGTCGAACAATCATCAACAAAAAAACTGGAGAAAGCCGCTACCCCAAAGGACCATTGACTCTAGATGCCCGGCGCTATGGACTAGCAGCAGTCAAAGCAGTCCAGAACGAGGTAAACAGAGCAGCACGTGTATGCAACATGCCAGAGATCAGGACACCATACCGATTTTTGTGTAATGGTATAAACGGGAAGATGCTAAAGCTAGGTCTGGACTGGCTTCCGGTTTTTCTGCTCTGCACCTTTACACAACATTCGAGATGGTGTCGAGATCGCCTGATCAATGACGAGGAAGAGTCTCGTATCCTTGAACTCATTGCAGCAAACACATGGCCTAATGGGTGGACGGGTGGTGAACTACAAGCCAATGAGTTTACTGTACCTCAAGAAGAACCTGACACGTATCAGTTGGAGCTTGCCTACGGGGAGGTGAACGCATGCTAGCACAACAAGTACGCTCCCCCCTTCCTTGGATTGGAGGAAAATACTACTCTGCATCTCAGATTATAGCAGCCTTCCCGCCAGCCTCTTGCTACGATACCTATGTAGATCTCTTCGGCGGAGCGGCTCATGTGCTGCTTCATCGTCCCTTCGAGAAACGGCATACAGAAGTCTACAACGATATCAATCAGGATCTCGTCAATTTCTGGATGCAATGTCGGGACCATGCAGAGGAACTGGAAGCACGCTGCAGATCGCTTCCCTATAGCCGGGCACTGCACTACCAGTATCACTACAGTCTCTATCATGGAGATGCACTAGACCCGCTTGAACGCGCAGTACGCTGGTTCTATGTACTCAGAAGCACCTTCAATGCCTCTATCGGCCCTATCCATCATGGTTGGTTAGCTAGCACAAGCCGCAATGAATCTACTACGTACCACAATACGCTTGATCTGTTCCACGAACTGCAACGGCGCTGGCGTTATGTACTCATTGACTGTCGAGACTTTGAAGCGGTCCTACGCTCTTATGACAGACCGTGCACATTCTTCTATGTAGATCCGCCCTACGTCGAAAAAGAGGACTATTATCAGCGTAGTGATGGCACAACATTTAGTTTGCACGATCACGAGCGGCTGGCAGTACTGCTTAATAACACCTCGGCGCTGGTAGCACTCTCCTACTATCCACACCCTTTACTTGATGAACTCTATCCTACACCCATATGGCGGCGTGTGACTTGGGAGACGGTAAAACACTCTCAACGAGATGCACAGACGCGGGAACGGGCAACGGAAATGCTACTGTGTAATTATGAGGCTCCAGTGACAATAGCTCCGGTGTCTCTCTGGTCAAGCGAGGTAGCGTAATGATCACAGCAACAATACAATTTTGTGGGGCAGGTGGTACCAGCGAGGCAGCACGTCAAGCAGGTATCCACGTTGAGGCAGTTATCAATCATAGCAAGATTGCCATTGAGACACACCGAGCCAATCACCCAACAACACAGCATTTTCGCCAATCAATGGAAGAAGTTGATCCTGATATGATGCCTAATAGCGATTGGTTACTGACTTCCCCTTGTTGCACCAATCACAGCCCTGCCAAGGGTCAAAAGCAGTATCACCAGTTCGATTTGTTTGGCGATATTGACTACGACCCCCTGGCAGAGAAAAGCCGTAACACGATGGATGATGTTACCCGATTCGCTGCTGCAAAAATGCATACAGGGAAGCCGTACAAGGTGATTGTAGTGGAAAACGTTATTGACGTGGTAAAGTGGCGCAAGTATCCAGGCTGGCTCGCGTCCCTGACGGCGCTCGGGTACGCATACCAGGTACTCTACTGGAATACACAATTCTTCACGGTGCCTCAATCACGAGATCGGGTCTACATCGTGTTCTGGTTGCAGGAATTGCCAGCGCCTGATCTAGAGCATCGTCCACTAGTCTGGTGTGATCGTTGTCACCGTAACATACAGGCGGTACAGTCATGGAAGAAGGCTGTAAAGTGGGGACGATATCAGGAACAATACCTCTATGGTTGCCCTCAGTGTGCACGCGAGGTTACCCCCTCTAGCGTGCCAGTACGGGTGGTGCTTAATCTGGATGAGCGAGGACTCTCACTTGGCGAAAAGAAGCGGAAAGAGATCACACTGGAAAATATCGCAGAAGGGATTGAGCGGCTGCAAGGACAGCCATTCCTGCTCGGATACTACCACACTCCCTTATTCAGACGTCTTGATGAGCCAGTCGGAACAATCACTACAGTGGACCGTTGGGCACTGGTAACACCCGCAAAACAATTTAAAGATTGCTGTATGAGGATGCTATCAGTAGACGAGGTAAAGCGATGCATGGGCTTCCCCGAATCATACCACCTGTCAGGTACTGCTAAAGAGCAGATATGGATGTTAGGAAATGCTGTATGCCCTCCAATTATGAGGAACATTCTCAGCAGATGTACTTTACAGATGGTTCAGGAAGCCGCGCAGCAAGAGGTGCAACTATGCCAGTAACCAAACACGGAGTCTTAACAAAAAATGGCCTGCTTACAATAAAGGGCTGCCAGTGGCAGCCAACACGCTTCCAGGTCTCATCTCCCTCACTAGATTTTTTATATGAGATGGCACAAGCACACGAACTAAGTCACCTGTGGATTATGCATGATTGTAATGTTCTCCCAGAGAGGCATTATTTTGAGGTAGGGTGTGAAAAGTGGAACCTTGTTGCAACCTGGAAGGATCTGAAAGAGCTTAACATTCCTGGTCATGTGAACGAGCTGGTGAGCTGCACCGGCTGGCGCAAAAGCGAGCGCGGAGACTTCCAGAAAGCACGTACTATCACCTTTCCCTACAACAGCAAGTGGCATTTCTGCAAGGCTCCAGACCTGGATGCAAAAAGGCTGCTTATCACGATTGACTACCTGCAAAAAGCCCTTGGTGTCACCGTCGGCGCAAGCCCTGGTACTGTAGGTATGAAGTTGATTGAAAGGGCCAATAGCGATCACCCTGAATGGTTAGCAATACCAGAAATAGACTTGGTTGCATGCCATTTTGACCGTTATGCAGCACAGGATCTCATCTGGAGCCGCCCGTTACATCATGACGAAATGAACATGAAGTACCTACACAAATACGATAAGAATGCTGCATACTTACGGGCCTGCACCAACGAAATGATCGGATGTGGCACACCCATACACGTTGAAGGATCTGAGTCATGGGACAAACGAGCGCCTGGTGTGTGGCGCGTGCGCGTGAAAGAGCCTATCTTGAAGGATCTTCCCCCAGTGCTATGGGACAAAGCAACCTGGGTAGCCTCACCACTCATCAAGGTGCTGAAGGATACAGGCCACACCATCAAGCTGTATGAAGGATGGGTATATCCCGAATACCATGAGGTGCTGAAAGAGTGGGCAAAACTGTTATGGACGCAACGTCTCGATTTCAGGGACAACAAAGAGACCTGGAAGCATGAAATATGCAGGGAATACGCCCGGAGCGCAACAAAAGATATCGCAGTAGCAACCATTGGCCTCTCTTCATTCAGCCATTTTGAGGAAAAGACCTTCAAGGCTCGTCCTGATTGGAGATGTCAGGCTGTAGCCGGCACACGAGCGCTGATGTTCTATAACATGCTCAAGGTGCAGGAGAAAACAGGCAGAACGCCAGTTATGGTGAAAACAGATGCTTTGTACTACATGAGCAACGAATCTGACCCTGCAAAAGCGATTCCACTACTGGATAAGGTCGATTCCCTCGGCGGGTACAAAAACGATGGCTGGAGCCTGGAAGTTGACCAAGAAGTCCTGAGTGTTCTCACCTCAGAAGACGGAGAGAACACACGCCTTCAGAAACTCAATGCATTGGTAGAGGAGCGCAGGCATGCAAGTAAGTGATATCGATGAAATGATCGAGGCGGCTCGTGTACTCTCTACCCCTGTGCATATGGAGACACAGGCCGAAATCGTGGAATACTATCAACAGGAGTACGGCCTGGACTGGCGGGGAGCCATTGTTGAAGACATGCTTGACATTGCAACTGATAAACAAGGTAACCCCATGAGTCACTCAAACGTAGCTCGACGCTTCCAGGGAGGCCGTGTCTACGGTGCCAGCCGTCCAACAGCAAAGTCACGCGCTGAGTATCGGGAGTTAGGACAACGACTCCCACCGAAATACTATCTCCCGCCTGCTGGCTTTCAAATCGACTTTGACGGGTATGTATTAATTTCTGAAGAGTGCGAACCTCGTTCGTTCAGCGAGCAGATCACAGGAGATGCTGCTTATGAATTTGCAAATGCCCCAACGTTTCGCGGCGCAATGAATGCCTATTTTAAAACCCCTTCTGACCTTGTTGACGAGCCGTGCGGTCCCTGGTCTATGGACATCACAGCTCTCGGTGAGGACGATATTATAGAAGATACTTTCCCAGAAGATAGTTCTGAGGAAGAAGAAGACATTGAGTGGGATGAGTAGTCCCAGAAAGGACACAGCACATGTCATTAGCACAAATTACCCTGATCGGTAACACCGGGCGCGATCCCGAAATGAGCTACACCCCCAACGGTGTAGCAGTGACAAAGTTCTCTCTTGCCGTTACTAACTGAGTAAGGACTGAAATAAGAAAAGGGGTTAACAAGTTGATAGAGCATGTTGTGCCTAGTTGTACCTGTCCTGGTAAGGTATGTTCACATTGCTCTAAGCTTCTATGCCATCAGAAGTTTCATACCAGCTCAACTAGAAGCAAGGACGGACTACGAGCAGAGTGTAAAGTATGTCGTCAGGCATACCGTCAGGTTCACCGTGAAACTATCACGATTCAAGAGAAGCGATATAAAGCATCTCATAAAGAGCAAATTAGAGAAAGTCAGAAAAAGCGTTACCACGCCAATAAAAAAAGGCTTGAACCAGCCCGTAAAGAATATTGGCGTAACAGAGGGAGGTACCTACAGATTGCACACCGAGAACAGGATATAGAAGCTTACCGCCAAAAATACCGCAACTACTACGATGCTTGTCCCAACAGGCACAAAATGCGTAAGGCGCAGTACTACAAACGCCATCCTGAAGTTCTCACAGTATTAGAAGCTCGTAGAAGAGCGAGAAAAGTACAAGCTGGTGGCAAATTCACTAAAAAACAGTGGCAAGAGTTAAAAGCTTTTTATAACTACACGTGCTTATCATGTGGCAAGAAAGAACCATACATTAAGCTATGTGCAGACCACGTTATCGCTCTTGCTTGTAGAGGCAGTAACAGCATAGAAAACATTCAACCTTTATGCCATTCGTGCAATTCTCGCAAACACACACAACACATCGACTACCGTCCAACATTTAGAAGACAGGAGATATAACTAATGGCATTTATGCAAATACAAGCAATTGGTAACACCGGACGCGAGCCTGAGATGTCCTACACACCAGACGGAACC
>Ga0137371_10002492_pt1 | contig 14674 bp, 14 predicted proteins | sample SagtaG_7_FD_104919 | JGI IMG/M metagenome (GOLD analysis project Ga0137371, IMG submission 104919) | Vadose zone soil microbial communities from Sagehorn Ranch, Mendocino, California, USA - Sage1_R_40_16 metaG | ecosystem: Environmental > Terrestrial > Soil > Vadose zone | place: USA...
GATCGTCGGGGGGACGAGCGGGATCGGTCTCGCCACCGCGCGGCGGTTCCTCGAGGAGGGCTCGCGCGTGTTCGTGGCGGGCAACGACGAGACCGAGCTCAAGGAGACACGGGCCACCCTGGCCGAGCGAGGGACGATCGACGGCGTCGTCGGCGACGTGAGCATCGAGGACGACGTCGATGCGATCGTTCGCGCAGCGACCGGATCCCTCTCGCGGATCGACGTGCTGATCAACAACGCCGGCGTGGCTGACAAGGCGCCGTTCCTCGAGACGGCCACGGAGGCGTGGGACCGGACGATCGCGATCAACCTCCGCGGGATGTTCCTGGTCGCCCGCTCCGTCGGCCGCCTCATGGCGGCCGACGGCGCGGGCGGCGCGATCGTGAACATGGCGTCCACGAACGCGCTCGGCGGCGAGGAACGCTACACGGCCTACAACGCCTCGAAAGGCGGGGTCCTCCAGCTGACGCGGACGATGGCCGTCGAACTCGGGTCCTCCAGCATCAGGGTCAACTGCCTCTGCCCGGGGTTCATCGACACGCCCCTCAACCGAGGGCTGGAGGACGAGGCGTGGATCCAGGCCTACGAACGGGAGCACATCCCGATCGGCCGTCGCGGCCGCACGGACGAGGTGGCGGCCGCGTACGCCTTCCTGGCTTCGGAGGAAGCGTCGTTCATCCACGGGGCCGCGCTGGTGATCGACGGCGGCCAGACGGCGGTGATGTGAGGTGCCGACCCCGCTCGACGACCTGCGCGAGATCCCGACCGGGACCGGTCGCGTCGCCGTGACGTGGCTCGGCCAGGCTGGCTTCGCGCTCCGTTCGCGGCAGACGACCCTCCTGATCGATCCGTTCCTGTCGCCGCACGAAGGCCGCCGATACGAGTCGACGCTGCCGGCCGCCTCGGCAACCGGCGTCGACCTGGTCTTCTGCTCGCACGAGCACGTCGACCACTTCGATCCCGGGGGCGCACCGGCGATCGCTGCGGCGTCGCCGGGGGCGACGTTCGTCGTGCCGGCGCCCATCGTCGAGATGGTCACCGAGGCCGGGATCGCCAAGGAGCGTGTGCTCGGGGTCCAACCGGGCGAGACACACGAGCTCGACGGGATCACCGTTCGTCCCGTTCCGGCGCGACACGGGGTCACGATGGCCGATGCCTACGGCTTCGGCGAGGAGCTCTCGGGGGGGCTGATCCGGTTCGTGGGATTCGTGCTCGAGATGGACGGTGTCCGCATCTACCACGCGGGCGACACCATCCACTACGAGGGGATGGAAGCCACGGTGGGGTCCCTCCGTCCACATGTCGCGCTCCTGCCGATCAACGGCCGTCACGCCGAGCGGGAGGCCCGGGACATCGTCGGGAACCTGAACGAACGCGAGGCGGCGTGGCTGGCGGCGACGATCGGCGCCGAGACGCTGATCCCGATGCATTACGATCTGTTCACGAGGAACCTCGGCTCGGCTGCCGAGGTCGTACAGGCGGCCGAGGAGGAGAGCCGCTCGATCACGGTCATGGTTCCTCCACGAGAGACCCCGTTCGTCGTGGTGGCGGGTCGAGATCGATGAGGGCGCTCGTCTACCTCGGGCCACGCCGGATGGAGCTGCAGGACGTTGCCGATCCGGTTCCCGGACCGGGCGAGGTCGTGATCGACTCGATCGTGTCTGCCGTCTGCGGGTCCGATCTCCACGGCTTCCGGGAGGCGAGTCCGCGGCGGATCCCGCCCCTGGTGATGGGCCACGAGACGGTCGGGCGGATCGGAGCGGTCGGGACCGGCGTCGACCCCGAACGGCTGGGCCAACGCGTGGTGCTGAAACCGATCGTGTCCTGCGGCAGATGCGACGCGTGCCTCGCGGGCGACATCAACCGATGCCGCGAGGGGCGACTGGTCGGTCGCGACCTCGCCGGAGGCTTCGCAGAGCGCTTCGCCGTCCCGGCGACCGCGGCCGTCCCCGTCCCCGCCGAACTCCCGGATGATGCCGCGGTGCTGACGGAGCCGCTCGCGAACGCGGAGCACGTCACCGAGCGTGCCGTCCGTGAGGGCGACGTCGTGTTCGTGATCGGCTCCGGGCCGATCGGCGCCCTCATGGTTCGTGCGGCGTTCCTCCACCGGGCGCGACAGGTCGTCGTCACGGATACGAACCCTGAACGACTGACGTTCGCCGCCGCGCAGGGCGCGGACGCAGTTCCGAGCGACGATGCGCTCGCATCCGTGACGGCCGCGACGGACGGGTGGGGCGCCGATGTCGTGATCGATGCCGCCGGCTTCGAGAGCACATGGGCACTCGGCCTCCAGGCGGTCCGCCCGGGCGGGCGCGTCTTCGAGATCGGGCTCGGCGCACCCGCCGGGAAGGTCGACTTCTTCACCGTGCTCGGCAAGGAAGTGACGATCACCGGCTCGTACGCGTGGACCGACCAGGATTTCGCCCGGTCGCTCGAGCTCCTCGCCGACGGCGCGCTGGCCGCGGACGGATGGCTCACGCGCGTCCCGCTCGCCGCCGGCCAAGCAGCCTTCGAGGATCTCGCCGACCGCGGGCGGCCGTTCAAGGTGCTCCTGGAGATCGGATGAAGCTGCTCTCGTACGACGGTGGATTCGGGCGGGTCGAGGACGGCACGGTGGTGCCGATGGGCGACGACCTCGTCCGGTTCCTCGCGACCGGTCACGTGGAAACCGGCAGCCCGGTCCCGCTCCCCTCCGTGCACCTCCAGGCGCCCGTCCCGCGACCCGGCAAGGTCATCTGCGTCGGTCTGAACTACCGGGATCATGCCGAAGAGTCGGGGCAGCCCATCCCCGACGAGCCGGTGCTGTTCGCCAAGTTCGCCAACAGCGTCACGGGCCCGGGCGAACCGATCGATGTCCCGCCCACGGTCGAACAACCCGACTACGAGGCCGAGCTCGGCGTCGTGATCGGGCGTGCGGCCCACCGCGTCGACGAGCGGACAGCGCTCCAGCACGTCGCCGGCTACACCTGCGTCAACGATGTTTCGGCGCGGGACCTGCAGTTCCGGTCGTCGCAGTGGCTGCTCGGCAAGGCGATCGACGGGTTCCTGCCGATGGGACCGTGGCTCGTCACCAGCGACGAGATCACGGATCCGCAGGCGCTGCGGATCCGATGCGAGGTCGACGGCGAGACCCTGCAGGACTCCTCGACGGCACAGATGATCTTCGGCGTCGCCGAGCTGATCTCGTTCGTGACCCGGACGATCAGCCTCGAACCGGGCGACGTCATCGCGACCGGGACCCCACCCGGTGTCGGCATGGCGAGGACGCCGCCGCGATGGCTCCGCGACGGGGACGAGGTGACGGTGGAGATCGAGCGCATCGGTGCGCTCACCAACGCGGTGCGGATGGATGCTCCGATGGGAGGTACAGGATGAAGCGGCTTTGGCTCGTCGTCCCCCTGGTACTCGTGGTGATCGCGAGCGCTTGCAGTACCAGTAGCAATGGCGCCAGCGTCACCGCGAGCGGCTCCGTCACGGGTCAGGTCAACCTGACGATGTGGATGGGCTACACGCCTCCGCCGCCGGTGAACCAATCGCAGGAGTACCTGTCGATCGTGGACATGGTGAACCGGTTCGAGGCGGCGCACCCGAACATCCACATCGACCTGCAGTACGTCAACAGCGACAACGCGCTGCAGAAGTCGACGGTCGCGCTGCAGGGCGGCAAGCAACCGGATATCTCCTACCAGTACGGGACGAACATGCCGCAGCTCGCCACCGCGCCGAAGCTCGTCGACCTGACCCAGCGAGTGCAGGATCCTTCGTTCGACTGGAACGACTTCTTCGAGGGTGAGCGTGCCGTCGCGACGGTCGACGGCCGGGTCCTGGGGATCCCGGCGCTCGTGGACAACCTAGCGATCGTCTACAACAAGGACCTCTTCGCGAAGGCGGCCGTCCCGACGCCGACGCCGGACTGGACGTGGGACGACGTGCGTGCCGCCGCCAAGGCCACCACCGACCCCGCGAACAAGGTGTTCGGGCTGGTCTTCCCCGCCGACGCGAGCGAGACGATGGTCTGGCAGTTCGAGGCGATGCTCTGGGAGGCGGGCGGCGACATCCTGAACGCCGACAGCACCCAGGCCGCGTTCAACTCCCCGGCCGGCGTCAGAGCCGCGACGATGCTCCAGCAGATGCAGCAGGACGGATCGCTCTACCTCGACTTCCATCCCGACTCAGGTGCGTACACCAACCTGTTCAACTCCGGGAAGATCGGCATGCTGATCACGGGTCCGTGGGACCTCTCCGCGTTCCCCGACGTGAACTACGGGGTGGTCCAGATGCCGTCGTTCGACCCGGGTGGGAGCCACATCACGATCGCCGGCCCCGACAATTGGGTGATCTTCGACAACGGAGCGGATCGGGTCGAGGCCTCGTGGGAGTTCCTGCAGTTCATGGCATCGCCCGAGAACGTCCTCAAGGACTCCCTCGCAACGAGCCACCTCCCGACGCGGGCCTCGGTCGAGCAGATGCCCGGCTTCTCGGCGTTCGACAAGGCGTATCCGGGGGTCGGGGTCTTCGCCCAGAACCTGGCGAACGTCACGAAAGCGCGCCCCCAGGTCACGCAGTATCCGGAGGTCTCCAGCTTCCTCGGGCTCGCGCTCGTCAGCATCCTGCAGGGCCAGGCCTCGCCGCAGGATGCGCTGAACCAGGCGGCCGACCAGGCGAACGGCGTCCTCGCCGTCCCGACGTAACCCATGGCGACCAGGGGGGCGAGCGTCCGCCGCGTGATGACGTCCGACCACGCCGTCGGCTGGGCCTTCGCGTCCCCGGCCGTCCTGCTGATCATCGTGTTCGGGCTGATCCCGATCGTGTGGTCGGCGCTCCTGTCGTTCCAGAAGACGAACCTGCTCTCGCCCGCGCACTGGGTCGGGTTGGCGAACTACCGCGCGCTGCCGAAGGATCCGTACTTCGAGCAGTCGATGGTCCACAGCGCGATCTACACCGTGCTGTTCGTCCCGTTCTCGGTCGCCGGGGGTCTCCTCACGGCCATCGCTTTGAATCGACCCGTGCGCGGGATCCGCATCTATCGCACCGCGGTGTTCGTTCCCGTGGTCGTCTCGACGATCGCGACCGTCATCATCTTCCTGTGGGTCTTCGACCCGAACTTCGGGCTCGCCAACTGGCTCCTCGGGAAGGTGGGACTCGGCCCGTTCGCGTTCTTCACCAGCTCGAACGGGGCCCTCTACTCGATCGTTGCGATGACGGTCTGGGGATGGATCGGGTTCAACGTCATCGTCTACCTAGCTGCGCTGCAGGGTATCCCGCGCGAGCTCGTTGAGGCCGCGGAGATCGACGGCGCGGGCACCTTGGGCATCTTCCGCAACGTCACGCTCCCGCTGCTCGGTCCCGTGACGCTGTTCCTCGTCGTGTGGTCTTCGATCAACGCCCTGCAGCTGTTCGACGAGGTCTACCTGGCGACCAACGGGGGCCCGGGGACCGCGACCTACGTCCCCGTCTTCTACCTCTACAAGCTCGCGTTCCAACAGGCGGAGGCCGGGTACGCAGCCGCGATCGCCTATGTGCTGTTCGCGGTGATCCTGGTCCTCACGGTCGTCCAGCTCCTGGTGGGTAGGCGGATGGTGCATTACTCGGGATGAGCGAGATCGAGACGATCGACCTGGCCGCACGCGCCGACGAAGCGGCGCGGATGATGCGCGAGGAGGAGCCGAAAAGCAGCCGCTTCCTCTTCAGCTCGTGGCACCTGGTGCTGATCCCGATCGCCGTCGTGATGGTGATCCCGCTCGTGTGGATGCTCGTCACGTCCCTCCAGACCCTCGAGGAGACGCGCCACTACCCCCCGACCCTCGTGCCGACGTCGCTCGAATTCCACAACTACACGGACGTCCTCAAGCAGGCGCCGTTCAGCAGGTGGTTCGTGAACACGCTCGTCGTGACGATCGTGGTCGTCGCCGGGAACTTGCTGTTCTGCAGCCTCGCGGGCTACGCCTTCGCTCGGATCAAGTTCTTCGGCCGCGAGGTGGTCTTCGTGCTCATCCTCGCGACCCTGATGATCCCGTTCCAGGTCGTGATCATCCCGACCTTCCTGATCGTGAAGCGATTCGGCCTGATCGACACACTCGGGGCGTTGATCCTCCCCAACCTGGCGAGCGCCTTCGGGATCTTCATGCTCCGACAATTCTTCCGGACGCTCCCGATCGAGCTCGAAGAGGCGGCGCGGATCGACGGCGCTTCGAGGCTCGGCATCCTGTTCAAGATCGTCCTTCCGCTCTCGGGCCCGGCCCTCGCGACGCTCGCCGTGATCATGTTCATGTGGACATGGAACGACTTCCTCTGGCCACTCATCACGATCTACAGCCCACAGAACATGACGATCCAGCTCGGGCTCGCGACGTTCCAAGGGGCGCACCAGACGAACACGAACCTGCTCATGGCGGCCAACGTGATGTCCATGATCCCCGTCCTGCTGCTGTTCTTCTTCGCGCAGCGGTACTTCGTCCGCGGGATCGCGACCACAGGGCTCAAGGGGTAGCGATGGCGGAAGTCCGGCTCGACCACGTCACGAAGCTCTTCGGCGGCGACGTCGTCGCGCTGGACGACCTCACGCTCGACGTGGCCGACGGTGAGTTCCTGATCCTCGTCGGACCCTCCGGCTGCGGGAAGACAACGGCGCTGCGGCTCGTGGCCGGCTTGGAGAAGCCGTCGGGCGGCGCGATCGCGATCGGCGGCAGGGTCGTGAACGACGTGACGCCACGCGATCGCGACATCGCGATGGTCTTCCAGAACTACGCGCTCTATCCGCATATGACCGTGTACAAGAACCTCGCGTTCGGGCTGAAGGAACGGCACACACCCAAGCCCGAGATCGAACGTCGCGTCCGGGAGGCGAGCGCGATCCTCGGGCTGGACGACCTCCTGCGACGCCGCCCGGCGCAGCTCTCCGGCGGCCAGCGCCAACGGGTCGCGATGGGTCGAGCGCTCGTGCGCGAGCCGAAGGCCTTCCTGCTGGACGAGCCGCTGTCGAACCTCGACGCGAAGCTCCGCGTGCAGATGCGCGCGGAGCTGAAGCGGATCCACCAGCGCCTGGGGATCACCACGATCTACGTCACCCACGACCAGGTCGAGGCGATGACCCTCGGCGACCGGATCGTGGTGATGTCGAACGGCCGAGTCCAGCAGATCGGGAAGCCCCAGGATGTCTACCGTCACCCGGAGAACCTCTTCGTCGCGGGGTTCATCGGGAGCCCGCCGATGAACCTGCTGCGCGGCCGCTGCACGGACGGATGCATCCGGCTCGGCGAGCTGGAGCTCCCGTGGGCCGGCCCGGATGCACCCGAGGTTGCCGTCGGTCTGCGGCCCGAGGATCTTCGGCCGGCCGGCGAGGATGGCCCCTCGCTCGAGTTCGTCGTGGACGTCGTGGAGCCACTCGGGAACGAGGTCGTGGTCCACGGGACGACGGCGGGGACGGCCGTCGAGAGCGGGGCGGAGGAGGAGGCGGAGATCCCGCTCGCGGCCGAAGGGGCGCGAGCGGCGATCACGGCGGTCTTCGCGCCGGCCGACGAGCCATCGCCCGGCGAGCGGATGCGGCTCGGGGTCGTTCCCGACCGGGTGCACCTGTTCGATCTGCGGACCCGCGAGGCGATGGGTCCATGACGTCCGATGGCCCGCGGATCGTGATCGTGGGCGCCGGCGGTTGGGTGTTCCCGATGGAGCTCGTCCGGGACATCCTGTCGTTCCCCGCCCTGCGGTCTTCGACGATCGTGCTGTTCGACATCGACGTGTCCGCTGCCGAGCGAACAGCGGCATCCGCCCGCGAGCTGATCGACCTCGGCGAGCTCCCCGCTCGCGTCGAGGTTCCGAGGACGCTCCCCGACGCCCTCCGCGGCGCCGACGTGGCGATCACGGTCTTCCAGGTCGGCGGCGTCGAGGCGTACGCATCCGACATCGAGATCCCGCGCGAGTTCGGGATCGATCAGACGGTCGGCGACACGCTCGGTCCGGGCGGCATCTTCCGCGGGCTGCGGACCGTGCCCGCGCTCCGCGAGGTCGCCGAGGCGATGCTCGAGATCTGTCCGGACGGGTTGCTGGTCAACTACGCGAACCCCATGGCGATCAGCTGCTGGGCGACCAACCTATTGGGCGTCCGCATCGTCGGGCTCTGCCACAGCGTGCAGGGGACGTCCGAGTTGCTCGCGCGCGAGCTTGGGGTCCCGTACGACGAGGTCACCTTCGAATGCGCGGGCGTCAATCACACCGCGTGGTTCACGGCGTTCCACCGCGGCGAGGAGAACCTGGTCCCGACGATCCGCGAGGTGATGCGAGCTCGGCACGTCGATCGGACGATGCCGCTCCTCCCGCGCTCCGACGATCCCTACGAGAGCATCGAACGCGTCCGCACCGAGCTGATGTTGCTGACGGGGTACTTCCACACCGAATCGAGCCACCACGCGAGCGAGTACTGGGCGTGGTTCCGACGAACGCCCGAGCTCGTCGAGGAGTATCTCGACCGCCGGTGGGACTACCTCGACGTGTCGCGGTCCTCCGACGCGAGCGAGAGCAACGCCGAGATCGTGGCGGACGCGAAGGCGAACGGGATCCGTCACGGCGGTGAGTTCGCCGCGCCGATCATCGACAGCATCGTCACCGGCACCGAACGGGTTGTATACGGGAACGTGCGGAACGACGGACTGATCGACAACCTCCCGACCGACGCTTGCGTCGAGGTCGCGTGCCGGGTCGGGGCGGACGGCGTCCGCCCGGTCCCGTACGGGACGCTTCCGTCCGCGTGCGCCGCGCTGAACGAGGTGCAGATCACGGTACAAAGGCTCGCGGTCGAAGCCGCGATGACGGGCGACCGCGACCTCGTGCACGCGGCGGTGGCGCTGGATCCGCTCACCGGCGCAGTGCAGACGCTCCCGAAGATCCACAAGATGGTCGACCGGATGCTCGAGGCCGAGGAACGCTGGCTCCCGCAGTTCGCCGCATCGGTGGACGTCGGATGAGGCCGCTCAACGACAAGGCGTCCAGGGCAGATCGAGCAGGTCGTAGGTCTTGATGATCGCGTTTCGGTTCGCGGCATCCGCCGGTGGGCAGAAGGTGGACGTCTTCAGCTTGTATTCCACCTGGAAGACGGGCTTCCCGGCGCTCGCGAAGTACGTCGAGTAGTTGCCGCATTCCGAATACTGCTCGCATTGCTCGTTGATCGCGTAATCGAAGTACGGCGCCAGATCGGGCACCTGCTCGACATCGTTCTTGAGCGCCACCGTGAGCCCCTTGCTGTGCGCCAGGTTCGCAAGCGCCGTGTTGAACAGAAGCTGGGTATCCGCGCTGATCGTCAGTCCTGTTCGGTTGGACCATGCGTCGACGACGTCCATCTCCGCCCCGTCGAACCCGTTCGCGACGCACCGATCCAGGCGCTTCGAGATCTCGCCGAGGATGAACGTGCGCTGTCCCAGGTTGTTGTTGATGTTGAGCCAGAACTCGTTCCGGAAACCGCCGATCGGCCTGCCGAACAGGCATCCGTTGCAGTTCGCGTTGAACGCCTGGTACTCCGCGTAGTCGGGTCGGAAGCTCTCGGCGCCGCCGGCGTCGATGTAGCAGATCGCCCGGGCTCCCGCCGTATGGATCGCGCTCACGGCAGGGCCGTTCTCTTGCGTGATCGTCCCGCCGGTGCAGGCGCCATCGGTCTGGAAGTCGATGTCGAACACGGAGGGCTTCACGGAGCCGCCGCCGGTGAACGGCGTCCCGCTGATGTTGACGTTGATCCCGCCGGTCGAGGTGTAGAGGCAGTTGCCCGACTTATCCCTCGCGGCCTCGAGTTGGTACTGCCACCGCGCGTTCGTCCCCGGCGTCCAGCAGGCGCCCGCATGCGTGTTGCAGGGAACCGGGGCGGCGCATCCCGCGGACCCGCAATCAGCCTCGGCACGGGGCGTGTGGGTGATGGGACCCACCGCGAGGAAGGAGAACAGCACGAGCATCGTGACCGGCCCGGTCCATCGGCGCATGACGGAACCCCCTCGAAGGCGTCAGGTCCTCCCATCATTCCGAGCGGCCTGGCCGTCTGTCAAAGCGACTGCGGCGTACCGATCCTTTTCACCATCAGCGAGACAGACGTTGTTGCGCCACGGCCCGGTAATCTCGCTTCGAAGATGAAGGCCCTCGTGAAGCATGCGGACGAGGTCGGCCTCCGCCTCGAAGAGGTCCCGGAGCCGACCATCGGCATCAACGACGTCCTGATCCGCGTGGAGCGGACCGGGATCTGTGGGACCGATATCCACATCTGGGATTGGAACGCCTGGGCCAAGGAGACCGTCGTCACGCCGCTCGTGATCGGGCACGAGTTCGCCGGGCGGATCGTCGCGGTCGGCTCCAACGTGAACGACTTCCTCCCGGGCGACCGCGTGAGCGGTGAAGGGCACGTCGTCTGCGGCAGATGCCGGCACTGTCTAGCGGGACGACGACATCTCTGTGCGAACGCCCAAGGCGTCGGGGTGCAGCGGCCGGGAGCGTTCGCCGAGCTGATCGCGATCCCGATGACCAACGTGTGGAAGCATGCCGACGACGTGGACCCCGAGGTCGCAGCGATCTTCGACCCGTTCGGCAACGCCGTGCACACCGCGCTCTCCACCGAGGTCCTCGGCGAGGACGTCCTGATCACGGGCGCGGGACCGATCGGCTGCATGGCCGCCGCCGTCGTCCGGCACGCGGGCGCCCGGTTCGTCGTCGTGAGCGAGCCCAACGCGTACCGGCGTGCGCTCGCGCAACGGATGGGGGCGACGCTCGTGATCGACCCGACCGAGCGCGACCTCCACGACGTGCACAAGGAGCTCGGCATGGTCGAGGGCTTCGACGTCGGGCTGGAGATGTCGGGGAACCCGGCCGCGCTCCACGCGATGGTGGACACCATGGCGCACGGCGGACGCATCGCGATGCTCGGGATCCCCGAGACGGAGATCGCGATCGATTGGCACCAGGTCGTGTTCAACATGCTCACGATCAGGGGGATCTACGGGCGCGAGATGTACGAGACCTGGTACCAGATGACCGTGATGCTCCAATCGGGGCTCGACGTGAAGCCGGTCATCACGCATCGGTTCCCCTGGGACGAGTTCGAAGAGGCCTTCGCGGTCGCCAGATCGGGGGAGAGCGGCAAGGTCCTGCTGGAGTGGGAAGCGAGCCCGGCGTAGGGCTCGCGCCGACTCAGAGGATCCGGACCTGCGCCTGGGAGGCGAGCTCCGCGGCCCGCGCGGGATCCAACCGCGCGGCGCCGGGGATCTCGGCGTTCGCCGTCGCAGCGCCGAGGGCTCGGCAGAGCGCTTCGTCCCATCTGAGATCCACATCGAGCCCGGTGACGAGACCCGCCAAGAAGGCGTCTCCGCTCCCCACCGGATAGCGACCGCGCACGTAGAGCATCCCTTCGTACAGCGTCCCGTCGGGCGCCGCGAGCACGACCCCCTCGGCGCCTCGCGTCACCAACGCCGCATGTCCGTCACCCCCCGCAAGGTCGCGCAGCTTCCGGGCGGCGGCGAGCGCCTCTTCGTGCCGGGCGGTGGGGACGCCCAACAGCTCGCGCGCCTCGGTCGAGTTCACCTTGACGATGTCGGGCTTGGCCTCGAGCGCGAGCCGGAGCCGGTCCCCCTCGCAATCGACGGCGACCCCGAGCCCAGCTGCCCGCGCCTCCACGACCAGATCGCGGTACCCCGCATCCGGAGCACCCCGCGGGAGCGAGCCGCTGAGCGTCAGCCACCGAGCGCTGGAGAACAGGGAGGCGCACGCGTGCATCAGCTCCGCCCAGGCGGAGCTCGGCACCACCGACCCGTGCTCGTAGAACTCGGTCAGCCCGCCCGATTCGTGATCCGCGACCGACAGCGACGAGCGGTTCTCGCCGTGCGACCAGACGAACAAGCCCGGGACGCCCTCGGCGGAGAGTTGCTCCTCGAGCCACTTCCCGGCATGCCCTCGGAGCAGGCTGACCGCGGTCGCCTCGCCGCGCAGCGTGTGCGCGGCGCGCGCCACGTTCAGACCCTTGCCTCCGGCCGTCGCGACCAGTCCGAGCGGCCGATGGATGTCACCCTTGATGAGTCGATCGACCTCGAACAGCTTGTCGATCGACGGGTTCGCGGCGAGACAGACGATCATGCGGGAGTCCCCCGGTTGAGCATCGACCTACGATAGCTGGATGACGCGTATCGAGCTCGTCCACGGTGACATCACGGAGGAGCGGGCCGACGCGATCGTGAATGCGGCGAACCCGACGTTGCTCGGCGGCGGTGGTGTCGACGGCGCGATCCACCGTCGGGGCGGCGAGACGATCCTCGATGCGTGTCGAGGGCTTCGCCGCGAACGCTATCCGGAAGGGCTTCCGGTCGGTGAGGCGGTCGCGACGACGTCGGGGGATCTGCCCGCACGGTGGGTGATCCACACCGTCGGTCCGGTCTACCGGCGTGAACGCGATCCCGCGTCGCTCTTGGCCCGATGCCACCTGGCCTGTCTGCGCGTCGCTGACGAGCTCGGCGCGGCGACCGTCGCGTTCCCGGCGATCTCGACCGGCGCCTACGGATACCCCGTGCGCGAAGCGGCGGCCGTCGCGATCGACGCGGTGCGGGATGCGGAGACGAAGGTGAACGAGGTCCGGTTCGTGCTGTTCGGGCGGGAGGCCTATCGAGCGTTCGACGAAGCGCTCGAGACCGGCTGACCGTGGGGTCGCTGGTAGCCTGGCTGGACATGGACGACGACCTCGCCAACGTCAAAGGTGTCTACGACCGCCTCGCCGACATCCAGCTCGTTGACTGCCGTGAGCAGCACGAATGGGACGCCGGCCGGGTCGACGGCGCGATCCACGTCCCGTTGAACACACTCATGGCGGGAGGCGGGCCCGCGCTCGACCCGTCGAAGCCCGTCGCCGTGATCTGCCGCTCCGGCAACCGCAGCGAGCTCGCGACGATGATGCTCCAGGCGCGGGGGTTCGAGGCGCACAACGTCGAGGGCGGCATGGAGGCCTGGGAGTCGGCCGGACTGCCCTTCGAAGCGCCCGACGGCGCGCCCGGCCGCGTCGCCTGAGGACTAGGCTCGCCACCGCCGATAGAGTGGCGAGCTCTCATCGGGATATTCCGTGGCCACGGCTTCCTCGATCGAGCACGCGTAGTGCACGAGCTCGAAGCTCACGTGACCCGGCCGAGCGTTGACCGCGGGGTGGGAGGGCGAGATCTGCTCCAGCCATCCGCGGGCCATGAACTCGCCGTGCTCGCCATCGTGGTCCTCCCACGGCTGTGCCGAGTGCAGCGCGTAGCGTGCGTCGCGGGCCACCTCGTTCACCTTCGGGCTGGTGGCGCGGAACGAGACGCACAGCAGACCGGCCGCGATCCACGGGGATACCGGGTGGACGCGGGGCGCGCCATCGAGCCGGAGCGTCGCCTGATACACGATCCGGCCCTTCATCCGTTCGAGTCCGAACGCCGCGAGCTCGGAGTCGCCGTTCGCGAACTCCGCCCAGGTCGCCATCACCGACGTAGCCTACGGCCATGGCCACGCTGGACGCCGCACGTGATGAGCTCGTCGCGGCGCTCGGCGCCGACGCCGTCCTGCACGATCCGCTCGCGCTCCGGCTGTATGCGCGGGATGCGTCGATGGTCGAGGGAAGCGCGGGTCTCGTCGTGTTCGTCCGCTCGGCCGACGACGTCGTGACGTGCGTGAAGGTGGCCGCGCGGCACGACCTCCCGGTCGTGCCACGCGGGAGCGGGACCGGACTGGCCGGCGGTGCGACGCCGATCGCGGACGCGATCGTCGTCGTCACCGCCAAGATGAACCGGATCCTCGAGGTACGACCCGAGGACCGGCTCGCGTGGGTCGAGCCTGGTGTCTTCAACCTCGACCTCGGCAACGCCCTGCGGCCGACCGGGTTCACGTACGCGCCGGATCCGTCGTCCCAACAGGTCAGCTCGATCGGCGGCAACGTGAACACGAACGCCGGCGGGCCTCACTGCCTCGCCTACGGCGTGACGTCGGCGCACGTCCTCGCCATCGACGTCGTACTCCCCGACGGGAGCGTCGAGCGCTTCGGGGCCGAAGCACCCGCCGCCCCCGGCTACGACCTCCGCGGGTTCGTCGTTGGCTCCGAGGGAACCCTCGGCATCGTGACCGCTGCGTGCGTCCGGCTCACTCCCCTGCCGTCCGCCGTCCGCACGATGCTCCTCGACTTCGCCGCCGTGGAGGACTGTGCGCAGACCGTCTCCGCGATCGTCGCCCGGGGCGTCGTTCCGGCGGCGCTCGAGATGATGGATCGGGGGATCGTCCGCGCCGTCGAGCACTTCGCGCACGCGGGCTACCCGACCGACGCGGCCGCGGTCCTGCTGGTCGAGATCGACGGGCTCCAAGCGGGGGTCGAGGCGCAGACGCGGGAGGTGGAAGCCGCCGCTCGCGACCACGACGTCGGCACGATCCGGATCGCCGCGGACGATACCGAGCGTGCCCTCCTGTGGAAGGGTCGCAAGTCGGCGTTCGGTGCGATCGCGCAGATCGCCCCTCACTACCACCTGCATGATTGCGTCGTGCCGCGGACCGCGTTGGCCGAGGTGCTCGCCGGGGTCTACACGATCGCGCAGCGGCACGACCTGATCGTGACGAACGTGTTCCATGCGGGCGACGGCAACCTCCACCCGCTGTTCTCCTTCGACCGAAGCGTCGAGGGCACCCTCGAACGCGTCCTCCGCGCGAGTGA
>Ga0137371_10002494_pt1 | contig 14670 bp, 13 predicted proteins | sample SagtaG_7_FD_104919 | JGI IMG/M metagenome (GOLD analysis project Ga0137371, IMG submission 104919) | Vadose zone soil microbial communities from Sagehorn Ranch, Mendocino, California, USA - Sage1_R_40_16 metaG | ecosystem: Environmental > Terrestrial > Soil > Vadose zone | place: USA...
CATCGAGACCCTTGGCACCTCCGGCGTCACAGGAAGCCCGAGCCTCACGACGGTCGCGACGGCAGGCTCCCCGATCGGCAGCTATCAGATCACGGCCGCTCTCGGATCGCTGACGTCAGGTAACTACAGCTTCTCGTTCGTGAACGGTGTCCTAACGATCCTCTACGGGACGAATGGGTTCCTCCAGCCGATCAACGACACCGCTCATACCCAGACGATCATGAGCGTGTTCAAGGCGGGTAGCACGGTTCCCGTCAAGTTCCAGCTGCTGAACGCAAGCGGCGCGAGCGTCCAGGCGGGTGTTCTGCCGCAGTGGGTCAACCCGGTGCAAGTGGGAACGACCAGCAGTCCAATAGATGAATCGGTCTACAGCGATCCTCCGACCTCGGGTTCGACCTATCGGTGGGACGGCAGCCAGTACATCTACAACTGGCAGACGTCCAAAAGCGATGTCGGCAAGATCATCCGCATCGGAGCGAGGCTGGATGACGGAACGACCATGTACGTCAACATCGGATTGAGATGACGGCTCGTACACAGAACTCAGGGGAGCGCGGGCGGCGAGGCTCCCCTTGGTGCCCACGCGAGACCGCGGCCTAGGTAGGAGTCGGGGGGCTTCTCCAGAAGGGGAGCGCGCAGGCGGCAGCGCTCCCCTTCAACAGTCAGGCAGGCAATGGACGCTAACGGCGCACGCGAACTCAGCAAACGGCTCGAGGCCCAGCAGCACTGGCGGCAGGCTGCCGCGGTTCTACGTGGTGAGCAGTCCGCAACCGATCCGGACGCCCAGGACCTCGAGGAGCTCCACGAAGGCCTGCGCCGCTACGGAGTCGAAACCCACGAGACGAGCATGGACGGCAGACCGGCCGTCGTGACCCACCGGCTCTGCAAGCGACTACGCGACGAGCGCTGGGAAGCAACGCTCGAGGTCGAGCGAGTCGAGTACTTCGAGGATCCCGCCGCCCAGAGTTCCTAGCGTCGCCGCCCGATCAGACGACCGCGCGCAGCGCCTCGACGCAGCCCGGATCGAACTGGAGGCCGGAGTGCACAAGGATCTCATCCAGTGCGGCTTCCCGCGTGCGGGGCTCGCGGTAGGGACGCGGCTCGATCATGGCCTGGAAGGCGTCCGCGACCGCGACGATGCGGGCCGCGAGCGGGATCTCCTCGCCGCATTTTCCGTCGGGATAGCCGCCACCGTCCCAGCGCTCGTGGTGCGAACGCACGATCGCGAGGACATCAGCTTGGTCCACTGTATGAGCGACCAATCGCTCGCCAAGGGCAGCATGACGCTGCATCACCGCCCACTCGAGCTCGTTGAGAGGCCCGGGCTTCGTCAGCACTCGATCGGGAATCGATAGCTTGCCGACGTCGTGAAGGAGAGCTCCCAGCTCGACAAGACGCCGCTCCGCGTCCGGGAGCTTCAGCTTGGTCGCGATCTTCAGGGCGAGGCGGCTGACGGCCGTGGTGTGGCCGTCCGCGTACCCCTCCTTGAGCTCGAGCCGGTCGACGAGCCCTGCCAGCCGGCGGTAGGCCCGATCGTCCCCGGGGGACTCGAGCTCACGAAGCTTGGCGACGACGACGGCATTCATCGTTGGACTACCCCTTTCGGGGGATGAGCCAAGGATCCTACGTCGGGAGGATCGGGTCCTTGTCTGTACACCCCCGTGGTAGCGGGGCTGCGGTGTCCGGCCTACTCGTCTTGGGAGCGCTACTGGCGCTTCTCGTCGCGGCGTGGGGCGTTGCCTTCGGCGCCGGAGCGACCGAGCTGGACCGAGCGGACGCCCGCCTGGCGAGCGAGGTGCGTGCCGCGTCCGCCGGCTTCAGCGGCCTCGTGGCCGCGGCGGATGCCCGGGCAGGCTCGTTCGCCGCCTCGCCGGCTCTGCAGCGGGCCGTCCTCAGGCGGAACCGCGGGGCGATCAGGCGTGAGCTCCACGGTCGAACGGATCTTGCGGTCTATGGGGGGTCCGAACTGCTCGCCGGATCGATACCGGGCGGCGCCGTCACACGAACGGTTCGCGTCGTTGCCAGGTCGAAGTCGATCGGCCGCGTGGTCGCGATCATCCCGGTGGACAACCCGTTGCTCAACCGCCTCGCCAAGGGGGCCGGCGTTGCGCCGCCCGACCGGTTGTGGGTGCGCGTCGGCGGCGAGGCACAGAACCTGCAGCTGGGCAAAGCGTTCGACCTCGTCCAGGGTCGGAAGTACCGGGTCTTCGCGGCCAAGCTCGTAGACGCCCCGCCCGTCGTCTTGGAGGCGGCCACACCGCGAGCGGCTATCGGTCAGGGCACACGCACACGGACCTTCTGGCTGATCCTCGCCACGTTGGTCTCGCTTGGAACGCTCGCTGTCGCAGCGAGAGGGCTGTACCTCGTCAGCGGCCGGCGCCGAACCCGGCCGCGTCGCCGGGACGTCAGGCAGGTCGTCGCGCTGCTCGGCGACGCGCTTGCGTACACCCACGAGCCCGACCGGCTGCTGCCGGTCATCCTCCACGCAGCGATGGAAGCGACCGGAGCAGTGGCCGGCGTCGCGATTCGCGGGGGCGAGGAAGTTGCGCGCGAAGGGAGCTTCGAGCGGACCGGAGCGCCGCTTCGGCTCGAGCTCGCGAGCGGGGATATTGCCGGCGAGGAGCTCGCTCTGATCCTGCATCCGCTCCCCACGGGGTTCGACGAGCGGACGATCGCGCTTGCGCACTCGCTCGTCGCGCAGGCCGCCGTGGCACTCGACAACGCGCGTCTGCACGGGATCGTCAAACGCCAGGCCGTTACGGACGAGCTGACAGGCCTTGCGAATCGCCGTTCGTTCCGTGAGTCACTCGACACGGAGCTGCTGCGCGCAGAGCGTTTCGGCAACGGCCTCGCGCTCATCGTCGCTGACCTCGACGACTTCAAGGACGTCAACGACCGCTTTGGGCACCAGGCCGGCGATGAAGTGCTCCGTGCGTTCTCCGAGGTCCTGCAGGGGCGGATCCGAGGCATCGATCTGGCGGCGCGACTCGGCGGCGAGGAGTTCGCGATCCTGTTACCGGAGACGGATGCTTTAGGGGCCGAGGCGCTTGCAGAGAATCTTCGGCTCGCGGTCGCCGGGCTCGCCGTCCCCGTGGTCGGGGCTCAGGTTCACATCACCGCAAGCTTCGGCGTCGCGGCGTTCCCCGAGAGCCACAGCGCAGACGAGCTGATGACCGCTGCCGATCTCGCTCTCTACAGCGCAAAGCGGCACGGCAAGGACCGCGTCGTTACGGTCAACCCGGAGACCCAGTGAGTGGTTGGGCGTCTGGCCCTACGGCAATACTTCGGATATGAGGCGCATCCTCATCGGGGGAAGCTACGTCGGCGCGGTCGCTGCCGGCGCGGTCGCGTCCGCCCAGCTCTGGATGCACGCGCTGACGGTCGACGAGAGCTCCTCGATTCGTGAGTTCGCTCTCCCAGGCACGCAGGTACGGACCGTGCCGGTCCTCGTCGAGCCGCTACGGCCGGCCGCTACGCGGCCTGTTGCCGTGCCGTCGCCGTTCACCGGCTTCACACCGGTGTTCGTCTCGACCGGGCCGGGCTCGCTTGCTGCCGGCCTGCCGCCGACGACTCCGGGCGGCGGGGGAGGGGGAGAGTCACCCTCGCCGGGCGCTCCCGTTCCCGGCGCACCCGTTCCCGGCGCACCCGTTCCGGGCTCGCCGGCTCCGGGCCAACCTCCTGCCGGCGGCGGCAGCACGCCGTCCGGGCCGTCGACCGTCGCGCAGGCGCCTACGGCGGTGGCAGCTCCTGCCAGTCCGGCTCCTGGCTCTCAGACTCCTGCCACTCCGACCTCGAATGGTCGCGGCGCCTCCAAGCCACGTCACCAGTCCCGAGGCAAGGGGCACAGATCGCATACGAGCGCCATTCCAGCGGTCCCTGCACAGCCAGCACGGCCGCCGGAGGTCAGGCCCGCTACGCCCGCCACGCCGGCGGTTCCAGCGGGGCACGCGAGTTCGGAGGGTGCGAAGCCGGATAAGCCCGGGAAACCCGCCAAGCCTCCGAAGGAGAAGGACACCTCTGCCCCCGCGGCGCCAAGCAGCGGGCCGCCTCCAACACCGCCCTCAGACGAGGCCGGGCACGGAAACGGCGAGGGCAACGGTCACGGAAACGGGAAGGACAACGGGAACGGGAAGGACAACGGCAAGAAGTAACCGTGTCCGCCTCGGCGGTGGTCGTCCGAGTTAGTCGGCGACGAGCGCGGGGAGGGCGGCGTTGTCGCCAGCCTGCTCCACGCCCATTGGGCGCCAGCGCGGCAGGCTCATAGAGACCGCCGTCGGTCCGCCTGGTTGGCTGCGAACGTCGAAGCGTCCGCCGAGCAGTCGGACTCGTTCGCTGCTTCCGACGAGCCCGAGGCGTCCTCTCTGCGCGCCGTCCAGCAGGGTGCGCGCTACGTGGAAGCCGATGCCGTCATCCTCGACCCTGGCGTCGACGCGCCCTTTTCCGGCCGTGATCACGATCCGGACGTGAGCGGCATTCGCATGCTCGCGGACGTTCGTGAGCGCCTCCTGAACCACTCGGATGAGCGCGATTTTCTGGGAGACGGTCATGTCGGTGAAGTCCCCCGTGACGCGCTGCTGCACCGGTATGCCGGTGCGTTCGGTGAAGGCCGCAACCTCGTCGCTGATCACGCGTGGAAGAGGCCGCCGTACCAGGCTGCCCGGCTCGAGTGAATGGGCGAGCTCCCGGAGGACCCGGTCGAGCTCCCAAATCCTTGCCTCGAGGTCGGTGATCCGGGAGACGCCGAGGGCCTCGCTCTCGGCAGGCAAGAGCTCCGTGAGCTGTCGCCGCACGAGGAAAAGGTCTGCGCCGAAAGCGGCGATGTGCTGTAGCGCCCCATCGTGCAGGTCGAAGGCCAGGCGACCCAGGCGCCGCTCGCTGGCGCTGACGAGCGAGCGCTCCCGCGTCGCGCTTCGGTCGAGCACGAGCTCGCGTTCGACAACCGGGCTCATCGCCGCAGCTGCCTCGGCCAGATAGGTGCCGACTGTCTCGCGGCTCTCGAGGGGTGCGCGCGCCACGAGCGCGGCCCACGGAGTCTCCCAGCGCTGTACAGGTACACCCAGGATCGTCCCTCGCGAGCCGCTCTTGGCGGGTACGCCTTCGAGGGCGAGCGCAGCGACGGCGCGGAACCGTCTCGTCTGCGTCGTCGACCCGTCTTCGATCAGGCAGACCGGGCGGCCGTCTTGGGCCTTCGTCCACAGGGAGATCTCCGTAACTGGTGCCAGCGCCAGCAGGAGCCTGAGCTGCGTCTCCAATGCCACCGCAGGCGGCAGGTCGTGCAGCTGTGGGGCCCGAACCGCGCCGACGAAGAGCTGCAAGGCGACCGAGTCGGCTGAGAGCCCAACGAGCTGGGCAAGCTTCGAGACGATTCGTGCCGCCTCACCGCGCCGCCAGCGCCGCTCGATCGTGCACAGGACGAAGAGGTCGCCTGCATAGGCCATCGCCACCGCCGTCGACATCTCCCGCCCGGCGACGACCAGCTGATCCGCGCGCGCCCGGCACCGCGCAATCTCGGCCCGGATGTTCTCATCCTCGATCCTCGATCCCAGGATGCACGCGACCGCGTCGAGTGTCTCTTTGCCCGGTGCGGGGCAGGTGGCCACGCGCACGTGGCCGAGCAGATCGTGTTCTAGAGATGCCTCGTCCGCAGTGGAGTTCCCTCCCCGTACAAGATCTTTCCTCTGCTTCGGAGGCGAGTCCGCAGTAACTTGCACTCGCCTTTGTCCCTCCCTCGAACTCGAAGTGTCGTTGAGTTCGTCGAGACAGACAATGGGCCGAGGGGCCTATCTTGCGTTCAAAGGCATGAACGTTCCGGCGTTTAGAGGAAGAGCAGAACGACGATCGCGCCTGCTGCAAGGAACGGGCCGAGCGGGATGGCGCGTTTCCGTGCAGCCGAACCTTCTTTGAAAAGCATGACAGCTGCGACGAGGCCGGCCGCGAGTGTCCCAAGTAGGAGTGCGCCAACGACTGCGTACCCGAGAGAAGCGCCGATCAGGAGTGCCAGCTTCACGTCACCCATCCCGAGCCCGACGGGATACGCGAGGGCAAACGCGAGGAAGAAGAGAGCTGCACCGAAGCTGGCGACGAGCCATTCGACCCAGTGGTGGGGATGAAGCGCGAGGTGGGCGAGTAAGACCGCGATCCAGGCCGGTAGGACGATGCGGTTCGGGATGATCCGCCGCTCGAGGTCGTGGCGGGAGATCACCACCAGCGTGCAGATCGTGAAAATGACGACCAGCGTCTCGGCATGGATGCCGTAGCGGATCGCGCCGAGTAGAGAGAGGAAGGCAGCGACAGCGATCGTCGCGATGCGCGCGATGTCGGGACGAGGGGTCGTCTCGCGAGCGTCGTCGGCCACGATGGCATCGCTCGTCAAAGGTACGCTCGTTCGCTCTCGGTGAGTGGCGCAGGGCGGGCGAGCGCAGCAGCCTCGATCTGCTCGACGAGGGTGTCGATGGGGGTCCATTTCCTCACAGTCGACAAACCCTGCCAGCTGTCCTTCTCGTCCCCTTCGAATACAACGAGAACACTGGGTGCAACCGGCAGCGTCTGCAGGGCGGCGACTTGCCGTGCCACTATGACGCGCACATTGCTCGTCTCGAGCAGCACGACATCCGATCGATGTCGCTGGACGGTCTCCAGGGTCTTCTTCGGACTGGTCTGCGCGACGTCGTAACCGCGTTGAGAAAGAAGAAAAGACGTGACCCGTACAAACCGGCGATCGCGTCCGGAAACGAGTACTCGCAGCGGATGCAGCCGATGCACTGCTGTTTCCCCACTAGCGCTCGCCCTCATGGCAGCGCGATTGCCTCGGCGTCGATGCGATCTCCCATGGCAATGCCACGTCGCTCAGCCTCGCCGGCGGGGAGTTCGAGGACCGCGTACGCACGACGACATGAGCGAACACGCCACGGCCCGACGTCGGCGGACACCTTCATGACCTCGCCCCTTCGGGAAAGGAAGACGATGTCGATCGGGAAGCGCATGAAGAACGTGTGAACTGACGGTGCCGGTCGGATTAGGAGGCCGTGGCCGGTTGCGAGGTGCCTCTTGCCTAGCAGCCCCTTCATGCGGGAGAACATTCGATCTGCGACAACGCACCGCTCACAGACCACCGAGCCGCCTTCCCGAGTCAGAACGACGCTTCCCCGCGCAGCGCTCGCGGCCACCCTCTGAGCGAGATCCGAAGGCTTCGTCATCAGGTGGCTAGCCACCTCCAAACGACCTGATGAAGAGGAAGACCGCAGGGCCGAGCAGCACCACGAACATCGCTGGGAAGATCAAGAACACCAGCGGGAACAAGATCTTGATCGGCGCTTTCTGTGCCTTTTCCTGCGCGACCGCGCGGCGGCGGCGGCGCATCTCTTGTGCGAGGTCGCGCATGATCTGTCCGATCGAGACGCCAAGTGTCTCGCCTTGCACGATCGAACGGACGAACGAGCGCATGGAGGGCGTGTCGCAACGAGCCAGCAGGTTGATCAGCGCTTCCTGAATTGAGAGGCCCATGCTTTGTTCTTGAAGGGTCAGTCGCAGCTCCTGCCCGAGCGCACCGGTTACGCGGCCTGCCGCCATCTGGAGCGATCCGACAAAACCGAGACCGGCCTCAACGGTTACGACGAGCAGGTCGATCAGTTCGGGTAGCTGGTAGTCGATGTCGTCGAGCCGCTGCTGAGCGCGTTGTCGCACGAGGGTCGCAGGCATGACCCATCCCATCACGGCGAGCAATACCGTGCTGAGGACCGCCAGGGGTACTGAGACGCCGGCCGTTGCGGCAAACCAGATCCAGAGCACTGGAAGCCCGACAGAGAGAAGGATTCTGTAGCCGAAGAACTTCCCAAGCGTCGTGTTGTACATGCCTGCTGCGATGAGATCTCTCCGGAGCCGTTCTGTGGCTCGTCCGCCCGACCGGTTTGCAAACGAGGCACCCATCTTCGTGGCGACGTCGTCAAGCCTCTCGCGTACGCCGCTTCCGGTCCCGGCTTCCTCGGAACGACGAGTGAAGCCGTAGGTCTGGATCCGCTTCTGTACCACGCCGCTCGATTGGTTCGATCGCGCGACGCCGCTGATGATTGCGCCGACCGCGAGCCCGGCAAGCACGATTCCGATGATCAGTAGAAGAATCATGAGTTACACCTTGATGTTGACGATTCGCTTGATGACCAGCGATCCGGCCGTGACAGAGATCGCTGCCATTACGAGCAAGACCTTGCCTGCCGTCGACTGGGTCAGAACATGCATGTAGGTCGGGTTTACGAGCGAGATGAACGCAAACAGTGAGATCGGAAGGGCGGTCAGCACCCACCGAGACATACGTCCTTGTGCCGTCAGGGTCTTGACATTCCTCCGAAGCTCGAACCGCTCGCGAATCGTTTCTGTCACGCGATCGAGCACTTCGGCTGTGTTGCCGCCGCTCTCGCGCTGCATGGCCGCGACGAGCGCCACCTGCTCGAGCTCGCGATTGTCCATTCGCTCGACGACTACCCTCAGTGCCTCGTCGACCGGGACGCCGAGCTGCTCGTCGGCGATGACGCGCTGGAATTCCGAGCGGGCCGGCTCCGGGGCGTCGTTGACGACCACCGAGAGTGCGCCGATGAAGCTGTGCCCGGCGCGCAAGGCCGAGGCGAGCACCTGGAGGTTGTCCGGCAGCTGCTCGCCGAACTGCGCGCGCTTCTTCGCGAGGTCGCGCTTGATCAGCGAGCGCGCGGCGAAGGGAATCGCGAGGGCGAAGATGATCGCGACGATGAGCGACCCGAAGAAGTACTCGATGAAGAGGAACGACATGAGCGACGCGAGCAGCGTGAGCACGATGATCTGCTCCGGCGGCATCTTGACCTGTGCCACCTGCAGCTCCCACTTGAACTTGTGCCAGCTCGTGGAACCCCGCAAGAGCGACTCGGTTCCGTCCAGAACTTTCCCGGTCAGCTGCGCAGTCGGCCGAGCCCGGTCGCGACCCACCAGCGGAACGCTGACGAATTCGGCCATGCGGCGCCGGACCGTCCCTCGTTTCGGCCCCGCGAGCAGCGAGTAGGCCCCGATTCCGACCAGCCCCGCGGCAAGCAGAGCAGCGACCATGGCGGTGATCGTCGACGTCCAAAGGCGATGCGAGAGCGAGATCTTGTAGGGCCCCTTCGGCGCCCGCACGAGGACGGCCAATTTCGGCGTGTCATAAGCCGAGGTTGCCACGCCGGACACGCCCTTGACCTTGACGCGGACGTCCACCCGAACCCCGGCCTTCGCGAGCGAGCGGTACTGAATCAGATACTCGTTCGCAAGGCTGGTGCCAAGCTGACTGTAGATCGCATTCAGGCGGCTGATCGACGTCGTCTCCACGTAGCGGCCGCCTGTATCGCGGGCGAGCTTCTTGAGGGTGCCGAGCTTCGATAGGCGGGACTTGAGCCCGACGGCAAACACGCGGACATGAGCCGCCCGTGCCGCAGCGGCCGCGTTCTGTTCCGTCTCGTGCTGCGCCGTATCTCCAACAGCTCGATGCTCCTGACCATCCGAGAGAACGATCACCGTCCCGGCCTTGATGTGCGCCGCTTGCAGCAACTTGAGCGAATGTCCGACGGCATCGTAGATGTGGGTGCCGAAGAGGAACGCTGGCTGCTTCGACAGGGCCTCATCGATGTTGACCTGATCGGTTGTGAGCGGCAGGACGGTAGTCGGTGCGACGTTGTACGTCACCACGCCGAGCTGGTCCTGTCCTTTCCGTTGTGCCGCGAAGGAGCGCGCCGCACCAAACGCGGCCTTCTCCGGCTTCCCCTCCATGCTCGTGCTCGCGTCGACCACGAGCACGACACCGAACCGCTGCGACGGGGACGTGGTCCCGCCGGCTGACGTGACCAGCAGGCGGTCGACGTCCTGTCCGTTCTCGGTGACGCTGACGACTCCAGGCGCGAGTTGTTTCGCCCGTGGCAGCGAAAGCACGTACGAGCGGGCCGGGAAGCTCGCCCCGCCGGCCTCGGTGATTCGGATCGGGGCCGAAGCAGCAGACGCCGAAGCGGCACAAGCAAGAGTCGCTACGACCACGCCGAGCCCGAGCAGGCCGCGGTTCATTGGAAGGCCGCCCCCTGGCCGACGAACTCGGTCTCCATGCGGGGCGGTGTGCCGAAGAGGTCGTTCGGAAGCGAGATGCCGCGCTTGTCGAACTTGTAGAGGAACGTCGGGCGGAGCCCGGTCGGCTCCATGTGGCCGATGACCGTGCGATCGCCGAGGATCTTCTCGATCTTGAACGTGAAGATCTCCTGCAGCGTGATTACTTCGGACTCCATTCGCTGGACCTCGGTGACCGCCGTAACGCGCCGCGAGCCGTCCTCCAGTCGCTCGAGGTGGACGATCAGGTCCAGCGCCGAGGCGATCTGCTGGCGGATCGCGCGGAGCGGGAGGTCGTACCCGGCCATCAGCACCATCGTCTCGACGCGCGCCAGCGCGTCGCGAGGCGCGTTCGCGTGAACCGTAGTGATCGAGCCGTCGTGGCCCGTGTTCATTGCCTGCAGCATGTCGAGGGCCTCGGCGCCTCGTACCTCGCCGACGATGATTCGGTCCGGCCGCATACGAAGGGCATTGCGCACGAGGTCGCGAATCGTGACCTCGCCCTGGCCTTCGATGTTCTTCGGCCTGCCCTCCAGCCGTAGGACGTGCGCCTGCTTGAGCTGAAGCTCCGCCGCATCCTCGATCGTCACGATGCGCTCGGAATCCGGGATCGCGGCGGAGAGGGCATTCAGCAGCGTCGTCTTGCCCGAGCCGGTTCCGCCTGAGATGAGGACGTTCAGCTGTGCGGCGATGCAGCGCTGGAGGAAGTCCACCGTGATGTCCGACAGCGTTTGGAGCCGGATCATCTCCTGCAGGTCGAGCCGCTTGTTCGCGAACTTGCGGATCGTCACGATGGGCCCGCTGAGCGAAAGCGGTGGGATGACGGCATTCACGCGGCTACCGTCGGGTAGCCGGGCATCGACCATCGGGGACGATTCATCGATGCGGCGGCCCACCTGCGCGACCATCTTGTTGATGATCCGCCTCAGATGTGAGTCGTCGTTGAAGCGAACGGTGGTCTGGTAGAGACGGCCCTGACGCTCGACCCAGATGTCGAAGGGCCCGTTGACCATGATCTCCGTGACGCTGTCGTCCGCGAGCAGCCGTTCGAGGGGCCCGTGCCCAAGGATGTCGTCTGAGATCTCCGCTACCAGCCGTTCCCGGTCGTCGCGCGAGATCCCCGACTCCACCCCGAGATGCGTGCGGATGTCCCCGACGACCCGGTCGCGTAGCGCCATCGGATCCATCGTCGCGGTGAAGAGCTGTGGGCCGAGCTCGCCGATGACGGCGAGGTGAATCCTGTTCTTCACCTCGGCGAATGGGTCGGGGCCGGAGCCGTGCACCACCGGCCGTGACGTAGAGAGTCGCTCGTGTAGTTCCATCATGCCCTCCGCGCGAAGCGTCGCTTGGGCCGCTCGGGGGCCGTGGCAGCCGCCGTCGGGGCCGCCACCGGCTCGAGCTCTTCCTTGGCCTCGATGTAAATGTCGGCGAGTGCCCGGAACGCACGAGCCGCTCCTGAACGGTCTTCGGCAAGCACGATCGGCTCGCCCTCGTTCACCGAAACGGGAATCAGTCTGTCACTTGGAATCAAGATGTCAGGCACTCGGCCCATGATCGCCTCCACGTCTTCGCCTGTGATGCCCACGCGCGTGTCGGCTCGGTTCAGCAGGAGGGCGATCCGGTCGGTGTTGTACGCCATCAGCTCGAGCGTCTCGAGCCCGAGCTTCGTGTTCTTGAGCGAGAGCGCGTCGAGCATCCCCACCATGCAGACGTGCGACGACGTGTCGATCGCCGCGATGACTTCCGGCGTGAAGCCGGGCGGCGTGTCGACGATCACGTAGTCGGACATCGATCGCAGTGTCGTGAAGAGATCGCGTAGGAAGTCGACCGTCACCACACTGGCCTGGTCCGGACGCGTCGGCGCGAGCAGGACCCGTGCCCCGGAACTGTGCTTCATCAGGTAGGCGTCGAGCTTCTCGCTGTCCAGCGACCCACTCGAGCGCGCGAGGTCGTAGATCGTCTTGTCCGGGCGGAGCCCAAGCGAAAGCCCAACGTCGCCGAATTGCAAGTCGAGATCTACGAGCATCGACTTGTGGCCGGCGGCTGCCAGCGCGACGGTGAGGTTGCTCGAGACGAGTGTCTTCCCTGTTCCGCCTTTCGGCCCGAGGATGCAGATCATCGGTGCGAGCGCGATTCCACTCGCGATGGCAGCTCCCTTGCGGCGGGCGATCGCCTTCTCGAGCGCAAACGTGATCTGATCGCTCGAATCGGGCAAGGTGAGGATGTCGTCGGCGCCGGACTCGAAGACCCGCCGCACGAAGCCGTTCGGTGAACCTGTGGTCAGAACGACGATCGGCCGGTCTGGTGCTGCCTTCACGGCGCTGTCGATGAAATACAGCGTCCGATCGGAATAACCCGAGCAGACGACGATCAGCAGATCGGGCGCAGTCTCCTGCAACGTGCGCCAGCTCTCGTCGAGGCCGTTGATGAGTCCGACGACCTCGAAAGCGGTGTCGTTCGGCAGGAGCGACTGGATGTAGTTGCTGTCGACTCCGCTGTCGAGTGCAACGAGGGCTCGGATCCGGTCGGCCATTGTCAGCGCACAGCCTTGTAACCAAGAACCAGCGTCCGTGCGGTGATGTAGCCAGGGTTCTGGACCTTGGCGCCGCTCGCAGGTCGAAGGACGAACCAGAGATGTCCGTTGTCTGCCGCGTACTGCATCCATGCGGACTGCTGCTCCGGAAGGCGGAGGGTGTACATCCCGCCGCCGCCGAGCGGCGCTCTCAAGACGAGCACGTTCGACAGCAGCAGCTTGATCACAGGCTCTCCGCCCTGGGTGCCCAGCTTGTTCAGGCCCACGAAGATGTCGATTCGATCTCCGGGCCCGATCAGGCCGATCATTCCGTGCTGCGGATCGATCGAGATGTTCATCGCTCGGTCCGTGCCGCTGATCTTGTTCTGCAGCGAGTCAGGCGTGGAGTAGAGGAAGTCCGCCGCGGTCAGCTGTTGCCCCGCGTAGATGTCCCTCACCGCGATCCGCCCGGTCAGCGCCGCCGGGTCGGTCAAGGCGCCCAACGCCAACTGGGACTTTGGCACCGAGCCCACCTGGAACTGGTTGTTCGAACCGACCAGGTCCCCAGGCGTGCCCTTGGGAATCAACTGACTCGCCACGAGCACCGGCGCTGCGGCCGAGGCGCTGTTGACGCTATTCCGGTACTGGTGGAGATAGACCACCAGGACGATCCCCGCGATGACGGCGGCCGCGGCCCCGACGAGCACCGACCCACGGCGCGTCGAGAACAGATTCTGAGCGATTTCAACCATTGCTTTCTCCTCCTTACTTCGTCATCACGATGACGCAAGCGTTGATGCTGGTTGGATCGCACGGCAGAGATCCGTCTCCGCCGAGCGTGTCGATGAAGCGGATGAAATGACCGACGATCAGGCCCGAGTCACCGTTGGGAACTGGTGCGTCACCGCTGCTTTGGCACGGAGGTGTGAAGCCGCCGCCGTTGCCTGTGTAGCCCGTTACGTAGAAGTGTCCGAATCCGGTGACCGGAACCGATCCGGACGTCCCGTTGACGTGCGAGAACGCGCCGTAGCTCGTCAGGTACGCGTTCAAGACTCGCGGATCTCCGATCGGAAAGCCGTCCTGACCCCTCGTGTCACCGGGGGTAGGGACATAGTTCTGGACGAACATCGACCAGTTGTTGTAGCCCAGGGTTCCCGGCCCAAGGCACTTGGAAGGCGGCGGGCTCGGATCCCCCCCGAACAGGCGCATGTTCAGACCCGCGGCGACGTCGTTGGGGCTGCGGCCGGTGCTCACGGCGACGCAGCTCCACGGCTGTTGTGACCCCCAGAGTGCGCTCGTCCCGATAATCGAACAGTCGGGCGTGCCTGTGTTCGGGACGTAGGCCGGCTTGCAGCCGAAGGCGAGCTCTTGCTTCAGGTTCGTATATCCGGGGGGTGGGTCGCAGTCCAGCGACTGTCCGCTCAGCGACTTGATGCGAAGTTGGACGTCCGGCTCGGCGGTGCTGGTGGCATTCCGCAGCGTCCCGGCGATTCCCATCACGACCTGGAAGGTGTGCGTGCTCCCCGTCTCGTACGACTGGCGGTCGGAGACCGAGCAGGACGGATCTCCGTCGCAGTTGAACAACTTCAGGAGCTGGATCGGCCCGGACGTGGTGTCGCGGGCGCCGTAGGCCCGCTGGTCGACCCCGAAGTCGCCCGTGCACTTGTTCCCGTTGCCCGTCTTGCAGTCCTCGAGCTTGTTCAGCTGAACCTGACCGCTCGTTTCCTCCCAGGTGATGGTGATGGGGGTCGGACCGGCGTTGGCGGGGAGCGTGAGATTCCCGTGCCAGCATTGATCCGAGCCGGCTACGGACGCGCAGTTCGGATCGGTGCTGGAGGTGAGCGTGACACCGTTAGCCCCGTAGATCTGGTCGGCTTTCGGAAGGGCCACACCCGCATCGATCCTCGCCACGAGGTCGTAGGTGCACGTGCCCTTGGCGAAGTAAGGCGAACAGCCGGCGCCGAAGAGTTCCACGCTGCGCAGTTTCGGCGGGTTCGGCTGCGTACCGCTACCGCTGACCGAATAGCCACGGATGAACGAAAGTCCTATGTTCGGAGGATCCGCCGAGG
>Ga0137371_10002498_pt1 | contig 14667 bp, 14 predicted proteins | sample SagtaG_7_FD_104919 | JGI IMG/M metagenome (GOLD analysis project Ga0137371, IMG submission 104919) | Vadose zone soil microbial communities from Sagehorn Ranch, Mendocino, California, USA - Sage1_R_40_16 metaG | ecosystem: Environmental > Terrestrial > Soil > Vadose zone | place: USA...
CAGAAAACCAAACGCGCCTGTCTTTGACATCGCCCCTGCCAGTATGGCTGTCACTGGAGCGGGTGCTTCGCTATAAGCATCGGGTAGCCAGCTATGGAATGGTACAAGCGGCACCTTGACGGCAAAAGCCGCCGCAAAGGCCAGGAAGAGCCAGAGCTGAATGGTGGGATCGAGTTTACCGCTGAGCAGTGTTCCCAGGTCAAGCGTGTAAGGTCCTCCTGCTAGCTGCTGGTGATAGTAGCCTAAAGCGATGATTCCTGCCAGCATCAACAAGCTTCCAACCGAGGTGTAGAGCACAAACTTAATTGCCGCGTAGATCCGACGTTCGCCGCCCCAGCTTCCGACCAGGAAGTAGGCCGGTATCAACATGAGTTCCCAGAAAATATAGAACAGGAAAAGGTTGGTAGAGAGAAAGACGCCCATGATTCCGCACTCTAACAACAGCATGAAAGCCATATAGTTTTTGACCTTTTGCTCAATGCGGAACGAAGCCCCGATGCAGACAACAGTTAGTAGAGCTGTGAGCGCAACAAGTAATATACTGACGCCGTCGACACCCAGGCCGTAGCTGAGGATGAAGCCAGGTGTAGCAATCCATGTCATTTGCTCATTGACATTAGAAAAGAATGTACTGGTCGGGCTCGAGCCTACGATAGTCGAGCTGGCAGCCAGGTTAGCCTGCGAATAGGCCAGCATCAAACCAAGAACGATCAATAGATCGGCGCATGCAACACCTAGAGCCGTCCAGCGTATTGCATTTTCGCGTCCGCTGGGAAAGAGTAGTATGGCAATACCTCCCAGCAAGGGAAGAAAGATGATGAGCGATAACAGCGGAAACATGCCTCTACCCCCTCACCGCATAATAGATGATAATCAGTACAACACCGAGCAGGATCGCCAGGGCATAATTGCGCATATAGCCGGTTTGCAGGCGGCGTAGTAATCCGCTTGTACCAATAAAGACCTTTCCCACTTCTCGACTACCGCCATCAAGCAAATCACGCTCAAGCAGGCGAGAGGCCGTCCGGCCTAGCCACAGAAGAGGCCGGATCAGAACCAGGATGAAGAACTCATCAACATAGTACTTATGAAATACCAATTGATAGAGCGGGTTGCGGTTCTCTTTGTATTGGAAGCCATTGCGATACAAAGCCGTCGCGCCCAGGATGCCCATTAGTGCAAGCCCAACACTCAAGCCAGTTGATAGCCACTGAACCGCTAATGAGGCCTCAGGAACCTGTACCGGTACGTTTGTCCAGTTCGGATTCGTGAAAACAGGATTCAGGAACGTTACCACAGGACGCCACGTAGATGCGCCAAACAACGCGAACGAGCCGACGAAACCACCAATTACAGAAAGCACAGCCAGGATAATCATCGGAACCGTCATAACAGGCGGAGATTCATAGATGTCGTAATCACTCCTGGGTTGGTGAGCATGTTTTATGCCTTCCTCTTCTTCCTCATCCTGGGCATGTTCAGCAGGTACAGCTCCTCGATAGCCACCTGCAAAGATGCCATAGACAAGGCGGAACATGTAGAAAGCGGTCAATCCGGCTGTAAGCACGCCGATACCCCAGAGTAGATAGTAAACTGAACCTCCACCTGAGGTGGCTTGTACCAGCACTGAACTGAGAACCTCGTCTTTACTCCAGAAACCTGCAAGTGGCGGTATTCCACTGATCGACAATGCGCCAATCAAGAATGTCCAGAAGGTTATCTTGAGGCGATAGCGCAATCCCCCCATCTCGCGCATATCCTGCTCTCCACCAAGCGAGTGAATAACGGCACCTGCGGCCAGGAAGAGCAGCGCTTTGAAGAAGGCATGCGTGGTCAGGAGAAATATGCCAGCGCTGTAATCATGAGCTCCCTCGCCCATAAACATATACCCGAGCTGGCTGATGGTTGAATAGGCCAGTACACGTTTAATGTCCAGTTGGAACACTGCTATCGAAGCAGCGAAAAGCGCAGTAACGCCGCCAATGACTGCGACAACGATCAGCGCAGCAGGCGACACCTGGAAGAGAGGATTGGCGCGAGCTACAAGGTACACCCCAGCCGTTACCATCGTTGCGGCATGAATGAGCGCGCTAACAGGCGTTGGGCCCTCCATCGCATCTGGAAGCCACATATACAGGGGCAACTGTGCCGATTTGGCGGTACAGGCGAGAAATAGCAGCAGGCAGATAATGGTGGTAGTCAGCGTTGGTAAGCCTCCCGCAGTTACCTGGTTGAAGATGCCTGTACTGCCGCTGCCATTCGTAAAGTAGTTGAGCGCTCCATAATGGTTGAAGATGAGGAAGATAGCGATCATCAGGCCAAAGTCACCGATGATGTTGATAACCAGGGCCTTTTGTGCAGCTGCGACAGCGGAGCGACGTTGATACCAGAAACCTATCAGCAGGAAGGAAGCCAGGCCAACCAGGCCCCAACCAATGAGCAGGAAGAGGAAGTTGTCTGCGCTAACCAACAGTACCATCGCAAAAATAAAGAAGTTCATATAGCAGAAGAAGCGCCAGAAACCTGGATCGTCTTCCATATATCCTGCCGAATACACATGAATAATGAAACCGACACCTGTTACCACCATCAGCATAGTTGCTGAAAGGGGATCAAATAGCAATCCAAAACTAATGGTGAGTGGCGCGATACCTATTGTCACACCAGAGCTTATCCAGGTATAGAAGACTTGATCGCTGAAGCGTGCTGATACTGGTGTTGTGCCCAGCATGGAAAAGAAACTGATGGCAGCAAGCAGAAAGGCCAGGCCAGTCGCTCCCAATGCTACCGTCAGTATTGCTGTTCGCGACATTACCCGCCCGACCAGGCCAAGGATGATGAACCCGAACAAGGGCATCAACAGCACCCATAAAGTTAAATTTGTCATAAATGACTAGCCTCGAAGTACATTCATATCATCAACATCGATGTCGCGGCGGGTGCGGAAGATCGAAACAATGATAGCAAGGCCCACAACTACCTCTGCGGCTGCTACGGTCAGTACGAGAAAAACAAACATCTGCCCATCCACCGAGTCGAGGAAGCGAGAGAAAGCCACAAACGAGAGATTAACGGCATTTAACATCAGTTCAATGGACATAAAAATAATTAAGGGGTTGCGCCGGATAAGCACTCCCGTTACGCCTACTGTGAAAATAATGGCACTTACTATGAGATACCATGACACTGGAATTGACATACGTTTCCTCCACGTTATCCTTTTCTGCCCAGCACCATCGCACCCAAAAGAGCCACGACAATCAGCAGGCTGGTCACCTCGAAAGGAAAAGCGAAGCCATGGAAAAGCGCCAGGCCAAAGGCCTGGGTATCGCCCTGTGTCTTAACTACCAGTGAGAGGCTGTTTGCTCCACTTGCCTTTGCGCTGGCGTCAATGGCTGTACCGGTAAAGAGCAGGTAGCTCAATGCACCTACAAGTATCAGGCCAAGTGTAGCAGCGATACCGCGCTGCCAGGGTATGCGGTCGGGCGATTCAGTATCGCGTGCCTCTGATGCTAGCATCGTAACCACAAAGAGGAATAAGACCATGATTGCGCCCGCGTAGATAAGAATCTGTACTACGGCGATGAACATTGCGCCCAATTGCAGATAAAAGAGCGCCAGGAAGAGCAAGGTCAGGATTAAGCTCAAGGCGCTGTGTACGGCGTTTCTAAACGTAATTACGCCTATAGCAGCCGCTACAGTGGCAACAGCCAGCACAAAGAATGAAACAAGCTGGAAGTCAATCATCTACTTTCCTCGTCCTCCTTGTGCAGCAATTTGCGCCTGTCCTCATCCTGCTCCTCATCGGTCAGCAACACCGCTTGCTCGGTTGGCAGATCGCCCTGACCTACAGAAGCGGCGCTGGCTTCTAATCCATCAAACACTTGGCTGGCCTGGGGCACTGGCTGTGCAGCCTCTTGCGGCGGGGGTTCAAACCAGACAGCGTTTGAGCCAACAGTTGCCTGGTCTGGCGATTCAAGCAATTGCTCCTTGTGAAACACCATGTCCTCTGGATAGTATGAGGCCAGCTTATAAATTCTTTCGAGCGTGATTGCACCGGTCGGGCAGGCTGCCTGACAATAGCCGCAGAAGATGCAGCGTAACATGTTCACATCAAAGACTTTGGCGTAGCGCTCGCCCGGTGAAACGCGATTCTCTTCGGTGTTTTCTTCGGCCTCGATGTAGATCGCATCGGCAGGACATGCCCCTGCGCAAAGGAAGCAGCCTACACAACGCTCCAGCCCGTTTTCGTAACGGTGCAGCACGTGACGTCCGCGAAAACGCGCAGGCAGTTGACGCTCCTCTTCCGGGTAGGAGACGGTAGTTGGTTTCTTACCTATATTTTTAAGGGTCGTTGCCATCCCCTTGAGAATGTCAAATGACATGGTTTATCCCCTCACCTTCTCAAACTTTGCCAACCGCACTGAGGATGGTAACGCCATTTTCTCTTCAGGTATCACCCGTTGCACCAGGATGTTCTGGCGGCGTTCGTAGAGCAAGACGGCAACGATAATAGCCAGGCCAGCCAGGCCATTTATCCACCAGGGCCAGCCAAGGGCGACGACGGTGGCAGTAATGATGACGTTCAATACCGCCAGAGGCAGCAACAGCGTCCAACCCAGGCGCATCAGGCGATCATAGCGAATGCGCGGCAGGGTGGCGCGTATCCAGATGAACAGGAAGAGGAAAACTGCTACTTTGACTGAAAAGATCAGTATTGGTAGGACGGGAATACGTTCCAGTCCGAAACCGAAAAAGCCCCAGCCACCGAAGAAGAGTGTTGCGGCAACCGAACTGACGATGATCATATTGATATATTCGGACATCTGATAGAGGCTCCAGCGCAGACCGCTGTATTCCGTCAGGTAACCGGCGGTCAATTCCTGCTCAGCCTCTGGCAGGTCAAAAGGAGCGCGGTTCACTTCTGCTATGCCAGCGATAAAGTAGAGCACAAATCCGAGCGGTTGCGCGAAGATGAACCAGATGCCCTGGTTGAGTTGCGCATGCACGATGCCAACCAGGCTAAGCGTGCCAGCCCACATCAAGGTACCACTGAGGGCCAATCCCAGGCTTGTCTCGTAGGAAACCATCTGGGCTGCGCTACGCAGTGAGCCTAGCAATGAATAGCGATTACCGGAGGACCAGCCGCCAAGTACAATACCATATACTGAAAGCGATGAGATCGAGAGGATCCATAGCAAGCCAACATTGATATCGCCAATCCATGGATCCCAAACACCCGGCTTGCCATCGACCCAGTTATTGCCGATTGGTACGACAGCGAAAGCGCTTAGAGCGACGATTATCGAAATGACGGGTGCGATTAGGTAAATAGCTTTTTTAGCCTGAGACGGGATGATCTGCTCTTTGAATATCATCTTAAGCGCATCCGCCAGCGGCTGAAAGAGCCCAAAGGGACCCGCCCGATTTGGCCCCAGGCGGCCCTGAATTTTTGCCACAACACGCCGTTCGATCAGTGTCATATAGGCAAAAGCGGTGAGCAACGCGAGAATTACGATGGCTCCTTTGATGATATTGGCGACAACCTGGTTATTAAGGAATTCAAGCATGTGCCACCTCCTGCTCCTGCGTGCGTACGCCGTGGGCTCCCAGGGCTTCCCACGTTAGTCCAGCATAGAATGGGTTAGTGTCCGCAATTTCAAGCAACACTTCCTGGGGGCTGTTGTAGTTCCACTTCTGGCCCAGGCGATTTGCAAGAGCTACAAGGATTTCCCAATCTGCCTTCGCCCCGAGAAGCGGGCGCAATGCCCGTCGAATAGCCTGCACATGGTGATCAACGTTAGTCATACTACCATCTTTTTCCGCAAAGGTGGCTGCTGGCAGTACCACGTTTGCCTGCCGGGCCGTCTCGGTCAGCATAATATCCTGTACAACTAAAAATTCCAGGTTAGGAGCCAGGGTACCCGCAGGGGGTACCGCTACATTTTCAGGTGACGTCTGCAATGTGTAATGTAGGGGCACCCCTTGCGGTCGCCCTGCCAGATGACGTGCGGGATTAGCTCCCATTACGTATAATGCCTTAATATCTGGGCTGCTCAACATCTCGTTATATGCCAACCCTTTCTCAGGCGCAGGTCGATAGTCTGGCAACGCATCAGGTAAGACACCCATATCGCGAGCGCCAAGTGAGTTGGCATCTTCAAAGAGCGGTCCAACCCCAGCGCCGGTGTGACCGATGTTGCCGGTGACATAAGCCAGCGCCTGCAAGTCTTCGGCCAGGTCTTCGCAGCCAGGAGCAAGCGTAGCCATTTCATCATAGAGTATAATGGCTCTCCCCGATCCTGTAATCGCGCCAGCAAGCTGCTGTAGTTGAGTCGTGGTCTCAAGCCCAAAGGCTTCTCCGGCTGCACGAATGCTCTCGTCCTCGCCCTGTATCTTTGCTCGGATGTCCTCATACTGGTGAGGGTTCGCTATCTCGCTATGCAGTATATGCTTCAGAAGCAGCTTTGCAGCCATACCAGCGCCGTTCTGAGGAACAGTAATCTTGCTCACTGCAAAGCGATCAAGCTCCGTCTCGCCTTCGTTGACAATGTAAATTTGCGCTCCTCCCCTCAGCGCCTTTTTGATACGCAGGTTGAGAATGGGTTGACGCTGGTAGGGATCAGACGCGATCAGCACGATATGCGAGGCCTTCTCGATGTCTGCGATGCTGTTGGTCATCATCCATGGCCTGCCAGTCAATCGATCGCGCGGACCTGAAAAGTAGCCGTGGTGATGATCGACGTTGGGTGAGCCAATGACCTCGCGTAGTAATTTTTGGAAGAGATACGCTTCTTCGTTGGTGGTGCGTGTCGAGCCAATGCCGCCAATGGCCTTTGCTCCATGCCGGTCAGCAATATTTCTGAGGCGTGAAGCAATCATATAGAGTGCCTCATCCCAGGTGGCTGGTTCTAATTTGTTATTGTAGCGAATGAGTGGGGTACGGATGCGCTGCGGGCTGTTGACGAACTCAAAGCCCCAACGGCCGCGATCACACAGCCAGCCGTCGTCAATGGCATCGTTGGTACGCGACATCAGGCGCATGATCTTATCGACGCGCACATCGATACGGGCATTACAGCCAACGCTGCAATTATTGCACACGCCAGGTATACGTTTCAGTTCCCACGGACGCGCTTTGAAGCGAAAAGACGTAGCGGTCAGCGCACCTACCGGGCATATTTCAACGGTATTGCCAGAGAATATCGAGTCGAAAGCGTGATCTGGTGCTGTACCGACTTCCATCCTGAAGCCGCGTGAGATCATCACGAGGCCATTATCCATCGAAATTTCTGAACAGAAGCGCGTACAACGCTGGCACAGGATGCAACGCTCGCGGTCAAGCAAGACGCGGTCACTGACTGGCACAGGCTTCGGGTAGTGACGCTTATACAGATCGAAACGTGTACCACCTGGTCCGTGGCGCAGAGTGAAGTCTTGCAGGTCGCATTCGCCACCTTTGTCACAAATGGGGCAATCAAGAGGATGATTGATCAGTAAAAATTCCAGGGTCCCCCTACGTGCCTTGAGCACCTTCTCAGTTTTAGCATGGACGATCATACCTTCACTGACCGGGGTTGTGCAGGCTGTCTGCGGCGGTTTGGGCATTTTCTCAATTTCGACAAAGCACATGCGGCATGCACCAAGCGGGGGCATCTTCGGGTGGTAACAATAAATTGGAATCTCAATTCCGGCCTGCTGTGCTGCTGCCCAGACCAGCGTCCCAGGAGGAACTGCGACAGGAATGTCATCAATCGTTAGATGTACTAATTCGTCTTTTTTCTCTTCTGACATAGCTTTTTTACCGTTTATGATTAGCTGTAGGGGCACAATGAATTGCGCCCAATCCCATGTATCACCTTCCGGGCGCGGGCGCAATGAATTGCGCCCCTACATTTGGGCCTACCATGCAGTGTCTCTCTCGGACGTGGTACTCATATTCTTCACGGAACAGTTTGATGCTACTTGTAACAGGGCTGGTAGCAGCATCACCCAATGGACAGAATGATTTACCGTTGATGTTATCGCAGATGTCCATCAGCAGATCGATGTCGCTCTCCCTGCCATGTCCATACTCAAGACGATGTAGAATTTCCGTCATCCAGTATGTTCCCTCACGACAAGGTGTGCATTTGCCGCATGATTCATCGCGGTAGAACTCTACCATACGTAGCACGGCACCTACAATGCAGGTATCTTCGTGCATGACGATAACTCCGCCGGAACCAAGCATCGAGCCTGCGGTTGCGATGGCTTCAAAATCGAGCGGCGTATCTACCTTATCCGCGCCGAGTATAAAAGTGGATGAACCTCCCGGGATGATGGCTTTGAGCTGCCTGTCATCCAGGATGCCTCCTCCGTACTGCTCGTCGTAGATCAACGTGCGCAGTGGCGTCCCCAGGGGCAACTCATAGTTGCCGGGCTTTTTGACATGTCCACTCAAGCAAAAGACGCGCGTTCCGGTGCTCTTTTCAGTACCAAGCGAGGCATACCACTCTGCCCCATTCTTCACAATCGCAGGAAGAGTTGCTAGCGTTTCGCAGTTATTGATGACGGTTGGCCCGCCATAGAGGCCAATTGCTGCCGGGAAAGGAGGCTTCAAACGTGGATAACCGCGTCTGCCTTCCAGCGATTCCATCAAAGCGCTTTCTTCCCCACAGATATAAGCACCGGCTCCTCGATGCATAATCACGTCCAGATCAAAGCCGCTGCCCAGGATATTCTTGCCAATGAAGCCAGCGGTATACGCCTCCTCGATGGCGCGCTGAATCTGCCGGCCCGCCAGGGCCAGTTCGCCGCGCACATAAATAAAGGCAGTCGAGATATGGCAGGCATAGCAGGTGATGATCACTCCCTCGATCAATTGATGAGGGTTTTTCTCCATAATCATGCGATCTTTGAAGGTACCAGGCTCGCTCTCATCCGAGTTACAGCAGAGATAGCGTGGCTTGTCATTCTTAGCGGGAAAGCTCCACTTCATACCTGTAGGGAAACCTGCTCCACCGCGCCCGCGCAGTCCCGATTTTTTGACCATTTCAACCAGTTCATCTGGCTGGTACTCTTTGAGAGCCTTGCCAAGCGCTTCATAGCCACCATGTTGACGATAGCCTTCCAGGCTATCTAAACCAGGAGCATCTATATCTTTTGTGATGATAAGTTCTGGCATAATTCACTATTCCACTCATCTATCAATGTATCAGCCATCTCAAGCGTGACGTTCTCGACAAATTCATCATTGACCTGGAGTACCGGCGCAGTGCCACACGAGGCAAGGCATTCAGCGGTCAGTAATGTGTAATTGCCATCAGCAGTCGTCTCGCCGCGTTTAACGCCCAGTCGTTCCTCGAAATGACTCACCAGTGCATCACAGTTACGAAGATAACAGGAGATACTGGTGCAAACCTTAATGCTCTTTTTCCCTGGAGGCCGCTGGTAATACATGGTGTAAAAGGTCGCTATACTTTCGACATCATCGACGGTCAAGCCAATTGCTTCGGCCACGGCCTCTAACGCTTCCTGGGTGATATAGCCCTCTTCTTGCTGGGCAATATAAAGCGCGGGCATGACAGCTGAACGTGCAACGGGGTAGCGTACCGCAAGGTCACGCATGCGCTGTTTGGCCTGCTCTGAAATCATCGATCAACCTCTCCAAGTACGATATCAATGCTGCCAATCGCTGCTACTACATCAGCGAGGAAACCACCCTCGATCATGAGCGGTAATGCCTCAAGATTTGCAAATGATGGAGCACGCACGTGCATACGATACGGTTTGGCTGTGCCATCACTCACGATGTAGAAGCCAAGCTCGCCTTTGGGCGCTTCTGTACGTACAAAGACCTCGCCTTTGGGCGGCCGATAGCCTTCGGTATAGAGCTTGAAGTGATGGATCAATGCCTCCATACTACCAGTAATCTGCCACTTGGGTGGTGGTGCGACCTTGGGATCCTGAACGCGATAGGCTCCAGCCGGCATACCCTCTAAAGCCTGGTTCACAATCTTCAGGCTCTGCTCCATCTCCAACATACGTACTAGGTAACGGTCATAGACATCGCCGTTGGTGCCCACCGGAATATCAAAATCAAAATTTTCGTAGCTACTGTAAGGAAATGCTTTGCGAATATCCCATACAACATTGCTTCCGCGTAGAACAGGACCACTTGCGCCATAAGCGATGGCATCCTGAGCGCTCAGGACAGCTATACCTTTCGTACGTTCCATCCAGATCTGGTTGTTGGTCAGCAGGTCGTGGTACTCCTGTAAGCGATCAGGGAAGATGCTGGTAAATGCACGTACTTTGTCATCGAAAGCCGGGGTCAGGTCTGCCTGTAAACCACCAGGGCAGATATAGCTGGTCATCATGCGAACACCGGAAATCTCTTCAAAGACATCCAGGATCATTTCGCGCTCGCGAAAACAATACAGGAAAACACTCATTGCTCCCAGATCAAGCGCGTGGGTTCCCAGCCAGACCAGGTGGCTGGCGATACGCTGTAACTCGGCGAGCAGCACACGTACATACTTAATCTTGTCGCTAATCTCGTCTTCAATGCGCAGGAGCTTCTCCACAGCCAGCGAATAGCCCAGATTGTTGCAGAGAGGAGACAGGTATTCCATACGGTCGGTTAACACCAGAGCCTGGTGGTAAGTTTTGGACTCCGCAGTTTTCTCAATGCCAGTGTGCAGGAAGCCAATGTCGGGAACAGCTTTGATGATTATTTCACCCTCGATGGTCAATATCAAGCGCAGTACACCGTGAGTACTGGGGTGCTGCGGCCCCATATTGATGGTCATGGTATCGATGCGCTGCCCACCCTCAAGGGGCCGGCTTTCTTCAATGATATATTGTGTCTCTATATCTTGTTTCTGCATAGGATTATGCTCTTTTCTCGCCGCCTGGCTCTCCTGGTTCCTGACCCGGGTTGATCTTGCTGCGACTCTCGTTGAGTTCACGGCCATAGGGGGTGCGCAAGGTCTGGCTGCCTACGCCGGGGTCAACATCATATGGCACCTGCCCCCCCCAGTGCGGCTCGGGCAGATCAAAGCCAGTGAGTGGATAATCCTTACGCAACGGGTGGGTTGTCCAGTCAATGGGCATCAGGATACGGCGCAAGTCAGGATGGCCGGCAAAGGTGATGCCAAAGAGATCGTATACCTCTCGCTCAAACCAGTTTGCTCCGGGCCAGATGCCGCTGATGGTGGGTACGGCGGGATGCTCCTCACCACGTTGACCTACGCGCACCTTCAGGCGCAATTCACATTGATTGGTAAGAGAGAGCAAATGATAGACTACGTCATAGCGCGGTATGCGCTCTAACCAATCTACAGCTGTGACACTTGAAAGGTAGGCATATTGCAGGTTTTTCTGAAGATATGCACATACCGTCACCAGGTGCTCTGGTAAAAGGACTATTGTTTGCTCACCACGAAATTCGACTGTTTCAACCACTGCCTGCGGGAACTTCTCCCGCACCATCGCTACCGTCGATGTCGCTGTTATAGCCATTACAATTCTTCTCCTAGCGGTCCCTGTAGCTTGATGCCGCTAGCCTTTAAGGGGTCGGGAGGATTTGGAATGCCTTCGCGGATTTTGCGCTGGAGTTCATTGAACCCGAAGAGCAGCATCTCTGGTGTGGGTGGACAGCCTGGAATGAACACGTCAACCGGTACTATTTTATCTACCCCTTGCACAATCGCATAGTTGTTAAAGACGCCACCACAAGAGGCGCAAGCACCCATGGCGATAACCCATTTGGGATCTGGCATCTGGTCATAAATCTGCCGCAGCACCGGAGCCATTTTGATGGAACAGCGTCCGGCTACGATCATGAGGTCAGCCTGGCGTGGTGAGGCACGGAACACTTCGGCACCGAAGCGAGCGATATCAAAGCGGTCAGCACTGGCAGACATCATCTCAATGGCGCAGCAGGCGAGACCGAACGTGGCAGGCCACAATGAAGAACTGCGTCCCCAATCGATCAATTTACTTACTTGCGTTGTGAGAATACCTGCTTCGCCATTCTTCACGTGCAGTTCGCGCCGTAAGCGCGGCGTTTGTGTATTTGAGAACGCCTGTACTGGCTCCCAGGGGTTTTTCACTCCCATGTGAATGCTCCCTTCCGCCAGACATAAATGTAGCCTATCATCAGGATCGCCAGAAAGATGAGCAATTCAATCAGCCCCAGTAGCTTAATCTGGTGAAGCAGGACGGCTAAGGGATAGAAAGAAACGATTTCGATATCGAAGACGATAAAAAGCATACCCGTTAAAAGATACTTAACAGGAAAGCGTCGTTTTGGCGCTTCAATCTCTTGAAGGCCACATTCGTAAGGAGCCAGCTTCTCTGGTGTTGGTTTCTTGGGCCCAAGAAAAGCGGTCAGGACCATCACAAACGCGCCAAAGAGAATAGCCAGCGCCACATAGATGAAAATGGGGAGCGTTCCCATAGGCGGGATCCTTCATTTCTTTATCTACATGCCGGGCGCCATCCAGGATGTGTCACGCCCGACGTGGTGTCATTTGTACACTTCTGCCTTTCGTATCGTAGCATAGCCAGCGCGCTAGTGTCAAATGATGATCATCCTTGCGTTCTTGCACAAGCAAGACGCAGAGCGCTGCTGCGACAGGGCGATTGGCCTTGCTTAGTACGAGGGTTCCTGGTAAAGTAGTAAAAGCATGTTATTAAAGTAGACCAGGGAGAAAATTCGCTTTATGGAGTATCGTGCATTAGGACGAACTGGCTGGAAGATATCCGTAATCAGCTTTGGAGCATGGGGTATCGGTGGAACCGAGTGGGGACCAACGGACGACAAGAGCTCGCTGGCAGCCCTTAACCAGGCCATCGACCTGGGGGTTAACTTTATCGATACGGCAGACGTTTATGGCGATGGCCACTCAGAACAGTTGATTGCCGAGGTGCGCAAGGCGCGGAGCGAGGAGATTATCGTTGCGACCAAGGCGGGACGGCGGCTCAACCCTCATATCGCTTCCGGCTATAACCGCCAGAATTTGACCAGCTTTGTCGAACGGAGCCTGCAGAACCTGCAGGTAGAAACGCTCGACCTTCTCCAACTGCACAGCCCGCCCTCAGAGGTCTATGATATGCCGGAAGTCTTCGGCATCCTGGATGACCTGGTACAGCAAGGCAAAATCCGCTTTTACGGTGTCAGTGTAGAGCGTGTAGATGAGGCCCTCAAGGCGATTACCTATCCCAACGTCCAAAGTGTGCAGATCATCTTCAACATGTTCCGTCACAAACCTGCCGAACAGTTCTTCGCAGCCGCTCGTGAGCGGCGGGTTGGTATTCTGGCACGAGTGCCACTGGCAAGTGGAATGCTCACAGGTAAGTTCACCCGCAACACGCAGTTTGCCCCAACCGACCACCGTAGTTTCAACCGCCACGGCGAGGCTTTCGACCAGGGAGAGACCTTTGCAGGCGTAGACTACGAGACTGGCTTGCAGGCTGTAGAAGAGCTGCGCTCCCTGGTGCCGCAAGGAGCCACGATGGCACAATTTGCCCTGCGCTGGATCTTGATGTTTCCTGAAGTATCGAGCACCATCGCGGGGGCCAAGAATCCACAGCAGGTTAAGGAAAACGTACAGGCTGCATCGCTACCTCCGCTCAGTGATGAGACGATGCGCAATGTGCGCGAGATCTATGATAGGTATATACGCGCTCAAGTCCACCAGCGATGGTAAGAGAGAAGGCATCTAAAGCACTATATTGCGTACAGGATATAGTGTATAATGCTGAAAAGTCAGGTCGCTATGTGGCTCAGGGAATAATTATTGTTTGAGATTGAAGTGCCAAAGAAGATCAGGGAACTCAAGGCGATGCTGCGTAAGGCAGGCTTCTCCTCTCGTCCTGGGAAGGGAAGTCATACATTTTGGGTACATCCGGCATTGACTGACAGGATTACAATCTCAGGTGCAGATGGTGACGATGCTCAACGCTATCAGGAAGCTGAGGTACGGAACATTTTAAGAAAGTTACGCGAGGTGCAAGGTGAATGAACAATACAAGCACTACTCGATGGTGATTCAATGGGATGCAGATGACCAAATATACGTGGTCACAATTCCAGAGCTTCCCGGATGTATGACACATGGAAGGACCTATGAGGAAGCTGTTCGGCAAGGACAGGATGCCATTGCTACCTGGATTGATGGAAGTCGAGAGTTGGGGTTGCCAATACCTGAACCTAGAATATTGAAGACGGCGTGATTTTGTGTGTCTTCCTAAAGCCACGTGAGGTACAAGATGAGTGATCAGCATGATCACTCATCGATGATTATTCAGTGGAGCGACGAAGATAACGCTTACAGGGAGCAAGCACTAAGGCGCTTAATGCAAGAAAGAAGAAAAAGGCAGGCCGCCCAGGAAGGAAAATAAGCAGGCATGCCTACGCCCATTCTCGCCACGAAACTGTATCTCCCTCGGCTTCGGCCTAACGTGGTCCTCCGCCACCGCCTGCTCGAGCGGCTGAACGAGAGTCTGCACCACAACCTGATCCTCATCTCTGCCCCCGCCGGCTTTGGGAAAACCACGCTGGTCAGTGAATGGGTCCTCGGGTGCGAGCGACCGACCGCCTGGCTGTCACTGGACGAAGGGGATAACGACCCCACACGCTTTCTGACGTACCTCGTCGCTGCTTTGCAGACGATTGCG
>Ga0137371_10002500_pt1 | contig 14658 bp, 13 predicted proteins | sample SagtaG_7_FD_104919 | JGI IMG/M metagenome (GOLD analysis project Ga0137371, IMG submission 104919) | Vadose zone soil microbial communities from Sagehorn Ranch, Mendocino, California, USA - Sage1_R_40_16 metaG | ecosystem: Environmental > Terrestrial > Soil > Vadose zone | place: USA...
ATATGCATCAGGCAGCCGGGATTGTCCGACGCCATGACGGCGGCGCCGGTCCTGGCGATCGCGTCGAGCTTCCAGCTCGCCAGCCGTTCGGCCACGCGCGGCCACTCCAGGCTGAAGCTGCCGCCGAAGCCGCAGCAGTTGGCGATGTCCGGCAGGTCGACGACCTCGTATCCGGCGAGCTCGAGCACGCGCCTCGGTTCACTCCTCAGACCAAGCTGGCGCAGCGTCTGGCACGAGTCGTGGTAGGCGATCTTCAGGCTCATCCGCTCGCCGTCCACCAGGCGCGGGTTGCGTTCCAGCAGCTGGAGCACGAACCGGGTCGAGTCGCGGAAGCGGGAGCGGAGGTTTTCGTCAGGCGCGAAGCCCCACTCAGCCGCGTCGATCGTGAACGCGCCGAAGCACGAGGCGGAGGGTGTGACGATCAGGCCCTTGGAATTTCGAAGCGAAATCGAAAGCTGGTTCGCCAGGTGGGCGCCCGTCTTGAAGTCGCCGGCATTCGCCGCGACCAGCCCGCAACACCATTGAACCTTGGGAAACCCAACCTTGAAGCCAGCGGCGGCCGCGATCCGCTCCAGCGCCACAGCCGACTCGGGCCACACCCGGTCTGCCAGGCATGACGCGAAGATCGTGAGCGGCTCGCCATCGACCTCGGCGTGCTGCACTCGGTCGCGATAGGGAGCTCGCGCCAGCTTCGGAGTGTCCGGGACGAGGCCGCTGAACGGCGCGACCGTCCGCATCACGGCGTCGGCGAGCTGCGGCCGCTTCCACAGGGCGAGCACCGCGCGCTTGCGCAGCGACTTCCGGCCCGAGCGGCGATGCTCGAGGATCTGGCGCGGTAGCGGGATGTCGACCGGGCAGACCTCCTGGCACGCGTTGCACTGCACGCACAGCGAGTTCGCAAGGTCGGCGTCCGCCACCCCGTGGTGGAACGGCGTCAACACCAGCCCGATCGGTCCGTTATAGATGTGGCCCCCGAACTGATGCCCGCTCACAGCCATGAAAGGCGGGCACGCGTTGGAGCACGCGCCACAACGGATGCACGTCAGGGCGTCGCGGAAGATCGGGTCTTCGAGCATCTTCTCGCGGCCGTTGTCGAGGATCACGCAGTGCATCTCGCGCGGCCCGTGCACCCCGATCGTCAGCGACTGCTCGATGTCCGCCGAACGCGACGGGCCCGTGATCCAGTTCACGTAGCTGCTGATCAGCTGGCCGGTGGCGCTTCGGGGCAACATCCGCAGGACGGCCACCGCGTCGTCGAGCGTGGCGACAAGCTTGTCGATGCCGAACAGCGCGATGTGCACCGGTGGCAAAGTGGTGGTCAGGTCGGCATTGCCTTCGTTGGTGACGAGCACGATCGTGCCCGTCTCGGCGATTGCCATGTTCGCGCCGGAGATCCCGACCGTCGCCTCGATGAACTTCTCGCGCAGCGATTCGCGCGCGTGGCGCTGAATCGCCTCCACCGTCGGCTCAGTTCCGAAAACTGCGGCGGCGTCTTCCTTGGTGAGGTGGATCGCCGGCGCGATCAGGTGCGACGGATGGGTGTGCGTCAGCTGGACCATGCGCTCGCCCAGGTCGGTCTCGACGACCTCGATGCCGAGGTTCTCCAGGTAATGGTTGAGCCCGATCTCTTCCGTAGCCATCGACTTGCTCTTGGTCACGACCATTCGCTTGCCGGCCGGGAGACCGCTGCCGGCGTTCCAGCAGAGCTGGCCGATGATCTCCCGCGCCTCGCTGGCGTCTTTTGCAAAATGCACCGCACCGCCGACGGCGCCCAGCCTTTCGGCGAACTGCTCCAGCAGCTCGGGCAGCCGGTCAAGGTTCGCCTGACGCCGGCGTTTGAGCTCGGCGCGGCCCTGCGCGAAGTCAAAGTTCTCGAAAGCGACGTTGCGCCGGCCGCGCAGCCCGGTCATCGCGTGGATCAATGCTCGCTGCAGCTTCGGATCGTCGAGCGCGCGATTTACGCGGTGCGAGAAGTGGCCTCGACTTTCAGGCACGCGTTTGCGAGGCTTGTTTGATCGCGTCCTTCAGGGCGTCAGGTGTCGACACCGGCGCCAAGCATATGGTCCCCGCGCAAACCACAGCACGTTTGTCGCCGGTCGGATCGACCGTCGCGTACGGATGGGCGGCCAGCGCCGCATGTGCCAGCTCGGCATTCTCCGTCGTCACCTTGATCGCGTGGCCCATCCGATCGAGCGCGCGGGCGAACACGGCCGCCATCAAGCCGTACTGGCGCGGCAGCGCCGCGACGGACTCGAGCGCGCGGCGCGCACGCTCGCGATAGCGAGACGCCGGATCACCTGTCAGGATGTCGAGCTCGATCAATGCCATCGCGGCGACCGAGTTTTCGGCCAGCGGCTTGATGCGCTCGCCGAGGCGACCCAGCTCGTCACCTCCTGCGTGGTCGAGGTAACCACCGAGCTCCGGATCGCCGTAGCGCTCTTCGATGTGGGTGGCCAGGTCGAGCGCCACCTCCATCCACGTCTCCCCGAGCCCGTGCTGATACGCACGAAGTGCGGCCCACAGCGACCAGACCTGGTCCGCGAGCTGGCCACCGACGCCCTCGGCATGCGTCATGCCCTCGCCCTTCCTGTAGGCACGCTTGAACAGCGAGTCGAGCAACTTATCCACCGCCAGGCCGGCGTCGAGGTAGGCGATGGCGAGGGCTGCATTCCACGCCGTGTAGACGCGCCGGTCGACATATGGAGCCGGAGTGTTGGCGCGTTCTTCCGCGTCCATCGAGTAGAAGTGCTCGTCGGCATCCTGGCTGCCGGCGTACAGGCCGGTCTTCGGATCGCGCAGCACTCGGTCGAGGTATCCCACGGTCTTGTCGAGCGCTTCGGTCATGCCGGCCAACGAGAGCGCGAGCACCAGACCTGCGTGGTCCTCAAGCATCTTCTCGAAGTGGGGGACGCTCCAATCCTGGGTCGTCGAGTAGCGGAAGAATCCGCCCTCGACGTGGTCGTAAGTTCCGCCTCCGACCATCTTCTCCAGCGTGTGCACGGCCATCTGGCGGAGGTTCTCGTCTGACCGCATTGCTGACTGCTCGAGCAACAGGAGGATGGCGTCGGTCTGCGGGAACTTCGGTGCGTTGCCGAAACCGCCGTACTCAGGATCGTAGGCCGCTTTGACGGACTCGAGAATCTCGTCGACGAGGCGGCCTTCGAGCTCGCCCGCGCTGCGCGCCACGCCCGACGCTGCACGTTTACGGGCATCGAGCACGCGGCTGGCGATCTCGGTCTGGTTGGCGCGGTAGTAGTCGGAGATCTGCAGCAGAGTGGTGGCCATCTGGTCGGGGGGTATGTACGTCCCGCCGGTGAGGATGTCGCCCGACGCCGTGAGAAACGCAGTCGTGGGCCAGCCGCCCATGTTGTAGCGCTGGTTGATGTCCGGCCGGACGTCGTTGTCGACGCGGATGGGCACGAAGTCGCGGTTGATGAGCTCGCTCACGCTCGCATGGGAGTAGGTCGTGTCGTCCATGACGTGGCACCAGTGGCACCACACGGCGTAGATGGAAAGGAGGATCGGCCGGCGGGTCTGCCTGGCGGCGTCGAAAGCTTCGTGCGACCACGCCTGCCAGGTGATCTCGGAGGCACGATTCGGCCGGGGCGAGAAGTGAAACTCCTGCGCGGCCTCGCTCATCGGGACAAGGTTACGATTTTGCAGTGATCTCAACGAGCGCTGTAGACGCGTACGTCGAGAAGAACGCCCGCCGCTTCATCGATGATCTGAAGGAGCTCTGCTCCTTTCCGAGCATCTCGAACCACGGTCGTGACGCCGTCCAGCCGGCGCGTGACTGGATCGCTGACCGCCTCTCCCGCTTCACCGATCGGGTGGAGACGCTGGAAGCCGGCGGGATGCCCGCCTTATATGCCGAGGTGAGGGGGGCCGGCCGCCGCAAGCTGCTGCTGTACGAGCACTACGACGTCCAACCGGTGGATCCGCTCGACCTGTGGCAGACGCCGCCATTTGAGCCGGCCGAGCGCGACGGGCGGATCTTCGCGCGCGGTGTCGCGGACGACAAGGCCGATGTGATGGCCCGCATCCACGCCCTGGAGACACTGAAGGAGCTGGGCGAGGTGCCGGTCACGCTGCGGTTCCTTATCGAGGGCGAGGAGGAGATCGGCTCCAAGTCGTTCGAGAAGATCGCGCGCGAGCACGCTGACAAATTGCGCGCCGACGGCTGTCTGTGGGAGTCGGGCACTTCGTTCGACGACGCGAGCCGGCCGACGCTGCAGTTCGGCTGCCGCGGTCTCCTGTACGTCAACCTCCGTGTCAAGATGCTGGACTTCGACCAGCACTCGGGGTTCGCGTCGGTCTACCCGTCCGCCGCGATGTACCTGATCGGCGCGCTGGCGAGCCTGCGCGACCAGGACATGAACATCAAGATCGAAGGGTTCTACGACAAGGTGGTCAAACCCACTGATGGCGACCGCCGCATGATGGCGACCATCGACCCAGAGATCGAGAAGCGGCGCAAGCTCGTCGGTTTCGACAAGCTGGTGCGCGACCCCAAGCCCGAGCAGGTTATCGAGCAGATGCTGTTCCTGCCGACGTGCAACATCGCGGGTGTCACGACTGGCTACCAGGGCCCCGGCTCGAAGACCGTGCTGCCCGCGGAAGCGGCGGCGAAGCTGGACTTCCGGCTGATCCCGAACCAGGACCCCGATGACGTGCTCGACCAGCTGCGCAAGCACCTCGATCGCCACGGTTTCGAGCGCGTCGAGATCCTGGCCGGCGAGGGCGAAAAGCCGGCGCGCTCGGATCCCTCCTCGGCGGTTGCCCGAACGGTGATCGACTGCGTGCGCGAGATGTATGGCGAGCCCGTGCTGTGGCCCTTCATGCCCGCGACGGGGCCGATGCATCCGGTCGTTGCCGACCTCGGCGTGCCGACCGTCCTGCCGGTCGGAGTCGGGCGTCCGGACAACCGGATCCACGCGCCCAACGAAAACATTCGCGCCGAGGACTATGTCAACACAGTGCGACTCATGTGCCGCATCTGGGAGAGGTTCGGGGCGGCCTGATGGAAAAGCTGACCGACAAGCTCTTCACCGTCAAGTACAACGAGGACACCGGGAAACCGCACATCGAGATCGTCGACCAGAACGTCTGCCTCAAGAAGTGCACGGGCAAGTACTGCAACCACTTCTGCCCGGCGGGCGTCTACGAGTGGAACGAGGAGCAGCAGAAGAACCTGGTCAGCTTCGGTAACTGCATCGAGTGTGGCGCCTGCTCCATCGGCTGCCCCTTCGACAACATCTCCTGCCACGCCCCCCGGGGCGGCTACGGCGTCCGCTTCCAGCACGGCTGAGGTGCCGCGGCCCGGCACCGTTAGGAATACACCCCCGTTCGGGAACAATTCCTATTAGCGCAGTGAGCGAATACGACGTGATCATCGTGGGCGGAGGGCCGGCCGGTCTGGCGGCCGCGCTGTACACCGCCCGCATGGACCTGAAGACGGCGGTGCTCGACCGCGGGCCACTCGGCGGCCAGCTGCTGAACACCGAGCTGGTGGAGGACTACCCCGGCTTTGAGTCGATCCTGGGCTCCGACCTGGCCATGAAGATGGGCGAGCACGCCCGCAAGTTCGGCGTCGACATCCGGGACTTCGAGCCTGTCAAGGAGATCGACGTCGAGGTCGACACGCATTACAAGGTGGTCCGGCTCGAGTCGGGGGAGGAGGTGCGGGCCCCGGCGCTGATCATGGCCGCGGGCGGCCTGCCTCGCTACCTGGAGGTGCCTGGCGAGAAGGAGTTCTGGGGCCGCGGCGTGAGCTACTGCGCGGTGTGCGACGGGGCCTTTTTCAAGGGCCAGGAACTCGCAGTCATCGGAGGCGGAGACGCGGCGGTCGAGGAAGGCGACTTTCTGACCCGCTACGCCTCCAAGGTCTACATCATCCACCGGCGCGGAGAGCTGCGGGCGCAGCCCATCCTCGTCGACCGCGCCCAGGCGAACCCGAAGATCGAGTTCATCCTCGACGCCCATGTCAAGGAGATCGTCGGCGGCGACAAGGTCCAGACGGTCAGCTATGAACAGCACGGAGAGACGAAGCAGCTGGAGGTCGGTGGGGTTTTCATCTTCATCGGGTTCGTCCCGAACTCCAAGCTGTTCAAGGTCCACGTCGACCACGACGAGGGTGGCTACATCGTCACCGACCGCAACATGCAGACCTCGATCGAAGGCATCTGGGCCGTCGGCGACGTGCGCGCTCAGCTGACCAAGCAGATCGCGACCGCGGTAGGCGACGGGACGACTGCCGCCGTGGCCGCCTCGTTGTACATCACCGCCTTGAAGGACGGCGCCCGAGCTTAACCGCCCAGCTGTTCTGATACGGTTCGTGCCGCACTCGGCCCGCCAGTCGATGCAACTGTCAAAGAGAGGGAGGCACTACCGTGTCGAGGTTTTTCAGGGCGGGCATGTCCGTCGTCGTGGTGGCATGCGCACTTTTGTTGGTCCCCATCAGCGCGCTGGCGCGCTACCCCGACGACAACGGGCACCACTACGGTCAGCTCAGCAACCCTGGTCACCACTTCGGGCAACTGAAGCATCACCAGGCTCTGCCGCCGGCTCCTGCGCCCAATCCGGCGCCCAGGCCAGGCCCCAAGCCTCACCCGGTGACGGGCGGGTCGAGCGCGAACCACTCAGCCGCCACCGGAACATCGGCCGGTCAGCCGACGAACGAGACGGCCGGCGTCCCGGACCTGCCCGTCACGCTGCCGTTGCAGGACGTCGGGGCGGGCCAGATCGATTTCGGCTACCCGCCGGACGGCAACAAGCTGGACTGGCTGCTGCTGGTCATCCTCCCAGCGTTGCTCGCGATCTGGCTGTTGATCGCGGCCCGCGGTGCGCTGGCTGCCCCCCGCCGGCGCACGAGGAAGGCCCCCGCCTAACCTTTCCCTCTGAGATGCGGGCGGAGTTTGCCGCGGGGGCGCGGAATGCTGTACGGGCCTGCCTCAATATCGGACCCCAGGATCGTGTCTGCGTAATCCGCGACCGCCCGCGGACCGAGATCGCCGATGCCATCGCCGAAGAGTCGCGAGCAACGGGAGCAGCCGTGCAGGTGTGGACGATGGAGGATCACCTGAAGCGCCCCGCGACTTCGTTTCCAGCCGCGCTCGCCGAGGAATTGGCCCGCTTCCGCCCGACGGCAAGCTTTTTCATCGGCACTGGTATGAAAGGCGAGCTTGCGTTCCGACAGCCGATGCTCCATCTGCTGGCCGATGAGCTGCACTGCCGGCACGGGCACATGATCGGGATCAACGATCGGGTCATGACCGACGGCATGGCGGCCGATTACGACCTGATTTACAAGGTGACGCGCACAGTCTATGAGATCGCCCGCCAGGCTCAACGTATTTCCGTGACCACTGCGCTGGGGACCGATCTCGTGGCGACATTCTCGCCGTCGCTGAAGTGGGTGTCGAGCGACGGGCGCTACTGGGAGCAGGGTCGCTGGGGCAATCTCCCGGAAGGCGAGACGTTCACCTGCCCGGCCTCGGTCGATGGTGTGATCGCGGCCGAGGAGATGGGGGACTGGTTCACGGAAAAATACGGGATGCTCTCCCCGGCCGTCCGTTTCATGATGCAAGGCGGGCGCATCGTCTCCATTGAGACCCCTGACATGCAGCTGGCGGCCGACATTCGCGACTACATGGCGCAGGATCCGAATTCGAGCCGCGTGGGTGAGTTTGCGATCGGCACCAACGTCGGGCTTTCCGAGATTGTTGGCAACTTCTTGCAGGATGAGAAGTTTCCTGGCGTCCATGTCGCGTTCGGCGATCCCTATGGCTTCGAGACCGGAGCCGACTGGGAGTGCCCATCGCATGTCGACGTGCTCGCATCGCACGCGACGATCTCGGTGGACGGTCGGAACATCATGGAGAACGGACGCTTTCTCGTCTGAGCCCGATAATTCGTCGATGCCTGAATCGACCACCGACACCAACCGGGCGATGTGGCGCTTGATGACCGCTTTCCGGCAATCTCGAAGTCTGGGAGTAGCGGTCGAGCTCGGAATCGCCGAGCGGATGGTCGAGCCGCGGACGGCGCGCGAGCTGGCGACCGAGTGCGGGGTCCATGAGCGATCGCTTCTCCGCTTGCTGCGCCTTCTGGTGGCGATGGAAGTCGCCAGCGAGGACGCCTCCGGCCGATTCCAGCTCACGGCGCTCGGCGAGGAGCTGGGTGGCGACAGGCTCGGGCCGCTGGTCCTTTACTTCTGCTCCAAACACGACTGGAGCTCGTGGATGCATTTCGATCACTCGATCAAGACCGGCGAGCGCGCCTTCGATTACGTGCACGGCATGCGCAACTGGGAGTACTACGCCACGCATCCGGACGACGCGGCCATCTTCGACGCCGCGATGCGCGCCCTTACCGGTCCTGTCTCGGTGGCGGTCGCGGAGAAATACGACTTCTCCCCACTCAGCAAGGTCGCCGACGTCGGCGGCGGCGACGGCACGATGCTCATGGCGATCCTCAAACGCCATCAATCCGTACGTGGCGTCCTGCTCGACCGCCCCGACGTGGTGAAGCGCGCGAGGCTGCGTTTTGAGGAGGCGCGATTGATCGATCGCTGCGACCTTGTCGGCGGCAGCTTCTTCGAGGAGGTACCACCCGGCGCGGACGCCTATTTGATGAAATCGATCCTTCACGACTGGGAGGACGAAGAGGCGGTGGCAATCCTGGAGCGATGCCGGCACGCCGCCGGTGACCGCGGCGCCCGGCTGCTGGTCGTCGAACGTGTCATGCCAGAACGCGTCGGTCCAGATGACATCGACGCTCTGCTCAGCGACCTGAACATGCTCGTCAACCCCGGCGGGCGTGAGAGGACCGTCAGCGAGTACTCACGTCTGTTCGAGAAGGCGCGGTTCAAGCTCGAGGGGACGATCCCGCTGGACCCCCAGTTCGCCATCTTCGAAGGGAGTTCGATCTAGCCACCCCGCGGCTTAAGCTTTCCGGCCGGGAAGCGCGCGTACCCACGGGTGGAGGAAGAACCCAGGTGGCCCGCCGGATGACCATCCTCGTCGCGATCCTTGCGACAGCGTGCAACAGCACCTCGAGTGCGAACCCGTCGGCGACGAATGTCGCCAACTCGAGTCCGTCAGGCGTCACCTGGAAGGCATGCGGCTCGGGCCTGGAGTGCGGCACGGTGCCGGTGCCGCTGCACTACGCGCATTCCGCCGACGCCTCGATTGCCATCGCGCTCATTCGCAAACCTGCGATTTCTACATCGCGCCGAATCGGGTCCCTGCTGCTGAACCCGGGCGGGCCCGGCGTGTCAGGAATCGACCTGATCCGTCGTGATGCCGGCTACTTTGCCGACCTCAACACCCGGTTCGATCTGGTCGGCTTTGACCCTCGGGGTGTGGGGGAGAGCTCGCCCGTGCACTGCTACAGCCGGCGGACGCTGGACCTCCTGATGACGACCGCGCCACATCCCGAGCGGACTCCCAGAGAGGAGCTGATCAACGCGGAAAAATCGCTCGCGCTCGGGTGCCAGCGGAACAGTGGCAAGGTTTTCGGCTTCGCGGACACGGTGAGCGCAGCGCGGGACATGGACCTGATCCGCATCGCGCTCGGCGACGATCGGCTGACCTACTTCGGCTTCTCGTACGGGACGTTCCTTGGCGAGACCTATGCCCATCTGTTTCCCACCCACGTTCGCGCCCTGGCCCTCGATGCGGTGATGGACCCAGCGGTAAACGCGACTGACCAGCTGCTCGCTCAGGTCGCCGGATTCGAGACCAACCTGCAGGGATTTTTCGCGTATTGCCGCACCCGTTCCGGGTGCGTCTACGGCGTAACGGGCGACCCGGCAGCCAAGCTCACGGCGCTCCTCAAGCGGCTCGAGCGGGATCCGATCCCGGTGGGTGGCGGAACTCTGACGAGATCGCTGGCGACGACCGCGGTGATGTGGGGGCTGTACACCCCGCGCTACTGGGACAGGCTCGCCGCCGCGCTCAATGCCGCCGAGGTCGACGACGGCGGCGCGCTGCTCGGGATCGCGGAAGAATTTTATGGCCGTCGGCCTGATGGCTCATACACGAACGAGTGGAAAGCCAATCTGGCTATCAATTGCCTCGACCGCCCTGTGCCCTCGGACATCGCCGCGTACGACCGACTCGGGCCGGCGTTGGCGAGGGCATCGCCTCTGTTCGGGCCAGAGCTCCAATACAGCTACCTCGCCTGCGCTTACTGGCCAGTCAAGCCAACCGGAGCCGTCGGCCCGCTAACAGCTGATGGCGCCGCTCCCATCCTTCTCGTCGGAGGTACGAAAGATCCGGCCACGCCATACCGGGATGCTCAGGCGGTGAACAAGGAGCTCGCCGGGTCGGTGTTGCTGACACGTAAGGGATACGGGCACGTCTCATTTCTCCTGAGCGATTGCGCGCGCACGGCGGAGGAGGCCTACCTCTTCGATCTGACCCTGCCCGCGCCAGGCACCGTCTGCGAGTCGGACTACCCCTGAAGCCGCGCGTCCGGGTCGGTCGGTTCGAGGCGTGCAAGCAGCTTCCTCAGAATGGCGACCAGGCCAAGCCTGTCTTTCCTGGTCAAGCCCGCCAGGAACTGACGCTCGATGGTAGCGTCCGCAGAGACCGCCTGATCGAGAACCTTGCGACCCGCTGGCATCAACGCCTTCGGCGCGCCCTGGTATGTCGTCTCCGCGTCGGGCACGAAGATCGTTTAGAGCCTGGCTCTGCTTAGGTCGCCTTTCTGGGCGGGCAGTGGCTGCTCGCCCTGAAGACGTTGGACCTCGTATTGGCACTGGCGTTGCTATGGGACACGACGGTCAGCGCGCCTGGTAGCCCTTGAGTGCGAGCACAGCTGAGCCCTATGTAACGTATCGATCAACAGGTCATGAAGCTCTACGACGAACTGGCCGAATGGTGGCCGATCATGGCGGGTCCGGCCGAGTTTCGGGAAGAAGCTCTGTTCTTTGATCGCCTATTGTGCGAGTCATCCAATCCTCCGCCGCGCACAATGCTCGACCTTGGGTCCGGCAGCGGAAACAACGCCTTCCATCTCAAAGCTCACTTCGCGATGACTCTCGTGGACAAATCCCCTCAGATGCTGGCGGTTAATCGAGCGGTGAATCCCGAGTGCGAGCACCTTGAAGGCGACATTCGAACACTACGGTTGGGCAGGACCTTCGATGCGGTTTTTGTTCACGATGCGGTCTGCCATATGACCACCGAATCGGATTTGCGGGCGGTGATGGAGACGGCATTCGTTCACTGTCGGCCGGGAGGCGTCGCTCTGTTCGTGCCAGACGAGTTGCGCGAAACCTTTGTTCCAAGTACAGACCACGGCGGCCACGATAGCGATGATCGCAGCCTACGTTACGTGCAGTGGACGACAGATCCGGACCCGCGCGACACGGCGATCCTGGTTGACTTCGGAATCCTGCTCCGTGACGAAAAAGGGGTCGTGCGGGTGGTGCACGAACGCCAAACCCATGGCCTTTTCGCGCGCGCAGTATGGCTGCGGCTACTGCGGAAGGCCGGATTCACAGCGTCGGTGGTGACCGACGAGCGCATCCGAGACCTGTTCCTTTGTCGGCGCCGAGGGTAGGTAGGAACCATTCGCCACCAAGGCATACCCGGATAGGAATTTGAGTTCATACAGTGTTCGGCGGTCGCCTGTCCATGGCCGCGGACTGTTCGCACGAACACCGTACTTGCGGGGAGATCTCGTCGGTGAATATCGAGGCCGCGTGATTGACGTGGCGTCAGAGGGCGAAACGTCAAGCGCCTGGAATTCAGATCCTGCCTACACGCTGCTTTTCGCCCTCGATGATGGCCTCACGATCGATGCTGGAGTTAAGGGCAACAGCATCCGGTTCATGAATCACTCCTGCGACCCCAACTGCGAGACATATGTTGAGGGGGACAGGGTGTTCGTGCAGGCGCTGCGACGCGTTCGGCCGGGTGAAGAGCTGACCTATGACTACAATCTGCGGCCGGGCGACCCCGCCGACAGCCCGGGGGCGTACGCATGCAAATGTGGATCGAGGATGTGTCGCGGAACCATGATCGACGGCGAGCTGCTCCGGTCGAAAAGTAATGGAGTCGCACCAGGATGAGTCCGCCGGCCCAGCACGAGAGCCGAGCTGCAGAGTGCCATGATTCCTTCGTAACCCAGCCTCACGGCGGGCGTTCTCAGAGAAGAGAGAGTGCGCGGACCACGCGTCTTGTGGCTTCGACGAAACCTCGCGCTGGTTGCGGTCGGCGCGCTATTGGCGGCTTGCGGGAATGCGCCGGCCACCAGCGGGAGCAAGCAGAACTCACCGCGAGACGAATTCCGAAAGGCAACCTTGTTGACCCGGACGACCGGCTGGGTGCTCACCACTGACCGTCTGCTGACTACTTCCGATTCTGCGACCAGGTGGTCCGATGTCACGCCTTCCAGGGACGGAGGCAACCTGGAGACCGCGTTCTTCCTCAACCAAAAACAGGCCTGGGCAGTGGTCCGGTCGCCAGACCCTGATTGGGCCAGCAACTATTCGTCGAGTCTGGACCTGTATAGGTCGTCAGACGGCGGGCGGCACTGGATCGTGCGTCACACTGGCGCGACGACCCCGATCGACGCGTCGGGTCCGGTCTACCTTGTGTTCATCGATTCGAGGCACGGGTGGATGCTCGTCGACCAGGGCTCGCATGCGGGATTCATGTACTACAAGGGCTTCCGCACCAGCGACGGAGGTGACAGCTGGACGGCAGCGGCCTTTCCGGAGAGTGGACCGATCCTCTTCATCAACGAACTCGACGGTTTCATCTCGGGGATGAAAGGAAGCTTCGTCACCCACGACGGCGGAAAGTCGTGGCAGAGCCCACCCATGCAGAGGGTGACAGATGCACGGGTATCCCCCGTGTTTGAGCTGCCGACCTTCAGCGATGGAAAGCACGGCGTGATGCTGGGGAGAATCGTGGACCCGACCGTCGGTGACGTCGGCGAGATCTTCTACGCGACTTCCGACGCCGGCCGGTCATGGGCCCACTTGTCGACGGTCGCGAACCCAAGTCTTCCCAGCAGTGCCGGCCTCGGAGGCGTGAGCAGCTCTTCCGAATGGGCGGCCGGCTTCCTTGAATCCGCACCTCCACCGGTTACGACATCCACCCGGTTCGCGTTGACCCGGGATGGGGGCCGGACATGGGAGTGGGCGCCCACCTTGGTCTCCGGCGCATTGACAGGACCGATCAGCTTCGCGGGCTCAACGGGCTGGGGCATCTTTAACCGATCGGGATGCCGCGGCTTCAAGACTGACTGTTTCACGAACGACGACCTCTTCCAGACCGACGACCGCGGACTGCACTGGCGGCAACTATCCGTTCGCTGAGCACGCTGTGCGGGTGACGCGTCATCAGCGCGACTGGGTGCCCAGAGAATCGATGCGAAGCCATGCTCGCGGGGCAACCTCAAGGGCGCGATCGCCTCGACGTCGGCGAACGAGGCCATGGGCCAGGAATGCCGACGCCAGTACAGCACCGAGCGTGCCCCCGATATGGTCGCGACGCTCCGTCCAGTCCAGACACCGGTAGGCAAGGCGCCTGCGGCCGGGCACGATGGTCTGTATATCCACTCCCAGTGAGCCGAGTATGCGAGACGCTTGCCGACCAAATCGTATTGCCCCGTGTGCCTGCGGGTCGTCTCGTATGGCGTTCGCCGCAATGAGGCCATCGAACAGGGCGACACCCAGCCGACCTGCGAGGTGGTCGTAACAGGTTCGAGCTTCGCCAAGAATCGCACGCTCGGCGGCCGGCGCCGGGCCAGCTAAGACCGAGACCGATTCGACCAGTCGCGCGACTGATTCATTGGCAAGCCGATACTCGACGAGCCTCCCGCTCCGTTTGCGATTGACCAAGCCGTGAGCGCGCAGTCGCGCCAGATGATTCGAGATGTTCGCTTGCCTGAAACCCGTCCGCGCGACAAGCTCGCTGACGGTTGCTGGGGCCATCAAAGCCTGAAGGAGTCGCATCCGCGACGGCTCGGCAATTGTCTCCGCGACGCCTCGTAGGGTCGGCGTCGCTATGTCGGCGGGGGAACAGTTGGAGTCGCCATCGGCCGACTCGCGTAGGTGGCGCACGCCTCAGCCACATGCTCTGCGATGGCTCGAATCGTCCAGTCCGGACCTGAGTCGGCATCCCATTGGGCCCGCAGGGAGCGCAATCGTAAAACCATCAACTGCGCCAGACGACGAATGCGGGCAGTCGCCTCGTCGAGATCCTGTTCGGAGAAACGCGACCAATCAGAGTCAAGCGTCACCGAGCGGCCGCGCCACAGATCAGGAACCGCCATCTCGCCCGCTGCTCGGGTTTCGATCTGACAGAGGTGGTCGATCAGATGGTCAGTGATCCGCCTTAGCGCCTTCTGGGGCGTCCATGCATTGCCGAGCGACCTGACAGCTCCGTTGCTCCAGCCGATCCAAGCCTCAGCTTGCGCGAGAGCCTGCTCGGTGGCTTCGATAATCAGCTCATCGGGTTCCGGGTGCTCGGGATCTCGCCGCGTTATTGGACGACGCGACCTATTCGGTTCGTCACAACCACAGACCAAACACACTGGTAGACCTCCGGCGAATTCCTTGCAAGAACATAATAGCAGTGGCTGATATATGGTTGTGGGATTCGATACTCGATGGCCAGGGCAATGCGCCGCGCGTCAGTC
>Ga0137371_10002502_pt1 | contig 14647 bp, 17 predicted proteins | sample SagtaG_7_FD_104919 | JGI IMG/M metagenome (GOLD analysis project Ga0137371, IMG submission 104919) | Vadose zone soil microbial communities from Sagehorn Ranch, Mendocino, California, USA - Sage1_R_40_16 metaG | ecosystem: Environmental > Terrestrial > Soil > Vadose zone | place: USA...
AAGGTACGACCCGGACGGCAACGAGATCGGATTCGGCCGCTCGCCGGCCTGACCCGAGACGGCCGCCAGCCTGCGGCCCAGATCGGGAGCATGGAGCTCTCGCGTTCCAATCCCGCCCGCCCCCGATCAGTTCTTTGATAGTCAGACCTCTGCACCGCTTCCGCGAGAACACACTGATCGCGCTCAGATTGGGTTTCGTATAGAAATGCGGTGCTGACACACCTGGGATCCGCTGCAAGTGACATCGAGATCGGCCGAGCATTAGCGGCGGCAGACGTCGATGCCCTGGCGATCGCCTACGATCGTTACGGCGCTCTCGCGTACTCGGTGGCGGTCCGAATCCTGGGCGACGCGAAACTGGCGGAAGACATCGTCCAGGAGACCTTCCTCAAACTGTGGAACAGCGCCTCAGCCTTTGACCCGGGCAAGGGCTCCCTTCGTGCCTGGCTGCTGACCTCCGTCCGCAACCGCGCCATCGATCAGCTTCGGGGTCGCGGCGCCCATGAAAGACGCGAGGTGGACCTCGCAAGCGCAGAGTGGGTTCCCGCCTCCGGAGCTAGCGGCGACCCGTGGCGGGAGGTCGCCGCCGTAATGGAAAGGGACGCGGTGCGTGACGCGCTGGCGCGCCTCCCGGTCGAGCAGAAGCAGGCGGTCGAGCTCGCTTTTTACGGTGGTTACACGTATCGGGAGATCGCCGAGATCTCGCGGGTGCCGCTGAGTACGGTCAAATGCCGAATGCGACTTGCTCTGGAGAAGCTACATTCCTACCCCGCAGGGAGAGGTCTCCTGAAACAGCCATGAACCCGATCACGAAGAGATCGAGGATCTGTTGGCGGCGTTCGTGCTGGGCACGACCGACCCCGAAGAGGACGAGCTCGTCCGCGCGCATCTCGAGGGCTGCTCGACCTGTACGAGCGCGGTGCAGAGGCTGCGGCGCGCGCTGGGCGCCGTCCCACTGGCGGCCGAGATCGTCTCGCCGCCCCAGCGACTTCGTCAGCAGATTCTCTCGACGGCCGCGGTAGCTCGCCAATCGGAAGTCGCGACCCCGCGCAGGGCGCGAGTCCTGAGTCTGCGGCCCCCGCGTACACGAATCTGGCCGGTGGGCGCCGGCTGGCGTTCGGCGGCCGCAGCGGCGGCGATCGTGGCATTCGCGCTGGGGACCGGAGTCGGGCTCGGTGTCGGACGGTCGATCGCGCCGCAGCCGGCGCCGACATCCGCCGTCACGCAGTACTCGCTTGCCGGATCGGGCGCAATGTCCGGCGCGCAGGGGCGGGTCTTTGAGCTCAAGCAGCAGGGTCTCACGCTGGTCGAGTTCAGTAACCTGCCGGATCTGGAAGCGGGGAAGGTCTACGAGCTCTGGTTGATACCGAGCCAGGGTCAACCGGCGCCCGCGGGCGTCTTCAAGCCCGACCCGGGCGGCAGCCACGTGGTTGTGCTCGCGCGAAACCTCCGCGGGCTGACCGCGTTGGCGGTAACCGCCGAGGCCGGGCCAATCGGCACCTCCGCGCCGTCGCAACAGCCACAGCTCATAGGCAAAGTCGGGTGATCTAACTCCGTCCCGACTTCGTATTCGAACGTAGGACGTTCGCAGCCTGAAATGGGAGGAGACAACATGAATGCGTCGCGCCGTGCTTTTCTGACGCGCGGCTCACTGGGTGTGGCCCTGGCTGGTGCCGCAGCGGTGGTGCCGGGATTGAGCGCCGTTCTCAAGCTTCCCGCGCCTTCATTCGCCGCACCCGAGCTTCCCGCCACAGCCGAGCCGCTGGTGGCTCATGTCCGTGATCTTGCGAGTGGCGAGGTTTCGCTCATGGTCGGCACCGACCACGTGGTGCTGCGCGACGCCAACCTGGCGGCCCGGCTGTATGCAGCGGCGCTCGCGCCGCAATCGAAAGAGAGGTAGCCATGTCATCGCATCGCGAAGCGCCGGCAATCGCCAAGGATCCGGTTGCCGACAGCACCGACCTCTACGCATTCGTCAGCCCCGACGCGCGCAATACCGTCACCCTGATCGCGAACTACATCCCGCTCGAGGGACCGGACGGGGGCCCCAACTTCTTCGAATTCGGTGACGATGTGCTCTACGCGATCTACATCGACAACGATGGAGACGCACGACCCGACGTTACGTATCGATTTCGCTTCAAGACGCAAATCAATAACCCGAACACGTTTCTCTACAACACCGGGCCCATCTCGGCGATCGGCAGCTCGAGCTGGAACCGGCCACAGTTCTATTCGGTGACGCGGGTCGCCAACGGCGGGGAAACCACGCTTGGCGATCACCTTGCCTGCCCGCCGTGCAACGTCGGTCCGCGCTCGACACCGTCCTACTCCGTCCTTGCCCAAAGCGCGATTCATAACCTGGCTGGTTCTCACGGCAAAGTCTTCGCCGGACAGCGCCAGGAAGGGTTCTACGTGGACCTGGGCTCGATCTTCGACCTGGGAGCACTGCGCCCGTTTCAGAATCTGCACCTGCTGCCGCTGCCGGCCATGGCGGGCGTGAACGGGACAAAGCACCTCAACGTTCACTCGATCGCGCTTCAGGTCCCGATTGCTGACCTCACTCGGGACGGGTCGAGCACTTTCAGCGGTGCCACCGACCGGAAAGCGGTTATCGGCGTCTGGACCGCCGCCTATCGGCGCAAAGCGATCATCCGTGGGGAGGACGACGACGTCGAGAGCGGCCCCTGGATCCAGGTCTCGCGACTCGGCAATCCACTCTTCAACGAGGTCATAGTGCCAATGAGCAAGAAGGACCAGTGGAACGAGCTGCCGCCGAGCTCGGACAGCATGTTCCTTCAATACGTGCAGCATCCCGAGCTGGCGAAACTGCTCCCAGTTCTCTACCCCGGCGTCTTTCCCAACCTCGCCGCCGCAGCGGGTTCGCGCGATGACCTCACGGCCATCCTGCTGACGGGCATTCCTTCGGGGATCATCTCCGGATTTCAGAACTTCACCGGCACAACTCTCGCGGACATGCTTCGCCTGAATATGGCGATCGCCCCATCGTCTAGCCCAAGCATCTTGGGCCTAGTCGGTGGAGACGCCGCGGGTTTTCCGAATGGTAGGCGCGTGGCCGACGATGTCGTGACGATCGAGCTGCGCGCCATCGCTGGCGTGACCTACCCGCTGGTCAATCCCGGCTTCACACCGGATGGTGCCGCTGGCGTGATCTACGACGTCGAGGACCCCTCGACCAACACCCCGCCGGTCTCCTACCTCAGCAGCTTCCCGTATCTGAACCACCCGGAGAGCGGGTTCGACGTTCCGTCCTGATCGCTGATAGGGCGCTGGACTCGGAAGGGTTCAGCGCCAATCCAGCTCGGTCACTTCACTGCTGACGATTCGGACCTCAGCCGGCTCGCGCAGCGTCCTGTTCCACAAGCGGTACTCGCCCTCAGCGAGCGATCCGAAGACGGCCGCATTGACGTAGCCTGCAGCGATCTTGCGCCGCAAGACATCGGTATGCGTGCGATCCGCGTCATCGCCCTTAGGGCTGATCTCTATCTCCTCACCGCGCAGGTCATCGTTCGTGTAGATCACCAGTGCTCCGGCTCCCGGTCCGACGTCCACCATCACGCCCTGCTCGAAGCTCCGCTCCTCGTAGTGCTCTGTCACCGGAGCGAGCTTACGCAACGCCGGTTAGAAGCTCAAGCGCCAGCAAGAAGCTGACCGTCGGGCAGCCTGGATTGTTGACCAGCGCACCAGCTCTGTGTTCTCTAGCGCAAGGCGGATTCGACGCGATGCGGAGCTCGCATCCACGACACACAATGTTGGGTGCCGAGGCACATGGGCCCTCAGGTGAACCAACCTCCGATCAGCGGCGCACCAGTCGCCCTGGGTCCGCGCGGTGGTCGACTCCGGTTCACACGTTTCGACGCCGACTAGAATTGCCTCGTCGAGGTGGTCGTCCGCCGAAGGTGGTTCGCTGATCATGGGGAGCTGGCGAGAATGCGACGTTTGTCGTTGATTCGGTTCGCGTTACCGGCGGCGGCTTTGCTCACTTTGCTTATTGGCGCCGACGCTGTTCAGGCCGGCGGCCCGCCCGCCTATGAACAAGCATTTGTACTCGGTAAGACCGTCACGATAAATGCGATTGAAGTGCCTCAGGTGGCGAACGACAGAGCCCTCGCGGACTTCTATCAGGTCGTCTATCCGATCGACTGGGCGGCGCGCGGTCTGAACCCACAGTGTCAGCCTTGCGACCACGACGGCCAGGGGATCGATTTCATCGACTTCCACGACCACGTCCTCGACTCGATGCCCAGCTCGCCTGGGCATGGTGAGTTCTCGCCGCTGTGGAAGGTATTTGTGATCATCCCAGCGTATGACTTCATCACCGGCCCGTCGACTACTCACTCCAACCTGGACGTCAGCAATGCGGTGGCAGCAGCGTTGCCGGTCAGGTCCGTAACGGCCGTTGATGCTTTGCTGGCCAGGCGCTTGCCTGATGGAGCCCCCGTGGCTATTGAGGTCGACATTCACCACTACTTTGTTTGCGCGGTCGTGGGCAAAGGGGCAGGGCGCTAGTCATACGCCGAGCGCGATAGCGGGCGTCCATTTGAGAGCGAGATCGCCAGGCTTCGGCATGGAAATGAGCCGTTACTCGATTGGCTCCACGCGGTAGCGACCCATTTCTTCAATTACCCGGACGCCAGCCCCCTTGGCGATTGGCTGGACGATCTGACCTGTCAGTCCAAGCACGGCGGCCTCGGTGGTCGGTGAGTGACCGACGACCAGAGCACGACCGCCCTCTGGGAGCGATTCAAGCGTCTCCCTCAGCACCCCACCCAGCAGCGCACTTTCCTTTTCGACCAACTCCGGATCGACTTGGCGAAACGCTTCCAGGTCTTTGCCTCTGGCCTGGCGCGCAGCGCCGAACCAGCGCTCCTCGACGGTGGAACGAAAACCGCTGTTCACGATCACCCCTCCGGCCACCATGCGACCCATGCCCGCCAGGAAGCACGCCAGCGTCTGGGTTGCTCGTTGTGCGCCGGACGAGATCATCGTGTCGTAGCCGCTTTCAAGTCGCCTGCCGATGTCCAGCGCAGCGCGCACCCCATCCGGAGTGAGCACGTCCCCGTCGGCATCCGTGTGCCTCCTGAGGTCGACGGTCCTGGCCATCACCAAGTATGTTTGCAGGCCGCCGATTACCGGTGGCGGCGAACTCTTCATGTGCCTGCCTTCGAGAACGTGCTCGATTCGCTAGAGCATGCGACCGCTTGGTCATGGCGCCAGCTTTCGACCCAGCAAGATGGCCCCAATTGGCTGGCCAACTGAGCTGGTCTCTCGCGCGCGCGGACCGACTGCCTCCTGGGCTTTCCTAACAGCCATTGGCGCCGGAGTCGTAATGGCGTCAGAGAGCCAAATCTCCGCGCGCGCGATTTCCATCCGTCGAGGCGCTCCTCCGGCAAACAGCAGGCGACGAGGCCTTGACAGCCGATCGTGAATGGTTCATAACTTTGGAGTTCTTCTCAGTTGGTGATTGTGATTTTCATCAGATGAAAACGAACGCTTATCGCACGCGGTCGGTGGAACGAGTTCTTGCCGTTCTCGATTCGTTCATCGAGGGCGGTCCCAACCTGACCTTGACGCAGGTCTGTGAAGCCACCGGCCTGACACCGAGTACCACATACCGGCTGTTGGCCAACCTCGTGGCCTGGGACTATTTGGAGCCCGATCGCGAAGGCAATTCATACCGACTCGGGTTGACGGTGATTCGCATGGCGGGTGTCGCGTTGGGTCAACTGGATGTTCGCGTCAAAGCGGCGCCGCTGATGGATGAGCTGCGCAACCGAACCCGCGAGACGGTTCATCTGGCCGCGCTGTACGGAAGGCACATCATCTACCTCGAGAAGCTCGAAGGCCTTCACGCGATTGGGCTGATGAGCTCACGCGTCGGGCGCACAGCGCCGGCTCATTGCACCGCCCTGGGCCGAGTCCTGCTGGCATTCAATCCGGAGGCGACCGAGGAGATACTCAAGGGGACGCTTGAAGCGCCGACTGCTCGCACCGTCGTCGATCCCAAGACCTTGCGAGCACTGTTGGCTCAAGTGAATGAGCAGGGCTATGCCTTGGATCTGGGCGAGCACGAGCCGGAGGTTCGCTGCGTCGCGGCACCGGTCCGCAATCACGCGGGAGCGGTAATTGCGGCGATGAGCGTTTCTGGACCTGCACAAAGGATTGAGCCGATGCTGACCGAGGGTCTCGTGACCGAGGTCGTGAATGTTGCGCGGGCCATCTCGGGCTTGCTCGGCTATTTGGGCTCGGGTAGGACTCGAGAAACAGTGGGGCTTGGGACCGTCTAATCAGTTCATGTGGGGGAGTTTGAAGAATGTTGAGCATTGAGACACTTGTTGAGGGCGTGACTACCGGCCGGGTCAGCCGCCGGGGTTTTCTGCAAGGGGCGGTTGCGCTCGGGCTTTCTGCGTCAGGCGCTGTCGCTCTTTTGGAAGCGTGCACGTCTGGGACCCAGGGCACCTCTGCAGCCGACCTGACCTTCGTTGTTTGGTCGTATGGCGTTGAGACCATCAAGGACAACATCAAGAAGCTGGAGGCAAAGGTCTCGGGCCTCCACGTTAACTTCCAGGACTTCGCGTGGACCAATTACCACGACACCATGGTCGCCCGATTCGCCGCGAAGACGCCAACCGACGTCTGCTATGGCTCAGACCATTGGCTTTCCGAATGGGCGGCGGCGGGCTGGCTTTCGCCGCTTGAGCAGAAGTACCCCAACCTCAACGCTTACACGAGCGACTATTTCCCCTATGTCATCCAGGGCATGACGTATCAGGGCAAGAATTACGGAATCCCGTATTACGCAGACACGTGGGCATTTCTGTACAACGAGGATCACCTCAAGAAGGCGGGGATCTCCCAGCCCCCAACCACGTGGGCGGAACTCACGCAGCAATCCCTCCAGGTCAAGGCGAAAGGCATCGCCAACTATCCCGTCATCCTGTTGTTCGCACAGGACGACCCCGGCTCGATCGAAGTCTGGACGTCGATGGTCTTTTCACTCAACGACGGCCACCTTTTCGATGACAGCCTGAACCCATTGTTCGATCGTTCTGGCTCGGCTGCGGCGAAGACCATCGACTGGGTCGCGAGCGCCCTCAATACATCGAAGATCCTTGATCCAGCCTCTCTGACATCGCAGGAGATTCCGGTCGTGAAGGCAATGGAATCGGGCGCACACACGTTCACGATCCTGGAGACCTACAACCAGGCGGAGCTAAACAAGAGTGGTTCGGGTCCCTTCTCGGGCAAATTCAAGATGGCGCCGATGCCTGGTGACACGCACAACACGGTCGGCTATGTGCGCTTTTACGCTGTCACGGATCAACTCAGCAAGAGGGATGCGAGCGTCATCAAGTTTGGCGACGACTTCTTGCAGTATTTCGGCGGAAAACCCGACGGTGCGATCAGCCCGGTTGTGAAGCGCTGGGCTGTTGAAAACGGTTTGGGTTTCGGTTGGAAGTCGCTTTGGGACGACGCAGATGTGCGCAAAGCATTCAGCACCTGGGGCAACCCGGACATGTTGCGGCAAAATCAGCAGCTGGCCCGCTCCAAGGAAGGTCTGACCAAGTACTACCCCTCGTGGGACGTCTTCACGCGAGCAGAGCTCCAGAAGGCTTATCTCAAGCAGGTGAGCACGACGACAGCGCTGACCGCGATGGCTGACAAGTGGAAGAGCTTAAAGCAAGGCTGATCGTCTTTTAAGGATTGCGCGTGCTTCAGTCGGGGGCTGGTGAATCGCGGCGCCCCGCGAGCCGCCGGCAACGCGTGGGAGGCCGGGAGTCAGGTTACGCCTACCTGACTCTCCTCCCCGTGCTCCTCATCATGGCGGCCTTCAGTCTCTACCCGATCGGCTACTCGATATACCTCAGCCTGCACAAAGAGGTTCTGACTGATCCGCTGAATCATCCGTTTGTCGGTTTCCAAAACTTCAGCAATGCGCTCCACAGCTATTACTTGACTTCGTCGCTTGTTTCCACCGGTGCATTCATGGTCATGGCCGTGCCGGCGGTGATGGTCTTTGGGCTGTTGGCAGCGCTGCTTCTCAATGAGGCCTTCGCCGGCGCAAGGATCCTTCGGGTCGCGATCTTGCTGCCGTGGGCAATGCCGGCCGTCGTCAGCGGCATCGTCTGGCGCTGGATGCTAAACGGGGACTACGGGATTCTGAATTCGGCGCTCTTCCAACTCGGAATCATCCACGACTACATCCCATGGTTGAGCCAGCCAGCGCTGGCCAGGATGGGCCTGGCGCTTGCTCACGTCTGGCGCGAGGGTCCCCTGGCAGCCATCTTCCTCTTGGCCGGTCTGCAGACCATCCCGTCCGACCTCTACAGCGCTGCAGCGGTCGACGGTGCGGGGCGGGTGGCCGCGTTTCGACGTATCACCCTGCCGCTGCTCAGGCCCACGATCGTCATTGTCCTGATCTACGAAACGATCGTTGCAGCGACAACATTCGACCTGGTTTACGTGATGACTGGTGGGGGCCCGGCTGACGCTACCTCGCTGATCAGCTGGTATGCGTACGCCGAGGTCTTCAAATTCTTGGATCTCGGCACTGGAGCTGCCTTGGCGTTCCTCATCGCGTTGCTTCTGCTCGGCGTAATCCTTCTATACCTGCGTGTGCTGCGCTCGGACGAACACCGTTGACCAGCTATATCACGGGACGCGCTTTTCGGCGGCAAGCTGGTCTATGGGCGGCAACGCTGGTGATGCTTCTGTTCATCTTGGGACCGATACTCTGGATGCTCGACTCCAGCTTCCAGGGCGAGAGCGAGCTCCTGACGCGTCCAAGCCACGTCCTGCCTCAGGAGCCCACGGTCGCAAACTTCGCATACATCTTCACGGGAGCGATTCCGCAAGGCCTGAATGTCAGAGGGACGCTTCGCAGCCGGATCTCGCAGGAGGCGCGTGAGATCCCTGCCGCATTGATGAACAGCGCGATCATTGCGCTCGCCGTAGCCCTCGTGAACGTTGCGTTCGGGGCTCTCGCGGCCTACACGTTCGCACGCATCAAGTTCAGAGGGAAATCTCTCGTTTTCAACTTTCTGTTGGGCAGCCGGCTGCTGCCCGCCATCGCCGTGGCGATCCCCTACTACGCGATTGTCAGCGCTCTTGGCCTGCTCGATTCATACGTCGGACTGATTCTCGTCTACCTGACATTCTCACTACCCTTCACGATCTGGTTTCTGCGTGACTACATCATGTCGTTACCAATTGACATCGAGGAAGCAGCTCAGATCGACGGATGCGGGCGCCTGCAGCTGTTCCGCAGGATTGTCATACCGCTGGCTGCGCCAGGCCTGGCTGCGGCAGGCGCCTTCGCCTTCATGTCGTCATACAACGAGTTCCTTTTTGCCTTGCTTCTGACCCAGACCATCAACTCGCAAACGCTACCCGTGGTCCTTTCGTCGGTCGCCACAAACCCTGACGCGAGCTTGGCGTTGATCGCGACCAGCGTGGTACTCGCGATGGGACCTCCGCTGATCTTCGCCATCGCGTTTCAGCGCTTCCTGACCAGGGGCCTCGTGGCCGCCCTGGGAAAGGGCTGAAGCTGATCACTATCGGAGGTGAGGACGTTGATAGACACCCAAGTCAGGCCACGACAGGTGCTGCTGTTCATTGGTGGAAAGTGGACGGCTGCCTCCGACGGGAAAACATTCGAACAGGTCAGCCCGGCGACGGGCAAGGTGATAGGTGTCGTCGCAGACGGCACTCGTGACGACGGGCGCGCAGCCGTCGATGCGGCAAACCGAGCCCGCTACTCCGGACCTCGTCTCTCCATTCCTGAGCGTGCAGCTTTATGCCACCGGATAGCCGAGATCATCGTCGCTCGCCAGCCAACTCTTGCCCCAGAGCTCTCAATCGAGCAAGGCAAGCCCCTCCACGAAGCCCGTGACGAGATCAACTTTGCAGCGCAACTCTTCCGAGATGCCGCGGAATACATCTCAAAGCTGGAGACCAGCTTGCTGCCATCCGCGGATTCCGGCAAGCGAATTTTTACCCTGCGGCAGCCGCACGGAGTCGTCGGTGTCCTGACCCCATGGAACTATCCGATCGGAATCCCCAGCGAGTACCTCTCGGCTGCGTTGGCTGCGGGCAATGTTGTCGTTTGGAAGCCGGCACCGACAACCTCGATGATCGCGGCTCGACTGGTCGAGTGCCTTCTGGAGGCTGGTCTGCCAGACGGCGCGGTGAATTTGGTACATGGAGGAGCGGTTCCTGGTCAGGAGATCGTCGCCAACCCCGGCACGCAAGCGGTTGGGTTCACCGGCAGCACCATTACCGGAAACTTGATCGCGAAGCATGCCGGGGCAAAGCCTCTATTGCTGGAACTGGGGGGAAACGGACCGACGATCATCCTCGACGATGCCAACTTGAAGGCTGCAATTTCTGGGACCGCCATTGGCTGCTTCACCAATGCCGGACAAATATGTCAGAGCAGCGAACGCATTCTTGTGATGGAACGCGTCCACGACCAGGTCTTGGATGGGCTCCTAACGAGCGCGTCGCGAGTGAGGCTTGGCCACCCCTTGCACCAAGGCACGACCATGGGACCGCTCAACAATGAAGGTGTAGCCGTAAAGATGGATAGCCACATCAGTGATGCGGTCGATCACGGCGCGGACGTCATTTTTGGAGGCAGTCGCGCACAGGCCCAGCCGACAGATTTGTACTATCAGCCCACAGTTGTGGATCATGTGAGCCGTGACTCGCTGGTCAATCGCGAGGAGACGTTCGGACCCATCGCCCCGGTTATCGTCGTCCGTGACGTTGAGGACGCCATTGGGGTCGCGAACAGCTGCACCTTGGGTCTGTGTGCATCGGTGTACACGTCGAACATGAACGCCGCGTTTCGCTGCGCAGAAAGGCTCGAGTGTGGGGTGGTGAACGTAAATGAGTCGGCGGCTTATTGGGATGGGCGCACACCATTTGGGGGTTGGTCTGGCAAGGGCAGCGGGGTCGGGCGTCTCGGCGGAATGGAATCTATGCGGTTCATGACTCAGATCAAAAGCGTGGTGCTCGACGTCCACGATCCAGATGGACATTGACCGCGCCGGAAGGTCGGCAGAGACCGGGCGATCCGTCGCGGGATGCGATTGTGCGCCTGGTCGAAATGACACGGTCGGAGGCGGCTAAGGCTGCTCCAGAAAGCCTTCTGATCATTCCGCTGGGCGCGACGGAACAGCACGGGCCACACCTGCCGGTCGGAACTGACACGATGCTCGTGGAAGCAGTCGTCGAGCGGGCTGTGCTCGAGTTGCGGGATTCGTTTCCCATAGTGCTGGCGCCAACGCTGCCTCTGGGCAGTTCGGCGCATCACGTCCCCCTCGGGGGCACGCTTTCAATCACCAGCCTGTCCTTCTATGCCGTGCTGATGGATGTCGGTCGGTCAGCGGCGGCCGGCGGATTCCGGCGGATCTTCTACCTCAACGGCCATGGCGGCAACCACGAGCTGGCCCAGGTTGCTGCGCGCGATCTGGGGTTAGAGCTTCCAATCGCCGTCGGCGTTGGGTCGTGGTGGGCCATGGCGTACGACGCTCTGATCGAGGCCGGGAGTCCAACGATCCGGAGCGTTCCGGGCCACGCCGGGGGATTTGAAACCGCAGCCATGATGGCAATGGCAGGTCACCTGGTTCAAGAGAAACGGCCGACGCGAGAAGGTCAGCCTGCCGAAAACCCCCCATTCCGGTCCGATTACCGAATCGAGATCCACGGCTCCTGGAAAGCAAAAGACGGTTTCACCGATAATCCTGCCGACGCAAGCCCTGAGTTAGGTGAGCGATTCCTCAGCGTCGCTGCGGCCAAGGTCGCGGCTGATCTGGGCTCCTTTTACTCCAAAACACAAGCGCCTATGTGACATCGAGAACCGGGTCCACCACCTCCAATTCGTTGCTCTGGATGGACCGAATAATGGCGTCATTGACCGCAACGTTGCGCACCGCGTCAGCGACGGGAACCAAGAAATCTTTATCGTCGCGAACGCTTCGCAGAAAGTGATTCACCTCTTCGGCGAGATCTCCGACTATGCGCTGGTTGGTCTCGGGCCAGTGAAGTCCGTCGGGGAGCGAAATCCCTGCGGCCCCGACGACCCGCAAGCCGTGGTCGTGTGTGTCGACATCCACGCATCCCAGCGTCCCCACGACTTCGAGGCGCGCATCAATTCCCGAAGGCGAGTGGTTGGGCAGCGTCCACCCAAACTGAAGGTTTCCAGCCAAACCGCCTTCTAGCTCGCAGGTTGCGAAGATCGCATCATCGGTCGGGGGTAGCGAAACGTCCGGGACAAGCGACCTCACTGCTCGTGCGAATAATCGCGTGATCCTTCTGCCGGTCACCCATTGCATCGCGTCTATGTCATGTATGCCCAGGTAAAAACAGGGGGAGCTCCGTCCTCCCATGCGCATCCCAACATGACGGAAGGTGAAACGACTCGCCGTGACGTGCAGTGGTCGGCCGACCACCCCTTCGGCAACCTGTGCCGCTGCTCCGGCGTAGCGGGGATCGAATCGGAGGATATGACCCACCATCAACCGGCTCTGCGACGAGCGTGCCACCTCGGCGATGCGCCGCGCAGCATCCAGCGTATGTGCCATCGGCTTCTCGAGCAGTACTGCCTTACCCGCCTGGAGCAATTGACTCGCGGGCTTCTCGTGGGCGACATCCGGAACCGCGACGATCGCGGCGTCAACCTGGCTGTCTTCGGAGATCGAATCCACCGACGGATAAAGAGGAACGCTGAACTGCGCGGCCACTCCCTCCGCCGCGACGCGGTCGACGTCGACAATGGCCGCCAACTGAGCGACCGGACTCTCTGTAACGACGCGCGCGTGTAGCTGACCCATGAAGCCAGCCCCAACCACCGCGACGCGAAGCCTCATCGGAAGCCCTTAGCTTAAGTCGCTCTTAGCACCGGGCTATTGGGCGTCCCGGGTGGGCCCCCGGGGCAGCATGCGGTCACTTCCGAAATCGAGTTGACTGGTCGGCGCTACGGCGCTACGGCGCTCCGGCTCGCCGTCGGCGTCGCGTCCACGCCTTAGCCAAAGGTGCAGTCGGGGGTGACCTTGGCCAGGGCGCTCTCGAGAACGCCGAGCTCCTTGTCGTTCAGCTTCGTGAGGAATAGATCGGAAACTCCCCGCATGTGGACTGGAGCTGCGACCGTCAGACGGTCCAGTCCGGACCTTGTCAACTGGACCACGACGCCGCGCGCGTCGGCATCGGCGTGGGCACGACGGACCAGGCTTTCGTGAACGAGCCGGGTGACGCGCCGAGTCATGCCGGACCGTGAGATGAGGGCCCGGTCCGCCAGCTCCGTCATCCGCAATGAACCTCCAGCGATGGCCAGCTGAGCCAGAACGTCGAAGTCGGCCAGGGCCAGACCGGTCTTGCTTTCGAGATCGGTCTCAAGCTGGCGCAAGAGCGTGGCGTGGGCCCGGAGCAGCGCGTCCCACGCCTGCAAGCCGCGCCCGCCCGGCACCTCTCTGGCCACGATCCGACCGAAATGCGCTGCGGCGTCCGATTTCAAAAGTACTTGCATATGCAACCACCTGGAGGTTAAGATATTTGCAGTCGCAAGTATATCGAGTCCCCGGAAGGAGATTACGGATGATCAAAGAAGTCGAAGTCGACCCGGATGGATCGCTGACCCGGCGGTGGGGCGCCAGGGCGGACGACGTCCGAGTGAAAAGAACTATGGCCGCCCTCGAAGCAAACGGAATGACGGTCCTCCGGGCGTCGGACGCCGCCGCGGCAAAGCGCATTGTCCTGGACCTTATCCCTGACGCCTCCCCGGTGCATCAGGGGGCCTCGCAAACGCTCGATGTGCTCGGTATCACGTACGAGATCGAAAAGTCCGGTCGCTATGCCGCGCTTCGCCCACGGATCTGGAGCATGGATCGCGAGATCGAGGCCGACGAGATTCGCCGCCTGGGCGCGGCGCCGGATGTCATGCTCGGGAGCGTCCACGCGGTCACCGAGACGGGGTCGCTCCTCGCGGCTTCCATGAGCGGCAGCCAGCTCGGGCCTTATGCAAGTGGCGCGGGACGTGTCATTTTCGTCGTTGGGACGCAGAAGATCGTGCGCGACCTCGACGAGGCCCTCCTCCGCATCCACGAATACGCGTATCGGCTTGAAGACGCCCGCGCCCAGGCTGCGTATGGCATACACAGCGCGGTAAACAAGGTTCTGGTTATCAACCGGGAGATCACCCCGGGGCGGATCACTGTGGTGTTGGTCGACGAGGTGCTCGGTTTTTAGGTGGCCCGTACAGAAGCACGCGAGACTCGATCAGACCTGGCAATCCCTAAAACAACGCTGGGTGTCGGGATCATCGGGGTCAGCCCGGTTCGGGGCTGGGCCACCACCGCCCACATCCCGGCACTGCGGGCGCTGCCGAACTACGAGATCCGGGCCCTCAGCGCGCACGACGCGGAATCCGCGCGTGCAGTCGCCGAAGTATTCGGGGTCACCCCGGTTTTCTCCGACTTCGATCAGCTGCTGACCCAACCAGACATCGATTTAGTCGCTGTGACGGTCAAGGTCCCGCACCATCGAGAGCTCGTCTCCGCCGCCCTTGCCGCCGGCAAGGCCGTGTACTGCGAGTGGCCGCTCGGCCGCGACCTCGACGACGCGCGAG